>FMJZ01058270.1_pt1 | contig 19010 bp, 14 predicted proteins | sample 1987881 | NCBI WGS metagenome assembly FMJZ01 (sample SAMEA4378227, study PRJEB15110) | soil metagenome | biome: soil; feature: Field; material: Soil | place: India | collected 2015-03-11 | depth 0 m
ATTATTTGTAGTTTTTTGAATGAATTTGGTTGATGTTATAATAATTTTATAAATATTAATTATTTTTTATTATATTTTCATCATATTTTTTTTCATCAATATCTCTTACCGAAAAAGTATTGCTAACAAAAAAAACATAATTTTGAATCATTCACTCGCATCATTTCATCAGATTTATAAAATAAAACAGTTGAAAAATTATAAATATGTGATTAAATTCGTATTAGTAAAAAAACTCAATAAAAAAGCAGAAGTGTCTGAACTTAAAGGCTGTCATACTCAGTCAAAGTCGGTGGATGAATTAATAGAAAGAATCAAAGAAGCAATTGAACTTTGCTTAGATGTATATGGGGATGAGTATCAAAAATTAAAGCTTGTAGGTGTCCAAAAAAATCAGATAGGACAAAACTTCCGTCATTAACTGGCAAAAAAGTTGTATCTATTTTAAAAAAAGCAGGTTTAAATGTTGAAAGATAAATAGGAAGTCATGCATTCCTTAGACATCCAGATGGTAGATGTACTGTGATTCCAATACATCAAGGAGAAACAATTGGAAGTGGTCTTATGAAAAAAAATTTTAAAAGATGTAAAGATCAGCAAATCAGAATTTTATAAACTTATCTATAAAAATAATGTTTTTTCAATAAAAAGTTTTTACTAATTTTCTATTGCTATAAAATGAGTTTACTGAATAATTTTGTTTCATAAAGACTAATTATTATAAATTAGCTTTATAATACTCTGCATAAAACTTAAATAATAAAAATTAACATTAATTTTTCACCAAAAAAAGTAAAATTTAAGATATTATAAACAAATCAATATTCAAATATTTTTTATAAATCAGTTTATAAATTTTTTATATTTTTGATTCATAATTTTTATCCCACCATATTCTAAAAATAAAATATTTTTAGTTTATAAATAAATATTAATATTTTATGATAAACTTTTATCAATTTTTATGACAATTTTTGTGATTAATTGTTTACAATAGACTCTTGATACAAAAGCCTATTATTATTTCTCTACTAATTCTTGAGCTATCGATTCCGCTTGTTTTATGACTGTTTCTGTTGCTAATTCTTGCATATCTGGTGGATATCCATATTTTCTTAAAACCCTTTTTACAGCTACTCGTAATCTTGCTCGAACATCTTCTCTAATCGTCCAATCAATATTCACGTTTTTTCTTACTTCTTGGAATAAAACTACTGCAAGCTCTCTTAATTTTTCTTTTCCCATCAACTCTAATGCACTTTGATTGTCTGCTACTGCTGTATAAAATGCGTATTCGTATTCTGTAAGTCCCAGTTCTTTGGGCTCTTTGTCGATTTCTCTGATCTCTTTTGCAATTCGGATCAATTCCTCGATAACTTCCACAGCAGTTATGACTTTTTCTTGGTATCTTTTTATCACCTCTTCGTATTTTTCTAACAAAGATTTTCTTTTTACATAGTTTATTGTAGTTTTTATTTTTATTTCGTCTTTTAGGACTTTCTTTAAGAGTTCGATTGCAATATTTCGATTGTACATATTTTTTACTTCTAATAAGAATTCTTCGGATAGTACGCTGATTTCTGGTCTTTTTATGCCTGCTACATCGAACACATCAATAACCGGTTCTGCTACTATACTTTCGTCTAATATTTGTTTTATTACTGTTTCTATTTCGTAGGTTGATTTTGTTTTTTTACTATCATAATCATCTGTGTTTGTAAGTTTTAGTATTCTTGATTTTACATCTTGAAAGAATGCTACTTCGTCTTTTATCTCTAATGCTTTTTTGTGTGGTATTGCTAAAACAAAAGCTCGCGAAAGTTCTGTTACATGTTTTATAAATCTCTTTTTGCCATCTTCTAATCCAAGTATATATTCTACTGCATATCTTAATATATCAAGCTTTTTGCTTGTATCTGACGTTGTAAAGTATTCTTTGTAGTTAAATCCATGGAGCATATTTGATACGATTTCGTATTCGTCAATCATCAAGTCTACCGCTTTTTCTTGTAATATTGCTGGGTCTCCTCTTCCTCCGCTTTTTGAGTAGAATGAAAGGGCTTCTTTTAGGTCTGATGATATTCCTTGATAATCTACAATAAGTCCGCCAGGTTTGTCGTTGTATACTCTGTTAACTCTTGCTATGGCTTGCATAAGGGTATGACCTTTCATCGGTTTATCTATGTACATTGTATGTAGGCACGGAACATCGAAACCGGTAAGCCACATATCAACGACAATGACAAGCTTCAGCTCATCTTCTGGATCTTTAAATCTATCGGCTAATGTGCGTCTCTGTTCTTTTGAAAGATAAAATTTTGCAATTTCAGGTTTATCAGATGAAGATACCGTCATCACAAGCTTTATAAAACCTTTTTTTAGTTCATCACTATACCAATTGGGCCTTAGTTTTATTATTTCGTTAAATAACTTAACAGCAATATTTCTTGTCATTGCAACAATCATTCCTTTGCCGTCTATCACCTCTAATCTTTGTTCAAAATGTTTAACTATATCCTCAGCAACTTGCTTTATTCATTCATCACCGCCAATTAGATTTTCTAAAGTTACCCATTTAATTTCTGCTTTTTCATCCTCTGATATACCAGTTCCTTCAAGTTCTATTTCAAATTCTTCTAATATTTTTTTACCTTCATCTGTGAGTTCTATTTTTACCAATCGGCTTTCATAATAAATGGGAACTGTAACACCATCTTCCACAGCACGTGATATATCATAAATATCAATGTAATTACCAAATACTGCTGGTGTGTTTCTATCGTTTTTTTCAACAGGTGTGCCAGTAAAAGCTATAAATGTGGCGTTGGGAAGAGCATCCCGCAAGTACTTTGCAAAACCGTATTTTATATCTCCGGTTTCTTTATCCACTCTTGCCTTAAAACCGTATTGTGTTCTATGGGCTTCATCGACAATAACTATAATATTCTCTCTTTCTGACAAAGTTTCGTAAATATTTCCTTCGTCAGGCCAGAATTTATGAATCGTGCTAAAAATAATGCCGCCAGCATCAACTTTTAATAGATCTTTAATATGTTCTCTGCTTTCTGCCTGCACAGGTTCCTGACGCAAAATCTGGGTTGACGCGGCAAAAGTATCAAATAATTGATCGTCTAAGTCGTTTCGGTCGGTGATAACAACTATCGTTGGGTTGGCAAGCGTTTGAATAATTTTAGCCGAATAAAAAACCATGGATAAAGATTTGCCCGAGCCCTGTGTGTGCCATATTACACCTGCTTTTCTATCTCCTTCGGGCTGTTTTTTTACATCTGGCAAGCCGTAAGAAGCTGGAGATTCTTTTACCTGCCAATGTTCTTTATTTTTTCCTATAGCTCTGAGAGTAGATTCAATCGCTTTATTTACTGCATAATATTGATGATAGGCTGCAATTTTTTTTGTTAATTTTACAATAGTTTGACCTGTTGCATCTTCTGTTCGGGATTTACCAAAGACTATAAAAAATCTTAAAAAATCAAGAAAGGTTTCTTTGTTAAACAAACCTTTTATTAATATTTCCAATTGTGTAAATTTAAAGACGCCCTGCATTGCGTCACTATAAATATCATCCATCGATTTCCACGCTGTAAATCTATCATAACCGGCTGATAAACTGCCTATTTTTGCTTCAAGACCATCAGAAATAACTATAATTTCGTTATAGCTAAAAAAGGAAGGTATAGTTTGTTTATATGTCTGAATTTGATTGTATGCTGATTGTATTGTCGCGTTTTCATCAGCTGGATTTTTGAGTTCAATGATAACAAGCGGGATTCCATTCACAAAAAGCACAATATCCGGGCGTTTATTAATATTGTTTTCGATAACGGTAAATTGATTAATTACACGAAAATCGTTATTTTCGATATTTTTAAAATCAATTAGTTTTACAATATCCCCTTTTTCTTCACCGTTTTTTCTGTATGTTACTCGGATTCCTTCGGTAAGTAGTCTATGAAATGCTTCATTATTTGCCATCAAGTTTGGAAATTGGTTTGGGAGATGAGAAATCGTTTTTATTGCATCGTGTATAGCCTCATCCGGAATTTGCGGGTTAATAAGTTTTAACCTTCTTTCCAATATATCGAGCAATAGGACATCTTCGAAAGATTTACGGCTAACGATGGTAGAATTATGATTTTCCGCATCTAGAGCAGAATCAGACCTAAAAACATACTCCCAGCCAAGGGACTCAAGAAGTTCGATGGCGAAAGTTTCGATAGAGGATTCGTTGAGGTTATGGTGTGGCATGAGAGAAACCTCCATTACTTTGTCTTATACTTTCTTCTAAAGCATCAAAATGCTCTTTATCTTTTTCTTTTAAAATCCATAGTACAAAATCAACCGCTTCAATCAATTCTTGAATATCTGGGAAACGCAAAGAATGTTCTATATTTTCTTCATGAGAATATTCATCCATGATTTTGAGGGCGCGATTTTTTTGTATTTCTTTTGAATTATCAAAATATTTTTTTGCCTTATCTTTAAATCTATTACCGTCAGGATATTTCATAAAAAGATACATTTCAAAAAATCTTCTCAAAATATTTGGTAATAGAAATAATTGCTCAAATTCATGTTGAGAGTTTGACTCGCTAAAATTTTTTAGAATAGCAAAAAGATAGTTATATTCACTTTTATATTTTTCGAGTGTCGAAGGTAGATTTTCTATAACTGAATAATGCATATTATTTACCTTAACTTTTTTAATTAAATAATAATTACTATTTTTGCCTTTGATATCATACTTGAACATATCTTTTAACAAATTGAAGAAATCGAAATTATGGGTGGTGATAAACAATTGCCCGATATTCTCTATTTTTTTGCTTAAAAAAGCATAGACCATATTGATATGATTCGAATCCAAACTTGATACAGGATCATCAATGAAAACAACCGCATTTTGAATATCAAAATTAGTTTCTTCTAATTTTGTAAAAAAGTATATCAAAGAAATAATATTTCTTTCTCCTGTGCTCAAATTTTTCGCAATTTGGTCATTTCTATATAATTTATATTTGCCATTTTCTATTTGTTTTATTTTTAATCTATCGTCTCCAAAAAATGTTTTTAAATATTCATTAAGTTTTTCGGCACCTATTGCTGATACCTCTATTTTCTTTTTTATTTCTAAAATTTGATTTTCTATTCCTTTTACATTTTCATCTAAGTTAGCTATTTCATTCTTAAGCCTCTCAATATCATTTACCTTGATAAAATAATCGCTATCTTTTAGAAATTCAGCTACATAGTGAAGCTTTAATGTTTCAATTGCTCTATTTTTTTCATTGTCATATTCTTCAACTTTTGCATTATGTGTTTTTAAAATCTCTATTATCTCCACCATCACATTTTTAATTTCTCTTTCTACTTCTATATTTATATTTTCTAACGGTTCTATGGGCATTGTATCAAAAGGTTTTTCTTTTTTGTTTTTCAATAGGTTTTTCATTTGTTCTATAGTTGATTTATACAATTCTCTTCTCTTATTAAAAGAGCTGCATAATGCTTCATATTTATCTTTAAACTCACTATATAATCTTGCCTTGTCTGGAAGATTGTAATTATTTATACTATAGAGAAGAGTATCCAAATCTTTTATTTTTTGATCAATAACGGAAATAAAAGTGTCAAATTCTTTAGAGAAGTGCTTATTTAATTCTTCCAATCGTTCTGTTGTTAACTTATTTCCACAAAATTGACAAGTATTTTCATTTCTATGAAGTTCTATACCTTCTCTTACCCATTGACTTAGTCGATAATCTTGCTTCAATTTTTCGATAATTTTTTGGACTGGAACTGTTTTTTTAAGAACATCTTTTATTTCATTCTGGTAATTTTTTAATTTCTCATCTAAAGAAAAATTTGGTAAATTAATAATATCTAGCTTCTGACTATTAATAAAAGTCCTATAATTATTAACTTCATCGTCGGGCAAAATATTTTGTAAATAATTATTTTTAATTTTTCCTACTATTTCTTTAAGTGTATTTTTATCAAAATCTCGAGGGTTTGTTATTGATAATATATTTCGTATTTCTGTTGCCTTTGATTGGACTTGATTATCAAGTTCTTTTTCTAAACGTCCCTTTTCCTTTTCTTTTGTTTTTTTATCTTCTACAAATTTTTCTTTTTGTTGTTGTTTTTCTTGCGATTCTTTCTCTAACTCTCTAGACTCTTTACCTAAAATTAAAACTGGGTCTATTTCAGCATTTTCATTATTCCATTCAAAATTGTCTTCAATAAAATCTTCATTGAATACTTTAATTTGATAATCGTTATTTATATTTTTTTCAGTTATATCCCCATTATCTGTAATTAAAGAAAAATGAGCATTTTGATAATCGGAATAAACCTTCTTTAATTCTATACTTCGAAATAATCTGGATAATGTAGTTTTTCCTGAATAATTCCAACCATAAAAAATGTTGAATTTATTAAATTCTTTTAAGTTATTCTCATCCCATTTAAAATCTTGTAACTGACCAAAATTTTTGACTAGTTTGATTTTTTTTATTTTCATATCACTTACCCCTTTATTTCATTATTTTCCACTTTAACCCTCACCTCTCCGCTCATTAGTTTTGGTAATAGTGTGTCGCGGAGTTTTTCAAGGGTTTGGATTTGTGAGGTGTTAAATTGTATTTTTGTAAATAGTGGTTTTACTTTTTTATTAAATGTTAATAAAACTTCATCTGGTGGCCTTGGAATAAAAATTTGCGAAACGGCTTCGTTTGGTATATCTGGTTGAACAGAACCACTAACCAAAGAGTCTTTAATATCTTGAAAGTCTTCATGTAAAATAAAACACCATATATAATAATGGCTTAATTCATTTGTTTTTAATCCAGTAAAACCTGTAGAAAGAATATATTTATCAATATTTGAGTAATCATCAAACATTAAAAGTTTTCTTACACCTTCTTTTTTTGCAAACCAAACAGAATATTTTTCTGGTTGCATATTGGCTCTTGATGGTCTGTTATTATATGTAATTTCTACTCCACCTTTAATTAATGTTCCTTCAATATCTCCTGTAGCTAAGTAAGTTTTAAAACCTTCGAATTCTTTAATTCCACTTGGAATAATTTTTGAGAGCTCACTATCTCCCAAGCTTACCTCTTCCCACCCCTCAGGCAATCCATCTTTGGTTGGTTCAATAAACCACTGCCTGAACAAAGTCATCGCCATTTCTTCCAGTGTCTTATTTTGACGGTGGAGGAGATCGATTTTGTCATCAATGCTGGAAAGAACTTCGGCTATGGCTTTTTGTTCGGGGAGAGGGGGAAGGAGGAACTCATAATCAATAATTGATTGGATTTGAACTCTTTGTCTACCAGAACTCCCTGTCATTGATTGTATAGCAACATCCCTAAATTCTGGTGAAATTGCAAGATAATAAACAAAATGTTTATCGCTTATTTCCTCTTTTGCTCTTAATACAATGAATTCTGTTGAACCAAAACCAACTTCGTTATGTTCAAGTATATCTATATAAGCAGTTTTACCATTTTCAAGACTTGGGGTTATCCTTGCAACAATAATATCACCATTTCTAAATTTTACACCACCTTTATATTTACCATATTTGTAATTTATTATTTTTTTAGTATAAGGTATCAAGTCTTCCATTTCCACTTTTTTTGCTATAGTGTCTTTCTTCAAGTTCTCTCTTGGATTTATAAAAACTATCTCCCCCAACTTTACCCACTTCCAACCTTTAGGAATATCCCCCACAAACTCCATCTCTTCCAAAAGCTCCATACCTTTATCCCTCCTCTCTTACCTTGCCAAATTCTTCAAAATCAACTTATTCAATCTCTCCTGTTTGTTTGTCGAAAAGTGGTATTTTACCACCTCCCCAGCTTTACCCACTTCCAGCCTTATTATTCATTATTCATTATTCATTATTCATTATTCACTATTCATTATTCACTATTCATTTATTTTATTATAATCTTTATAAGATAAAAGAAACTCTTCAGCAAATTTATCAGCTTCTGCTTCTATTTCTTCTTTAGACTTACTTTTAGTATTTTCTATTTCTTCAAGAAATATATCTTTTTTATTACTATGTAAAATAATATGACCATATTCATGAAAAAGAGAAAACCAAAAAATATCATATCTTTTAAATCTATCTGTTATCTGTATAACAGGGTTATCATTTATCCATCTTACAACACCATTAATTGCTGTATTTGGTAATGCAGGTGTGAAAATAATTTTTACTCCAGCAGAAAGAGATAATTCTTTTATTTCTTCTAAAAAATTTTCACTTTCTTTGTTCATTATATCTTTTAAATTCTTTAGTATCTCTTTTAATTTTGCTTTATTAAAGGGAGGTGCATCTATTTTAGAAGCTTCGATTTCTCCTATTCTTAAAAAGGCAGATAATGAATACGGGTTTTTAGACTTTTTAAGAGAAATCCTAAAAAATGCAGGCACCTGCTGATTAATATATATTTCTTCCCATGCTTTTGATTTTGATATATTAAAAAAAGATAATAAATTTTTAGCTTTTTCTTTTGCATCTTTTGTAAAAGCTACATATCCTAATTTTGCGAGATCGTTATAAGGGAATTTTTTACTCCATTCTATTGATTCATTTAATTCTTCTTTTTCTTTTTCCCTTGCAATATACTCATTATAATTAGCCTGCTTTGCCATCCAATAACTTGCAGGAATGTTTAACACCTTTTCAAATTGGACAGCCATTTCGGGAGTAATAGAACTTTTTCCATTTAATACATTGGAAATAGTTTTGATAGGTTTACCAGTTCTAATAGCAAACTCTTTTGGTGTTATTTTTAATTCCTCTAATTTTTCTCTAAGGGTAATCCCTGGATGTATAGCATAGTTTGTTTTTAATACATTTTTCTCAATCATTTTTGCACTCCTTAATGATAATCTACAATCTCTAAGATCTCAACTATGGTAATTTCTGAATATATCAAATTACCATTATCGTCTATAGGTAAAGTATCATTTGCAGGTCTATATATAAGCCTATATGATTTTACTAAATTACATGCAAATTGACCTTTTCTATCTCCTGTTAAAGGATGATGATTCCCTGGTAACTTCATAAGAATTTCTAAATTTTCAGCACATTTCATATCATCTATTCTCTGCATAATTTTATCAGCCATTTCAGTTCCATATTTTTTTCTTATTTTACTTTTATCTTCTAATATCTTTTTTAACTTTTTATTATTTACAATTATATCCATAAAAATTATAAATTATAGAAATAAAAGTCAAAAATTTTTAACACTATCTGTTAAAAAAAATATAAAATTCAGTTTTCGGGCATGTAAATCAAATAGTTATGCCTTTATTCAGTAAGGTTATATGAAAGGTACCTTCTTTTGCTCAAACTCCATAAAATTTTGCTAAAACGCTTATAAGCATAACTTGATTTCGTCTAATATTGTAAATTATAATCGTTTTAACCTATTTATTTATTGTTCATATCTATTTTCCCCAAATTCTCCCTAATAAGCTTATTCAATCTTTCCTCTTCTTTCAATTGCTCCTCAAACTCAGCCTTTAACTTATTAAACCTTTCAACAAAATCAAAATCATCGTCCTCATCAGGAAGTCCAACATACCTGCCAGGAGTTAAAACATAATCTAAATTCCTAACTTCTTCCAAACTTGCAGATTTACAAAAACCCGCTATATCTTGATAATTTCCATCGTCGCCCTTTTGCCATTTATGATAGGTATCTGCAATCTTTCGTATGTCTTCAGGTTTTAAAACTCTTAATCTTCTGTTTATAAGCTCTCCCATGTCCCTTGCATCGATAAAAAGAATCTGTCCTTTTCTTTTTTTGCTTTTATTTATAAACCACAAACAAGCAGGAATGCCAGTATTTAAAAACAGCTTAGCAGGTAGATTTACTATACATTCTACCAAATCAGCCTCTATTAAGTTTTTTCTTATCTCATACTCTTCTTTTTGTTTAGATGTTAAAGAGCCTTTGGCAAGAACAAACCCTGCTTTTCCTTTATTGCTTAGATGATAAATAAAATGCTGTATCCAAGCGTAGTTTGCATTGCCTGCTGGTGGTATTCCATACTGCCATCTTGGGTCATTCTCTAAATGTTCTCTTCCCCATTCTTTTTGATTAAACGGTGGATTTGCCAATATAAAATCTGCCTTTAAATCTTTGTGTGCATCATTTAGAAATGATCCTTCGTTGTTCCATTTTACCTGTTCGCTGCCTATTTGTCTGATTGCTAAATTCATTTTGCAAAGCTTCCAAGTAGTTTGGTTGCTTTCTTGTCCGTAGATAGAAATATCATCAATTCTTCCTTGATGTGCTATTACAAACTTTTCAGATTGAACAAACATTCCACCAGAACCACAGCAAGGGTCAAATACTCTTCCTTTAAAGGGTTCTATCATCTCTACCAAAAGCTCTACAACACTTTTGGGAGTATAGAACTGACCGCCTTTTTTTCCTTCAGCTAATGCAAACTGCCCTAAAAAGTATTCAAAAACATAACCTAAAACATCAGAGCTTTTTTCTTTTGCAGATTCTAACTCAATGTTATCAAATAGATCTACAAGTCCGCCAAGAGATAATGGGTCTATGTTCCCTCTTGAATAAACCTTTGGTAAAACACCTTTTAACGAATCATTCTTGCTTTCGATTACTTCCATTGCTTCGTCAAGGTATTTTCCTATCTCTGAACTTCTTGCATATTTTTTAATCTCACTCCATCTTGCCTTTTCTGGAATGTAAAAAATATTTTTTGATCGATATTCGTCTATATCCTCTGGGTCAGAGTAAGGGTCTTTTTTAAGTTCTTCATAAAGTTCTTCAAAGGCATCTGAGATATACTTTAAAAAGACTAAACCTAATACAACATGTTTATATTCTGCTGCGTCAATATTCTTTCTAAGAGTATCTGCCGCTTTCCAAAGTTTAGCTTCTAACGGCTCATTATTTTTTTCTTTCGTTTTCTTTGTAGTTGATGCAATCTTAATCTTTTTCATCATTAATTGTTTTAATAGAATGGATTTGATTTGTCAAGACAAATTAAATTTATTTAAAAATAATTTTATAAATTCATATTATAAAATATCTTTTTAAAAAAACTCTTGTAAAAGATTTGCATTATTTCTTAGAGAGCGTTCAGTATGACTTAATATATTTTTCGATGACATATTTTGTAAAGGGAATTGCTGCGGTAAAAGCTGGCGAAACTGCATTCAAAATATGGATGCTTGTATCGTCGCCTTCTATAATAAAATCTTGTACGAGTTCATTGGTTTTTAGGTTGAGTAGTTGTGCGCGAATTCCTGGTTTAGACCATTCGTTAAATTTCGAAAAATCAATCTGATGAACTAATTTTGCTGCTAATTGTATAAAATGTTTTCGATTGTATTTTCTGATTTCTTCGAATGCAAGTCTACGAAAATCAAAAGCATTGGTAAAAAATAACTGCATTTCTTTTTGTACAATAGAAAAAAACTCTTGCGGTTTGATGTTTTTTATGCCTTGATAGTTTTCTCTCCAGAAAGCAGGAATAGCAGTTGGTCCTATTTTGATTTCGTGGTTCACCGTAATGGTAAAGTGTACACCTAAAAATGGATTTCTTAAATTCGGGACGGGATAAATATTTGTTCGGATAGGTTGATCTCTACCTGTATATTTTAAATAGATTCCTTTAAATGGTATTATAACATAATCCTTCGAAAATCCAAAGGCTTTTGCAACCTGATCTGCATATAGTCCTGCACAATTGATGATTTTTTTTGCTTGGATTTTATAACTTTTCGTCCGAATGATTTGTTTTTCTTTTTTGATAAAGGGTTCTTCGAAATAAATCCTTACTTGTTGTTTTAAAAGTTGATTTTTGATGTGTTGACAAATTTCTACTGGATCAACAGTTGCTGTCAAAGGAGAATACAGAGCTTTTTGGTAGGTTTTTGCGTTGGGTTCAATTTCTTTTAATTCTTTTTCGTCTATTAGCTTTAAATGAACTTGATTGATCCTGCCGCGTTTTTCTAGTTCGTAGATTCCTTCCAGTTCTTCTTCGCATGTGGCAACTACAACTTTTTTCGATTCGAATATTTTAAGATCATTTTGATAACAATAGTTTCTCCAAGCTTCGTTTCCTTCTTTCGTAAATTTTGCTTTTAGAGAATCTTTGGAATAATAAAAACCTGCATGTAGCACTCCACTATTTCTTCCACTGCTATGTTGTGCTACATCCTTTTCTTTTTCTATCAGAACGATAGAAGCATCGGGATATTTCTCTTTTAGCTCTTTTGCTATGGTAAGTCCAATAATGCCTGCACCTATAATTAAAAAATCTGTGGATAAATTCGTCATATTTTTTAGATTGTTGATAAAATTTATTAATCTACAAAAAAATCAATCTTTTTACACCAAGAATCAAAACATAAAAAATTATCGAGATATTTCTTACTAAAAAGTTATTTACAAAATTTTAACATATAAAATTATTTCTAATAAGGGGGAAATATGTTAAAAAAACTATATTATTTATTTAATTTATTTTTTTTAATTTTACTAATAGATTGTAGTAAAGGTTCAAAAATCAAAAATGTTCTAATCTCGGAAAATCCAGAACTTTCTAAATATCTTAACGAGAAAAAGATAGAAGAATGGTCCTTCGAAAACTTTGTTTTTAAACGAAAAATCGAAAATAATTCAATTCAATATTCCATCGAAAGCAAAAAGTATAACAAAACGATTTGGCAAACTCCCAAAAATGAGGGATTTTTGGCTTTTGCAAGTGGTAAAGAAGATGTGCAAGAATCCAGAGGTTCTTTTTTTATTCAAGAGAAGATCAAACTGGAATGTAAAGAACAAGTTATAGACAATATCGAACAAGAAAAACATTTTGTAGCAATAAAAGGACACAATATATGCGACGATAAATCACACATTTCTTATGCGGTTTATTTTTATCATGAATCGCCCGAAAAGTTAAAAATTGCAGTTTTTAATTATGATCAACGCATCAACCGAATTTATTTGAGTTTTCTATCGGATCCCAAAGAAGCGTTTTTTGGTTTTGGGGAACAATTTACGTATTTTAACCTTAAAGGCAAACGTCTTCCCATTTTTGTCATGGAACAAGGCATTGGACGTGGCGAAGAGCCTATAACCACTGGTGCAAACCTAACAGCGAAATCTGGGGGAGATTGGTATACAAGTTATGCTCCGGTTCCCTATTTTATTTCGAGTAGACTGCGAAGCTTTTTTTTAGAAAACACGGAATACAGCGTTTTTGATCTAACAGAACCCAACAAAATCCAGATCGAAGTCTTTTCGAATCAACTAAAAGGAAATTTACTAGTTGGAGACTCCCCTTCGTCATTGATCCAAACTTATACACAATATTCCGGTAGAATGATTCCTTTACCCGATTGGATTCATAAAGGTGCTATTGTTGGTATGCAAGGGGGAACAGAAGAAGTATACAAAAAATGGGAAATGCTTAAAAAATACCAAACACCTATTTCTGCCTTCTGGTTACAAGACTGGGTAGGACAAAGAAAAACAAGTTTTGGAAAACAACTCTGGTGGAACTGGGAACTCGACGAAGATCGATACCCTAATTGGAATCAACTCGTAAAAGACTTAAAAAAAGAAAATATCAATGTAATGATCTATATTAGTCCTTTTTTAGCAGATATAAAAGCACTAAAACCTAACATCAAAAAAAGTTATTTTGACGAAGCGAAAGAAAAAGGCTATCTAGTACGAAAACCTGATGGAAGTCCTTATTTAGTCAAGAATACAGATTTTTACGCAGCTTTGGTAGATTTAACTAATCCGAATGCTCGTCAATGGTATAAAAATATCATCAAACAAAATTTGTTAGGTGTTGGAGCAATGGGATGGATGGCAGATTTTGGCGAAGCACTTCCTTACGATGCAGTATTATTCGAAGGTGATCCCAAAGGATTCCATAATCAATATCCTGTTGAATGGGCAAAGTTGAATTACGAAGCAGTAATAGAAGCAAACCAAAAAGAGGTAGTATATTTTCTTCGCGCAGGTTTTACCCAAAGTCCAAAATACTCTACATTGTTTTGGTTAGGCGATCAATTGGTAAGTTGGAGCGAGTATGATGGAATTAAAACAGCTGTCACAGGTTTACTTTCCAGTGGTTTAAGTGGTTATGTCTACAATCATTCGGATATAGGAGGATATACAACGATTACCCATTGGTTAAAAAATTATCATCGCTCTAAGGAACTCTTCTTGCGATGGACAGAATTATCAGCCTTTACAGCAATATTTCGAACCCACGAAGGAAACCAACCAGAAAACAACCATCAATTTTATTCTGACGAAGAAACCTTACAATTTTTTGCGCGATTTGCAAAAATCTATGCTCATCTCTTTTCTTACAGAAAAGATTTGATCAAACAAGCAAAAGAATTTGGTTATCCTTTGGTTCGTCCCTTGTTTTTTCATTATCCTGAGGACGAAAAAACCTATAACATAAATTACGAAGAATTTTTACTTGGTCCGGATTTATTAGTTGCACCCGTATTAGATCCAAATACGCAAAAAAAAGAGGTTTATCTACCCCAAGGAACATGGGTAGAATTATGGACCAATCAAACCTACGAAGGAAATAATAAAATCATAGTTGATGCTCCTTTGGGTAAACCACCTTTGTTCTACAAAAAAGATTCTTCTTATAAAGAACTTTTCGAAAAGATTCGAAACATTCAATAAGAAGCGAAAGGCTTCTTATTGATACTTATCATATATTTAGTATTTTGATTGATCAATTTTTACCTGATTTTTTTTTGGTTGATGTGGAAAAAATACAAAAAATCAAACCAGAAAATTTTTTGAACTTAGATTCGCTACTGATAAACTACCTCGAAGATTTAATCAGTCAAAATCCATCGCAATTAAAGTTAAAATGGGCAGAGCAATTTTTAAACCATAGCTATCCTTGTTTAAAGTACTATAAAAATGAACCAAGAATACGTTACGCATTTGAAAATTTAAACCTTTACCCTATTGATATATCCAAAGATCCTTTTGAATTCTTAGTTAAAGTGCCGGGTATAACTCTTTTAGTTGCAAAAAGATTATGTTCTCTTCGCGAAAAACGAAAAATTGACTATTTAGATATTACAAACTCTGGTGGAAAACTTTACATTGCAAAACACTTTATCTGTAATAACGGAAATTTGCCAAAGATTTTTAGAAAATCAAAGAAAGAAAATCAACAGTTAGAGCTATTTTAAAGACCTAATCTAAAAACTTGAATATACCTGGCTTTTTAGGGAATAGTTCCTGAATTTTATAAGAAATTTGTTTTTCTGCATAATCATAACAAACTCTTATGGCATTCTTGAATGCTTTCGCGTTCGACGAACCATGACCTATTAGACAAGCACCATTCACACCTAATAAGGGAGCACCACCATACTCAGAATAATCCATACGTTTTCGAATTTCGTTCAAAACTGGTTTAAGAAAAAAAGCTCCTGTTTTTGCTAAGGGAGAATCTTCTATACCTTTAAGCAAAATGCGAAAAATCGTAGAAGCCAATCCTTCGGTTGCTTTTAAGACGACATTTCCCACAAATCCATCACACACAACAACATCAGCATATCTCGGTGTTCCACCATATAGATCTCTACCTTCTATATTACCTATAAAGTTGATGGGAAGTTTTGCTAATTGTTCCGCAGCTTGTACAGAAACAACATTTCCTTTTTTATTTTCTTCGCCGTTCGATAGAATAGCAACCCTTGGATTAGATATACCAAACATTTCTTTCGCATAAAGACTTCCCATCAGAGCAAATTGAACCAGCCACTCTGGTTTAGAATCTACATTAGCTCCAGAATCCACTAAAATGGTAGTACCACCATCTTCGCGAGGAATAGGAGAGGCTATGCAGGGACGATGTACGCCAGGAATTCTTCCGATATAAAATAAAGCAGCAGCCATACTTGCTCCTGTATTTCCGGGAGAAAAAAAACCAATTGCTTCGCCCTTTTTTACTAAATTCGCACAAACGACAACAGAAGCATTTGTTCGCTCTTTTACCGCTTTTGAGGGAGATTCATCCATTCGAATTACATCAGTTGCATTTTCTACGATGATTAGATCTTTATCGTATTCGTATTTTTTTAATTCTCGTGTTAATATTTCTTCGTTTCCTACGAGTATAACGGGAATATTCCATTCTCTTACAGCCTGAACTGTTCCTTCTATTGCTGGACGAGGCCCCAAATCCCCACTCATCGCATCAACTGCTACGTAAAACACATAAACGTTTATATATAAAAAAATTTATTTGTCAAGATAATTCATCTAGTTATAAAGAAAATTTTATAAAATAAAAAAAGCCAATTGAATTATTACAAAATCAAACTGCTTTAAATTAAAAGTTGCAATTATGCGATAGTATTCTTATTAAATTATTTTTTTTATAAATTTTTTTTAATGTCGAAAATGCCTCATTCCAGTAAACACCATTGCTATGCCAAAATGATTTGCAGTATCAATCACTTCTTGATCCCGAATAGAACCACCAGGTTGAATGATGGCTTTTGCCCCCACTTTGGCTGCAATTTCTACGCCATCTTTAAAAGGGAAAAATGCATCCGAAGCAACATAAGAATCTTTTAATGATATTCCCATTTTGATTGCTTTGTGAACAGCAAATTCGACAGAATCAACTCGACTCATCTGTCCAGCACCAATTGCTAAGGTTGCATTTTTACTTGTGAATATCACCGCATTGGATTTTACATATTTCACAACTCGCCAAGCGAATTCTAACCCTTCCCAATCTTCTTCGGTCGGTTGTTTTTGGGTTACCACTTTCCATTTTGATCTGTCGTTATAGGTATTATCCATATCTTGGTATAAATAACCATCTAATCCTACTCGAATCTCTTTTCTCGGATAAATCAATTTTTCTGGGTTTTTGTATTCTATAACTCTTATGTTAGACTTTTGAGAAAAAACTTCCAATGCTTCATCAGTATATGATTTCGCGATCACACATTCCACAAATTGTTCCGTCATTTTGATGGCTAATTCTTTATCTACTGGACCATTTACAGCAATAATACCACCAAAAGCACTGATGGGATCACAATCGCGAGCAGATAGAAATGCTTCTAAAATTTTGTCTTCGCTTTTCGCATAAGCTGCACCTGATGGGTTCAAATGCTTTACAATCACAACACCATAATAAGGAAGAGAAACAGCACATTGCATTGCAGCAGTTAAATCTAAGATATTATTAAAAGACAATTCTTTCCCTTGTAGTTGGTTAAAGCCCAAAGGATATTCTTTGTCTTTATAATATTCAAGTAATGGTCGATAAAAGGCAGCTTGTTGATGAGGGTTTTCTCCATAGCGTAAAGATAAAACATTGATCAAAGGTATCGTGAGTATTTCGGGAAATTCCTCTTTAAGTTCGTGGTTAAAATAATCAGCAATCATAGCATCATAAGCAGAAGTAATTCGAAATACTTTTGCTGCTAATTTTCTCGAAGTATGTAAAGAAATTTGTCCTTTTAATTCTTCTAGTTCAATCATGATCGGGAAATAATCCGATGGATCGCTTACAACAACTGTATGCATATAATTTTTCGCAGCAGATCTGAGCATTGAAGGTCCACCAATATCAATATTTTCGATGATGGTTTCGTGGATTTCTTCTTTGTCTTTTTGAGAATTTTCTAATGCTAAACGGGTTTGTGCAAAGGGATATAGGTTCACTACAACCAAATCAATTTTGTTGATATTTAACGATTCTAATGTTTTAACATGGTCGGGATAATCTAATCGAGCCAAAAGACCTGCATGAATCACAGGATGTAATGTTTTAACACGACCATCAAGTATTTCTGGAAAGTTGGTTACTTCTTCGATGGATTTCGCAGGAATATTGTTGTCTTTGAGTAATTTATATGTACCACCAGTGGAAATGATTTCTACGTTGTATTTTAAAAGATGTTTTGCGAAATCAACAATCCCTTTTTTGTCAGAAACGGAAATTAAAGCACGTTTGATTGTTATCATCTATTCCGTTTTATTTTTTCAAATTACACTGAAAAGCACATTTTTTTATGAACTTTTTATCCTTACGATTTTTCGAGTTTTTGATGTATTATATTCTATTACTAATTTATTTTCGCAGAATAACTTGATTGCTTTTATGTAGAGTTGGTGTTCTTCTTTGAGGATCAATTGAGTTATTTCTTCGACACTAGAACCCTCGGGAATCTCCACAGCTTTTTGTAAAATGATAGGTCCAGTATCTACCCCTTCGTCCATAAAATGAACTGTACAACCAGATACTTTAACACCATATTCATAAGCTTGTTTTTGAGCATTCATTCCAGGAAAAGCTGGTAAAAGCGAAGGATGTATATTCATGATTCTATCGGGAAAACTTCGGATAAATTCTGGTGGCAAAATTCGCATAAAACCTGCCCCTAAAATCAAATCTGGTTCAAAAGACTTTGCAGCTAAAAGTAAATCTTGATAAAAATCATCTTTGGTTGGATAATTTTTAAAAGGAATCACTTTAACAGGCACTTGATATTTTTTTGCATGTTCTTCTGCACCTGTATTTTCTCTATCTGTGATTAAACCAACCATCTTTGCGTTAGGAATCTCGCCAGACTCTATCGCGTTTAAAATAGCTAAAAAATTACTACCACGTCCAGATGCTAATGCTAATAAACGATACATAATACCATATTTTTGTATGTTATTTATTTTAAAAACAAAAAACCTAAAATTACTCTATAAATCTATTAATGATAAAAAAATTAAATAATTTTATAAATTATGATTATTTATTTTTATGATTTTATATAACTGAGAAAGATTTTATTGAATCAAGATAAAAAATCTTAAATTTTGAATTATTACTCACAAATGCTAGAATTACGAAAAGAAAATTATGTCAAATTCATTTTTTTTAAAGATTTATTTTTTCTA
>FMJZ01026227.1_pt1 | contig 18999 bp, 21 predicted proteins | sample 1987881 | NCBI WGS metagenome assembly FMJZ01 (sample SAMEA4378227, study PRJEB15110) | soil metagenome | biome: soil; feature: Field; material: Soil | place: India | collected 2015-03-11 | depth 0 m
AAAAAAATTTCTTAGGGTATAATGGAAAAAACGAAGAAGGAGGATCGGCCATGAAGTTCCAGGGAAGGTCTGAAGTCGTTCAGTTCATCGAAAAAGAAAAAATCATTGCCATTATCAGAGCCTGGAGTTCTCAGGCTCTCATGGAAGTCGTCGGGGCACTCAAAAAGGGTGGGGTCCTGTGCATCGAGGTGACGATGACCACCCCCGGAGCATTGCAGATTCTTGAGGAGGTGCGCAAAAACATGGACGACGTCCTTTTTGGAGCAGGGACGGTCCTTGACCCTGAAACGGCAAGATTCTGCATCCTCAGTGGAGCACAGTTCATCGTCACTCCCTCCCTCAACGAGCGGGTGATCGAAGTTACTCACCGCTACGATGTCCCCATTATTCCCGGAGCACTCACCCCCACAGAAATCCTTCGGGCCTGGGAATGTGGGGCAGAGGTGGTCAAAATCTTTCCTGCTTCAAGCCTCGGGCCATCCTACATTAGAGAACTCAAGGGGCCTTTTCCCCAGATCAAGCTCTGTCCTACAGGGGGAGTGAACCTTGAGAACGTGGCAGAATTCTTAAAAGCGGGAGCAAGCTGCGTGGGAGTGGGAGGATCGCTCGTCCGCAAGGACTTCCTGGAAGGGCGAAAATGGAAAGAACTCGAAGAGTTGGCTCGACAGTTCAAAAAAGCTACCGAAAGCATCTGAGAGGGTGCAGGACCTCGCACCCTCTTCACCCTTTCTTCCAGAGACCGAGTTCGAGTCGGCGAGCTTCCCGCTCAAGCTCGAGAAAGCGCTCTGCGTACTTCACGTTGGGAGGGAAAGTAGCCACCCGGGCATACCCGTTGGCTACCAGCCACTCATTGACCATGATTCCATCCACATAGACATAGGCGAGCAGCCTCCCGTAACGGTCCTGCTTTTGCACATCGAACTCGAGGCGCACCTTCTTGCCCTCTACCAGGCGGCGGTTGGCCTCATAAGCCTCCCGGGCGAAGTACTCCACGCTCTTTTGAGGGTGATGGAGCTCCGGAGTATCGACACCGATATAGCGGACCTTTTCGCCGCTGGAAAGTTCTATAGTATCCCCATCGATAACCTTGACCACAAGATACTCTCCCGGGGTCCGCTGGGAAAGCACGTAATAGAGCATCACCAGGACAAGGAAGAAAAGAACGGAACTCCAGGAGAGCTTTCTTGACTTCACTCACACCACCCGGAAAAGCGGCTCTTTTCCAGAAAGGACGTTCACCACATTCTGGGCCGCAATCTTTCCCATCTTCACGTTGGCCTCCTTGGTGTGGGCAGCTACGTGCGGTGTCACCATGACGTTGGGGAGAGAAAGGAGGGGGCTCTCAAAGGGTGGCTCAAAGGATAAAACGTCAAGGGCTGCTCCAGCAATACGCTTCTCCTTAAGGAACTCAAAGAGCACTTCCTCATCGACGAGTTCACCCCGGGCAGTGTTGATGAGAAAGGCCTCCCTTTTCATGAGGCCGAGGAGCTTCCCGTTCACCAGATTTTTGGTTTCGGGAAGAAGGGGAGCATGAAGAGAGACAAAGTCCGAAAGGGAGAAAAGCTCTTCAAGGGAAACTCTCTCGAACTCCTTTTCCTCCACCAGAGGATCATAGTAGATGACCTTCATGCCGAAGCCCAGAGCCCTTCTGGCCACCCCTTTCCCAATCCGTCCAAGCCCCACAATGCCCAGCGTCTTCCCCTCAAGCTCTGTGCCCATAATCGGGGACCCCCAGGTCTTCTTCTTCACGTTCTCCAAAAGGAGGGGAAGACGCCGAGCGCAGGAGAGGATAAGAAGAAAGGCCATGTCGGCTACAGATTCGCTATTGGTTCCCGGAGCATTGGCGACCACCACACCCCTTCTTTTGGCCTCTTCAAGGTCGATGTTGTCCACCCCTACTCCGTGCTTGGAAATCACACGGAGATTGGGACAGCGCTCAAGAACTGTTTTTCCGATGCGGTCCACTCCCACGATAACCGCTTCGGCATCCTTGATGAGTTCGGCCACAATCGCTTCGTCCTCTGGCTCTGGGTCTTTCTTGCGCTCCACCTCAAGACCGGCTTTTTCGAGAATCTCCATAGGTTCCAGGGAAGCAAGGGCAAAAGAGCGAGCAAGTATCACGACTTTCGCCACACACACCACCTCTTTCTGATATCCTTAGTAAGGATACCACAAGAGGGGTGGGAATGATGTTCATCCTCCAGAAAATCGTCGGCACTCTCTTTGATTTCCCTGGCATCATCATTGTGTTCTGTGTCATTGTAGGGGTGGGGGAAAAGCTCCGGCGAAAGCCGGCCCGGGCATATTTCCTCTCTGCCCTCCTCCTCTACCTCTTCTCTTCGGGCTGGATCATCAGCTTCCTTCCCCAACAAGTTTCGTCCACCGCACCCTCTCTGCCTCAGGCCATCGTGGTCCTTGGGGGAGGAGTTGCTGAGGACCCTACGACTTTGAAACTCTCCCTCAACCCCTATTCCCTTTCCCGGGTCTACCGGGCTTTTTGCCTCTACCAGGAGACACGTCTTCCTATCATCGTAAGCGGCGGAAAAATTCACGAAAGACAGGAGCGTACCGAGGCCGAGGTAGCCGAAGAGGTTTTGCGTTCCTGGGGTGTTCTTGAAAAAGACATCCTCCTTGAAACCCACTCCCGTACTACCTGGGAAAATGCCTACTATACCAGCGAAATCCTCCGCAAGCACGAGATGCAAAGCTTCTACCTCGTAACTTCCGGGGTGCACCTCAAGCGGGCTTTCCTGGCCTTCAAAAGGTGGTATCCGGAGGGTAACCCCATTCTCATTTCAGCTCATCCCCTGGTGAGCTTTGGGGCCGCGTCTTTCTGGGAGAAATTCCTCCCCCGAGGAGAAGTTCTCTGTGCCTGGGGTGAGATATGGCATGAACTCGCAGGGTACCTCTTATACCTCCTCTACCCGAAGCCGCCACTGAGCTAAAAGGAGCCCCAAACTCACGAAGGCCATACTCCCAAAAAGGCGTAAATCGAGGGGATCGTGAAAAAGAAGTCTGGCTCCAAGCACACCAAAAATCTGGGTTAGATACTGGAATGCCGTGGTACGAGAGGCACCGATTCTCTGTATCCCCTGCATCCAGAAAACGTAGGCCACAAGGGAAGAGAGAAACGTTCCATAGAGGAAGACGAAAAAGAGGACGGGCGAGAAATTCCTGGAAGGAACTTGCAGAACATCCCGAAAACAGAGGGGAAACATGGTAGTCACCCCAAAGAACATACTCCAGGTGCTGCTTTTGAGGGGAGAATAACGGGAAAGGATGAATTTCCCCAGGTAACAGTAGAGTCCCCAGAGGAAGGCTGCCCCAAGGGTTGCAAGATCGCCCAAAAGCATACTGCGCCCTATGGAAGAAGTCCCGTCACGGGGATACGCAAGAAGAACCACGCCCAAAAACCCGAAGAGAACCCCCAGGAGATTCACCCCCCGGAATCCTTCCTCTTTCCTCAGAAAGACAATGGTAGCCACGATAACCGGGCTCAAGGAGAGGAGAAGGGCAGAATGAGAGGCTAAGCTCAGCTTGAGACCAAAGCTCCAGAGAGGCTGGTACAGCCCAAAGCCTATGAATCCCAGAAAAAGGAAGAGTGGCACATCCCGAAGAGCAATCTTTACCGATTTCTCCTGCACCCATAGAACCAGGAAAAAGAGGGGCACACTGAAGAGAAAGCGAAAGAAGGGGAAAACGAGAGGACCCAGCGCCAGAACTCCAAGGCGCATGATGGGAAAATTCAGGCCCCAGATGAGAGAAACAAGAGAGAGGGAAAGGTAGACTTTCAAGTTTTCCCCTCGAGGGACTTCCACCACTACCTCAGAGCCTGTTGAATCAGTGCCGTCTTTCTGCAAATCTCTGAACAGTCTGCGCAAAGCAACAGCCCTCAGAGAGAAAGAATTATGCTTTGACCACCGCTTTTGGTCCCAAACACTCACCGCCACTGGGTGCATGCCACAAAGTGGCCTTGCTCTACTTCCATCAGGGTTTGTTCCTCACAAGCACAGGATGTGCTCTTCTCCGAAACCGGACACCTCGTGTAGTATACGCACCCCCCACCCCAACCCCCATGGTCTATACTGTGGACCTCTGTTCCCTTCTCCCACTTTTTGTCCAAGCGTGGTACCGAGTTCATGAGCATCTTCGTATAAGGATGAAGGGGGTGGTGATACACTCGCTCCGTGGTGCCCCACTCCACAACACGCCCGCCGTAAAGGATCACCGACCAATCGCTGATATAGTAACCCAAAGAGAGGTCGTGGGTGATGAACAAAAGTGACAATCCCCGCGTCTTGAGCCCGGCCAGTAGATTCAACACGTCAACACGGGTCGAGGCATCAAGCATGCTGATGATCTCATCCGCCACCAGAAGCTCAATGTTCAGAAGGAGGGCCCGAGCAATGAGGAACCGCTGGAGCTGCCCCCCACTGAGCTGGTGAGGAAACTTGTTCAGGACGTGTTCTGGATTGAGACCTACAGCCTCCAAAGTCTTATTCACCTTTCTCGCCCATTCTATCGTACTCACCTTGGGGAAAAACTCATCCCGGATGATCCAAAAGATTCTGTCAGCCTTGAAAATGGGGTTACAGGAACTGTAAGGGTCCTGAAAAACCCCCTGAACCTTCTGGTAGTATCCCTTAAGGGCTTCCCCCTGTAAAGTGGCAATGTCCACACCTTTAAAAAAAATCTTCCCCGATGTAACAGGGACAAGGCGCAAAATCATCTTCCCGATGGTCGTTTTGCCGCTTCCACTCTCACCGACAAGGGACACAACTTCTCCGGAATGGATTTCAAAGCTCACGTCCTGCACTGCGCGAATCGCTTTTCTCCCCAAAAGCCCTACCCGATACGTCTTCGAGACCCTGTCAAAGAGAAGCAGCAACTCCATATTCCCTCCAGCAGGCCACCCAGTGATTTCCCTCGACCTCTACAAAAGGAGGCACGTCGATACACCTCTTGAAGGCTACCGGACACCGCTCTCGAAACCGGCATCCCGGTGGGGGATTGAGCAACAGGGGCGGGGTACCGGGGATACTCGAGAGTCTCCTCTCGGTGTACCTCACTCCGATTTCAGGAAGCGTGGAGATCAGCATTCTCGTATAGGGATGGCAAGGCGAACGGATGATGACTTCCGTAGGTGCCCTTTCGGCAAGCTGCCCGGCGTACATGACCAGTATGCTGTCGGCAACCTGGTAGAGAATCGATATGTCATGGGTGATGACGATGATGCTCCCCACAAGACCATGGTCACGAAAACCCAAAAGCATCTCGGCCACGGCTTTCTGCATCGCCACATCCAGTGCAGAGGTGATCTCATCCGCCATAAGAAGCAGAGGGTTCAGGAGTGTGGCAAGGACCATCACCAGACGCTGTCTCATTCCCCCGGAAAGCTCAAAGGGATACATATGCAACACTTCCGGCGAAAGACGAACAAAATCAAGCCTCCTTCGAACCTCTTCCGGGGTGACTTGATGCTCAACCCTCTTTGACCGGAGGATGTCCCATATCAGCGTTCCGATCTTTCGGGTTGGATTCAGTGCATTCATGGCATATTGAGGAATGAGGGCAATCTTTGTCATGCGGAAAGCGCTCATGGCTTCCCGGTCGTCAATAGGCAAGACCACCCCATCAAGCACAACCCGACCGGAGACGAGGCGCATAGGTGGCCGGAAGGCGACCAAACTCTGGGCCAGGGTACTCTTGCCACAGCCACTCTCGCCGGCAACCCCCATGATTTCCCCCCGCCGGAGGGTAAAGGTAACGTTCTCAAGGGCTCGGACATCTCCCCGAATGGTCCGATAGTAGACGGTAAGGTCTTCGACCCGCAAGATTACCACGTCACATCTCCCTCAGCCTGGGATTGAAGACTTCGTCCAAGCCCACATTCGTGATATAGAGGGCACCAACTATGGCAGTTATGGCCAGGCCGGGGGGCACAAACCACCACCAGATGCCCAGCATCAGCGCACCCCACAGAACCGCATACTGCATCATCAGACCAAGAGAAATGGCATTTGTGGGTCCAAGGCCGATGAAGTCGAGCGTAGCAGCGGTGAGAATGGCGCCCCCAAACTGGAGAATGAAGACCATGACAAGGTACGACATCATGTTCGGAGCGATTTCGGTAAAGACGATCTTCGTTGGCTTCATTCCACTGATTCTGGCCAGGTCCACAAATTCCCGGGCACGCAGGGAGAGTGTTTGAGCACGAATGGCTCGTGCAGCCCAGGGCCAGGCAGTCAAACCAATAAAGAGGCACTCGGCAAATACGCTCCTCACCTCAAGGTAGGCTGCAATAATGAGGAGTACCGCCAGAGTGGGGATAACAAGAACGATATTGGTGAACATGTTCAGCACTTCGTCGACGAGGCCTCCCCGGTATCCGGCGGCAAAACCAATCACCATTCCCACAAGGGTACCCAGGCCTCCTCCCAGTACCCCCACCAAGAAGGTGGCACGGAGTCCGTACACAAACTGGGTGAAAACGTCCTGCCCGAAGAACGTAGTTCCAAACCAGTACTGTGATGATGGTGGCTCAGAACCCCTCGGATTCACATAATCGAAGGGAGAAAAACGGGTAAACATCGGCCCTACCAAAGCCAACCCAAGAAAGAAAAGCACCACCGCCAATCCTATCTGAAGCTTCCTGTTCCGAAAAGCAAAGTAGAGGAGTTCGTGTCTCTCTTTCCACCGGCCCTTCACGCGGCCTCACCAACCATACCCATCCTCGTCCGGGGGTCGACAAGGAGATACACAATATCGATGATAAAGTTGGCCAAAAGCACGCCGATAATGATGAAAAGGAAGCATCCTTGAATGAGAAAGTAATCCTGATTCTGAATGGCACAAAGGAGAAGGTAACCAATGCCGGGATACGAAAAAACAACCTCAGTCACCAATGCACCCGCCACAATGACCCCAAGTTGCAGCGCTAAGCCGGTGAGTTGAGGAAGAAGGGCGTTACGAAAGGCATAGCGCTGTATCAGGCTCCTTGAAACACCCAGCGACTCAAGAAACCTTGAGTAATCCGCCTCAAGCTCATAGATGACCAGGTTGCGCATCCCGATGGCCCATCCCCCGAACATAACAAGAAAGAGGGAGCCAAAGGGCAAAATCCAGTGTTTAAGGAGGTTGCCCACAAAGCGCAACGAGAAATGGGGAACCAGGTCGTAACTATAGGCACCGGCGATGGGGAAAATGCCCAAAACCACGCCGAAAAACCAGGCCATGAGGATCCCAAGCCACATATAAGGGGTTGCGGTGAGGATATACCCCATGGGCAGGAGAGTGTTATCAAGCCACCTCCTTCGAGCCGCAAAGGCTCCAAACTTATTCCCCGCAATCCAGCTCAGGAGTATCGCTGGAACAAGAAGGAAAATATCATAGGGCACGGCATTCATGATTACCCGGAGTACGGGCTTGGGGAAAAGGTATACACTGATGCCCAGATCTCCATGGAACAAGGCTATCCAAAAATTGAGGTACTGGCGCCAGAGAGGAACATCCAACCCAAAAGCCTTGAGGTAATAACCCCGAAGTATCTCAACGGCCTCGGCCCTCATCCAGGCCCTTGCCAACATATTCTGAACCGGGTTACCGGGCATGAAACGGGGAATCAACCAGTCGATGGTTACCGCAACAAAGAAAGTCAGAAGATAGATTATGATTTTCCGGCGAAGGTACTTGCCCACTTTGCCATCCTCCGGGTGGAACACCCCCTGCCCTCCCCGGCTTCCTGGAAAGAGCAGGAGGTGTGTGCCTACTCTTTCTCAGACCAGACCTACTTTGCTGGTCTCAGATTGGCTAAAGTCAGGATACCGCCCATTTGCCAGTATCCACCCCAGGAGCAGGGCAACGTCTTGGGAGCACCCTCTGTCGCACTGGGCCAGTTGGTCCAAACCGCATCGTTGTACTGAGCCCAAAGACCGTTGTACCAGAGCGGAATGATCGGCATCTCGGTGAGCATGAGCTCCTGAATCTGAGAGCAAACCGCCTTCATACCTTCTATGTCTGAAGTAGGAGTCATGGCCAGTTTATCGACCAAATCGAACATTTTCTGATTGTTGTAGCGACCAAAGTTGCCGCTGCCCATGACGTCCCGGATAGGGTGATTGAACCAGACGTTGTACGCAGTCCAGGGAGTGTTACTTATCTGGGCCCAGTTGTTCAGAGTGGTGTCGAAAGTGCCGGAAACCAAAGCAGTGTTCCAGGCACCGTAGTCGGGAGTTTCATCCTTGAGGTTGATCCCCGTACCCTGGGCACTCTTGGCGATGATCTTGATGGCCTCCATCCAGTCTGTCCATCCAAAGGGGCAGGTGACTTTAAGCTCGATTTTGGAACCGTCCGGTGCCTCGACGAAACCATCTCCATCCACATCTTTGTACCCGGCATCGGCAAGAATCTTGCGGGCCACTTCGGGGTCGTACTTGAAACCGAGCCTCTGCACTACACCACGGTCCACAAACTTCTCCAGGTGGGGAAGCAACCCGGTGGGATTCGCAGGAATGACGAGGTTAGAGAAGGCAACCCGTACGATTTCATCAACGTCAATAGCATATGCCAAGGCCTTCCGGAAGGCGGGATCGTCCATGGGTTTTTTGGTGGTGTTTAAAACCAGAACCGCAGTGTTTGCAGAAAGCATGTATGGTTCGTCGGCAAGGTAAGTCTTGATGTACCCCCGCTTCACCAGTTCTCCCACACCGGGGAGGAAGTTGTTGCTGAGATCGAGCTCTCCCTTGATCACCATACCCAGGGCGATGTTGTTACTGGCCACCCGGATATCAACAATGCGCTTGGGGGCGAAAGACAGTCCCAGAATCTCCTTGCCCCACCAGTTGTCATTCCGTATCCACACGTTGCGGTCCTCACTATGGGATTCGTAGAGGTATGGCCCAGAGCCTACCGGATTGGGGTTGGCCCCGGTAGTGATTTCTTCCTCAGTCTTTCCCTCCCAAATGTGTTTTGGAACTACCGGGAGATTGTAGAGAAGGTTATCCCAGTCCTGGTAAAGAGGATTGCTGAATTTGAATTCGATACGGTACTCATCGAGGGCAGTAGCACTTGTGAGATAGTTCCATACAGTGCTGAACCACAGTGCGGGATACCGCTTCCCCAACTCAAAGGTGAAGACCACGTCCGCCGACGTCATAGGATTGCCGTCAGTCCACTTTATCCCCTTTCGCAGCGTTACCTCATAAGTTTCGGCATCGAGCCACTTACCGCTTTCGGCCAACCAGGGGATGAACTCATTGGTAAGAGGGTTATAGAGGAAGAGTGTTTCATACACGAATCCGATCGTACCCGTGGTGTTGGCATGCAACCAGGGCATGAAGGGATTCCATGTGGATGGCGGACCCCATGCTGCTCCGCTCATGTAGAAGGTCTCGCTTCGTTCAAAGGTGAGTTCCTGTGCACCCCCCGTCAGAATCACCAACCCAAAGAGAACCAACACAACACCCAAAATTACTACCGACTTCCTCATCTTTTCTCTCCTCCTTCAATCAGGGTTTTGCACAATACTCGAAAGAAACTGCTCCTCCTGTCCGACTTTCCCCCCACCCCCTTTGCGTGAAACCCCAAAAGTACAGACTTCAATCACTCCCCCTCTTCAACCGTTACAACCACACGAACGGCGAATGACGACCCTGGTGGGCAACAAGGTCGCAAGTTCCGCCACCGGGATCCCATCCAACCAGTCACAGAGTCTCTGCGCAGCAATACGTCCTACATCCTCAGTCGGAGCAGCAACCGTCGTGAGGGGAGGGTCGAGAAAAGACGAAACCCACTGATCGTCGAAACCCACCACGGCTACCCTCTCAGGAATCCTGATGTCTCTCTCACGCAGGGCCTCCATCACCCCAATCGCCGCATCGTCGTTGCCGGCAAAAACTGCATCGAAGTCAAGGCGGAAGGTACACAGACTCTTCATCGCTTCATACGCCATCCCGCGCTCAAAGCCCCCGGTAAGGACCAGAGCCGGGTCGTATTCAATACCATGGGCCTGAAGCGATGCCTTGTACCCTTCCTCACGCCAGTAAGAGTCTTCCTGATTGGCGGGACCGCGTAAAAAGACTATTTGCTTCCTCCCGTGAACTTCGATGAGGTGGTCGATGAGCGCCCTGGTGGCCGCCTTATTCTCAATGGTCACCACCGGAAAGGGGAGGCCATCAGGGGGAGTACGGTGGATCAACACAACCGGGAATCTCCTCTGGTATAGACGATGAAGCTCCTCATCGCTCAGACTATCGGCAAATGCAATTAAGCCGTCAGCATTGTGGGGACCAAGGGGAGGCACCGCTTCATTGCCCCCAATAACTCCATCGAGGAGAGTCTGGCGGCTTGCCACAAGGAGAGTATACCCGCGTCGTCCGATGACCGACTCAATACCCCGCAGAAGCGGAATAAAAAAATCACCCAATATATTTTGGGAAAGAAAGCCTACGGCTCTCGTCCTGTGACTGGCCAGATGGCGGGCACCAGCATGAGGCATATAGTTGAGCTCTGCTATGACTCGGGCCAATTTTTGCGCCACTCGTGGAGAAACTGGACCACTGCGATTGAGGTAACGACTCACGGTGGCCACCGAAACACCAGCAGCTCGGGCAACATCCCGGATAGTGACTGAAGAAGGCTTCTTCCTCACCATCTCCTTGGAATCCCCCGTGATTGTAAGCGATTACATGTAATCGCTTACAGTATAATGGATCGCACAAAAAAATCAAGAAGGGTACTCCAAATTTTTCGCCCGGACAGAAACTACTCTTCCCAGACCCCAAAGGGGACTTACCCCTCACAAGGCAAATCCATTATCCCGAATCACCTGAGAGTACCAGTAGGCACTTCCCTTGAGCAGGCGCTTCTGGGTAGCATAGTCTACCCAGACCAGGCCAAAGCGCTGGGAATACCCCCAGGCCCACTCAAAATTATCCAAAAGGGACCAAACAAAGTACCCTTTGACTGGAATACCCAGGCCGAGTGCCCGGTGAAGGGCTACAAGATGCTCCTGCAGATAGCGTATTCGACGATAATCCTGAATGACACCACGCTCATCTGGGCCGTCGGAATAACTGACACCATTCTCGGTAATGTACAATTTGGGCAAATGGTAGTGAAAAGAGAGACGGGACAGTACTGCAAGAAGGCCATCGGGGCAATTTTCCCACCCCATCTCACTCCAATAGTCAGGGCCTTCCGGTGCCGGGAGTACAACTGGCGGATCATTGTCCAACACATCGGCGCGCACGATGGTACGGGTGTAGTAGTTCACCCCGAAGAAGTCACAGGGCGTACAGATTGCCTCCATGTCCCCAGGCCGAACGAAGTCAAGGCCACGGGGCAAGACCCCGGTACTGGTCCAGCAGGACACTATATCGTCAGGATACCCCCGCCCGCGGAGCGGGTCAAAGAACCACCGCACCCACATGCCGTCAACCTGAGAGGCCAGTTCACGATCGTAGGGGCTCTGGGAGGCGGGAACAATCCAGTTGACGTTGAGGATGATACCTACCTCGCAGGAAGGACTGTTCCGACGTATCACCGGCACCACCCAGCCGTGGGAGAGAAGAAGATGATGGCTGGCTCGTATGGCTGCAGTCAGGTCTTTTCTCCCCGGTGCATGTTCACCGGTGTAATACCCCAGCCAGCTTACGACTGCCGGTTCATTGTGGGTTACCCAATACTTGACCCGGTCCCCCAGGGAACGGCTCACCACATCGGCATACTCTATAAACGCCAAAGCCACAGAACGTGTCGGCCAGCCACCCTGGTCCTCAAGGCACTGAGGCAGGTCCCAGTGGTACAGCATGACGAAGGGCTGAATTCCTGCCTCAAGCAGGGTATCCACAAGGCGACGATAGAAATCCAAACCAGCCTGGTTCACCCGGCCATACCCCTCGGGCAAAATCCTCGTCCAGGCTACGGAAAAACAGTAGGCTTTCAGGCCTATGGTTTTCATCAACGCCACGTCCTCAGGGTAACGGTGGTAGTGATTACAGGCCTCATCACCCGTATCCCCCCGGTAGATTTTGCCCGGAGTATGAGTAAAGCGATCCCAGATAGATTCGCTCTTCCCGTCAACATCCCAGGCCCCTTCGATTTGATACGCCGATGTCGTCGCTCCCCACAGAAAACCCTCCGGAAACCGAATCCACTGTGCCATCCCGAGATTCCCTCCTTATGACTGCTAAAGGGTGCAAAGTATATCTTGACAATAGGGTACTGCAAGTGACGCACCAAAGCACCAAAAATTTTGCGCCTGTACCTTTTGGAACTTTGGCCTTTTCCCCTCCCAAATCCTCCCGAGATTGCCGGTCCCCTGCATAGGGCTACAGCGCAGAAATCCAGGAACCGTTGGAAAGAGAAGCCGCTTGGAACATTCAAGGGTGACTCCCAAAAAGAGAAGAAGGAAAGGGATTCTTGGGAAGTACTGCCCAGCCGATGGATCGGGCAGTGAGGACCCGGAACGGGAGACCGGGCACTCCCCGATCTCCCGACTTTTGGGGTTACTTAATCTCTACCTCAGCGCCCACAGCTTCGAGCTTTGCCTTAATCTCCTCGGCTTCCTTCTTGCTGATGCCCTCTTTGACGGGCTTGGGCGGATTGTCCACGAGGTCCTTGGCCTCTTTAAGACCAAGACCGGTGATGGCTCGGACCTCTTTGATGACCTGAAGTTTCTGTGCTCCGGCACTCTTCAGGATGACATCAAACTCGGTCTTCTCCTCTTCCTCGGCCGGTGCCTGGGCTTGTGCTCCGGCTACAGGAGCTGCAACCTGTGCCACAGGCATCGCCGCCGAGACGCCGAATTTCTCTTCTAGAGCCTTCACAAGTTCTGCGAGCTCCAGCACTGTCATCTTCTCAATCGCTTCAATGATTTCCTCCTTCGTCATGCCTCATGCCTCCTTCTCTCTCTTTTTCTCCTCAACGGCTTTCAACACGAACACGAAGTTCCGCATAACACCCTGCAATACTGCCAAAAGTCCCACCAGGGGAGCAGCAATACCACCTGCCACCCGGGCCAGAAGCTCCTCGCGGGAGGGGAGCTCGGAAAGGCGCTGAACGTCCTGGGCGGTGAGAAGCCTTGTCCCTAAAAAGCCTCCCTTCATCTCCAGTTGGGGGAACTTCCTGGCAAAGTCCGCCAGAGCCTTGGCCACCTGCACCACATCGCGGTACGAGAACACAAAGGCATTCTGTCCTCTGAGGAGATGGTCCTCCTGCAGCATACCGACCCTCGAGAGGGCAATACGCATAAGAGTGTTCTTGGCCACTTTGAATTCTCCCTCGACACTGCGCAGACTCCGGCGCAACTGCTCCACCAAGGGAACGTCCATACCGAGATAGCCGACCACAAATACTGCCTGGCTTTGCTTCAACTTGCTCTGAAGTTCTTCGATAATCCTTTCCTTCTCGCTTTTCTCCAAAAATCACCGACCTCCTTTCTCCACAAAAAAGAGAAGACTCCTCTGAGGAGTCTTCTCTTGAACCAGCCTCCCCAGGATTTTTAAGCTTTTTCGCCCCCGGTTCTCAGGCCCATACTCTATTCGGCTGTACGCTCTCTTCTCTTCAGGCCGCCCTCTTTTCCATCTGGACTAAAGCAGCATTCACATCCACGGGAACACCCGGGCTCATGGTGAGGGAGAGAACAATCTTTTTGATGTATCGACCCCTGGCCGCCGAGGGTTTCAGGCGCAAGACGGCGTCCAAAACAGCATAGAAGTTGTCGAGAATCTGCTCCTCGGTAAAAGAGACTTTGCCGACCGGCAGATGCACGTTACCGAATTTGTCGTTACGGATCTCGATTCTCCCGCTTTTGATCTCCCGCACCGCCTGAGCGATGTCGAAGGTTACTGTCCCCGTCTTAGCGTTGGGCATAAGCCCTCGGGGACCGAGAATCTTTCCCAGACGCCCCACAATACGCATCATGTCCGGGGTAGCCACGGCAGCATCAAAATCAAGCCACCCTTTCTGGATTTTCTCTACCAGTTCCTCGCCGCCGACGTAATCTGCTCCCGCTTCCTGTGCTTCCTTGGCCTTCTCACCCTGGGCAAAGACGAGCACCCGGACCTTTTTGCCCGTCCCGTGCGGGAGAACGACCGTGCCCCGAACCTGCTGGTCTGCCTGTTTTGGGTCAATACTAAGGTTGAAAGCTACTTCCACCGTCTCATCAAAACGGGTGCTGGCCATCTCCTTCAGAAGGCGAACCGCTGCCTCCGGCTCGTAGAGCTTACCCGGTTCAACCCTCCCCTTCAGAGCAAGATATCGCTTGCTTCTCTCTGCCATAAGAATTCCTCCCTGCCTCAACCCTCGACAACCTCAACACCCATGCTCCGCGCCGTACCCTCTATGATGCGCATTGCCGCCTCGATGCTGGTGGTGTTGAGGTCCGGCATCTTTTTCTCCGCTATTTCGCGGATCTTTGAACGGGTGATCTTCCCCACCTTGGCTCTGTTTGGCTCACCGGAACCCTTCTCAATCCCCAAGGCTTGACGGATGAGGAAAGAGGCCGGTGGGGTCTTACACACAAAAGTGAAGGAACGGTCCGAATAAATGGTAACTTCAACGGGAGTGAGAACCCCCCGGTCCTTTTCGGTCTGGGCATTGAACGCCTTGCAGAATTCCATGATGTTGACGCCGTGCTGCCCCAGGGCTGGCCCCACCGGAGGTGCCGGTGTAGCCATACCTCCAGGTATCTGAAGCTTCACTATCGCCACAATCTTCTTTGCCATAACTTTCCACCTCTTTAGAGTTTTTCAACGTCAGAGAACTCAAGCTCTACCGGAGTCTCTCGACCGAATATAGAGAGAAGAACAGTGACTTTGCCCCGCTCATGGTCGACACTCTCCACCGCTCCGGTGTAGTTCAGGAAGGGACCGGAGATGACTTTCACCACTTCGCCCTTTTCGATGTCCAGACGGGGCTTTTTCTCTATTCCGGCCTGACGAAGAATAACCTTGACTTCTTCGTCACTCAGGGGTTCCGGCCGCATCCCCGAGCCCACAAAACCGGTGACTCCCGGGGTGTTCCGCACCACATACCAGGAACGGTCGTTCATGATCATCTCCACCATAACGTATCCGGGAAAGACCTTGCGCTTGGTAAAACGCTTTTTTCCCCTCCGAGCCTCAATCGTTTCCTCCATAGGAACCACGACCTGGAAAATCTGGTCCTGCATCCCCATAGAGGTGATGCGACGCTCAAGATTGGCCTTTACCTTATGCTCGCTTCCTGCCAAAGTATGGACTACATACCACCGACGCTGCATGAGTTCCTATACCCTCCACCGCTCTACCGAAGATACAATCCCACGAGGAAGGTGAGCAGAAGGTCTATAACACCAAGGAAAATCCCCAAAATCACGATCACCACAAGGACTGTAAGGGTACTGTTCCAGAGCTCCTTGCGACCGGGCCAGGTAACCCTTCGCAGTTCATTCCAGGCTTCGACAAAATAATTCTTAAGAGAACGAAACCAGCGGATCAAAATCGTCACCCATCCTTTGCTCTACGAAAGTAAATTCGTTGAGATTATAAATACTTTCTCATGCTCTGTCAATGATTCGCACTAGATAATGGAAAATGCCTGTGAAGGATATACTACCTCCTGAGTCAGTACCACCTCGCCCCGGAGGGAAAAATGCTCAAGGGGGAAGGTGAATCTCAGAGAAAACCAGGCTCCAGAGGGGGAAGAAAGGGTACTCTGAGTGCCTCAAGATCAAAAGAGATGTTTTGCCCTTGCAGGATACCTATGGATGGAAAGACTCTATCTCGTCCTCGCCTTTGGTATTGAAGAGCTCTCAAAAAGGAGTATCTCTTTCAATATGACCCCAGAGTCCTTGAAAAGGGGAGGGTGTGCAAGAGGGTCTATGAGACACCCAAGACCCCTCACAGAGTGTGTGGAGGTCTCTTTTCGGGTGAAGGAAAAATTACAGGGAATAAGGCAAGAACTCAGCGTGGGAGAATGGAGAAGGAGACTGGATACATTGTTAAGGGAACTCTTGAAGAGGAAATTCAGTGAGGAAAAAGGGTGTAAAATAGCTCAAGATCAAAGCTCTACAGGAGAGGCGTGGCTCACCCCGCATAATCTCGGGCCCGGGGCAGAAGCACTACCCCGGAGACCCTGCTCAAGAATTCAAGAACCTGCATGACACTTGCAGTAGAACTATCACCAGTAGGTAAAGTTCACAATAGTGTTCGGACCAGTAACTTGGACATACTCAGTATGACTGACCCAACCAAACTCATCGACAAGATGTACTGCTGCCATCTGACCACAGGGAACATTACTGACCACAGCTGCCCCATTGGCAACAAGGTATACCCCGGCAGGAATTCCATTAACGTAGACATTCCCCCAGCAGGCTGCACAACTTGAGATAACCCGCAAAGAGCATGCCACCGGCTGCGTGGGTGGTGGTGTCCCTCCACCTGTTGCGCCACACCCTGTGGTAACCAACGCAAAAACTACCGAAATAACCAAAACCAGGGGCAAAACTTTCCGCATATTTGCCCCCCCTTTCTCAGAGAATGATTCATGCTACCACCACCTGTCTGAACTGTCAACAATTTTTTTGTGATTCAATTTTGGACTGTCACACACAGAATAGACTCCTCCTCAAGAGATCTTGTCCTTCAAGGGGAAAAGGAGATAGCAAGATACCCTGTCACGGAGGTCGGGAGGAAGGGATACGCCGTGTTCCAGGGTTATTGGCAGATCCGTAACCCTGAAGGCTGCTTTAAAGCTTCCGGGGTTAAGCTACCACCAGGTTCTTCAGCTCAAGAAACCCCTTACAGCCCGGGGATTTGAGGGACTGCTCAGGAAACCTCTCCCACACCCTCCCCATATCTGGGTGCCTCAAGAGCTGGAGAAGATCATCCATCCTCCACCTCCAGGAGAAACTCTCTGAAAGCCATGGCATGGTGCCAAGCTACGAAACTCCAAGGAGAATCCTCATAAGGAGTGGACTCCACACTCCCAAGGCCAAGAGAAAGGTATGCTGGAGGAGGATGCTCAAGGCTGGTCTTCTGGGGCCGATGGGTACATCTATGCTGCATTCTATCCTGAGGAATCACAAAGAGCCAAAAGGAAAGTACGCAGGGTGTACAGAGCGCATAGAGGTCTCTTCATGGCCCTGTACACTGACAGAGCCTCACACTCTGTCACCACTTCCCATAGTAGCCTCCACTGTGACGTTGCCTTGGAGCAGGGAAATACCCGAATCGAGATACCCACCTCAGGCCAGGGGGAGAATTGAGAGACTCTTCCGGCTCCTTCAGGACAGACCCATCAAGGAGAGGAGACTTGGAGGAATCAAAGACTACGAGTCAGCGAATCGGTCCCTCCAAGAGGAATTTCTCTCCTGGCACAATACGCCCTATACCCTCCCAGCGGAGAGTGCTCATCAGAATTCCCCCAGAATTACAGAGTTGGAACTTTTTTCTCTTCAAGAGATGCACGGAAAGCCAAAAAGGACAATACCATAAGCTACCAGGGGACGATCTACCAGCTAATCCTTACCCAGAGGGGCAAAAGCTATGGTGGGAAGTGTACAGAAAGTTACAGGGAGAGGAGGTGTTGAGCATGAGGACAAAGGTTCAGAGAAAAAAACCAAAAAGGAAGTATGTTCCACCTCAGGACCATCCATGGAGGAGATCGTGGAAAAAGGGGAATGTGACATTGCAAACGGGGATAAAGAGCGTGACTTGACTTTGGGAGTAGCACGCTGTGCGAGTTCCATGGCAGTAACAGTGAGGGTGACTTTCAGGGACAGTACCCCAGGAATATCCCCCTCGCGGAAGGTGATCTCTTCCTGAACCCGGGGCTCGTTCCTTTCAGGCCTTGAGAGGTTGTTCTCCCTCCCAGAGTAGACGTTATTGCTTCGGGTACAGAAGCTTCTCAGTCGATTTTTCGGGAGATGTTTGAAATGGCGGTGCGGAAGGCCTACGAGCACAGCCTCAGGGTGTACTCCCTGCGCGTTGAAGAGGACACGACCATCGAGGCCGGCATCGCCCCAGGAGCTTTGTCCTCTTCTCCCCAGACCTTGAGGTCCAGTCAGGAGACCTTGCTCTCCTTGAAATCAACAAGTTGTGGACCACAGGGTAGTACCCCTTCGATATGACTGGGTACCGGGAGTGGAAGGCAAACACAAAAAACGGCAAAAGGCGCACGGAGCTTAAAACGAGGTGATTCTCTTTACCAGAGGGAATTTACCCACAAAATCGGACTTGACCGATAACCGGTGAACCTGATAGCATCAAAAAGCTGGAGAAGGACTCCCTTTTCTGACGAGAGCAAAACTTCCCAGGAGGACTTTGGAACCCCAAAAGAGGAGCAGCAGAGTAAAGGAACCCGGGGAGTTTCCCGCGCTACCATGACTGGAGGTGTGGGGAGAATGGACCAGATCAAATTTTTGGTGTAAATCCCAAAGGAGGGAAAAGCATGAGAAAGCGAGGTCTTTTGCTCTGCCTTTTCTTTTTTCTGCTCTGCACTGCACTCGCCTTAGAGGCCTGGCCCAGTGAGCAAGACGGGGTTTCCCAGTGGATCATTGCCCTGGAGGACGAGAATCCCGGTGTCCGAAGAGCTGCTGCGCGGGCCCTGGGTACAATGAAAGATCTTAGGGCTGTGGAACCCCTCATCGCTGTCCTGAGGGACAGGGATGGAGGTGTCCGGTTATATGCTGCAGACGCACTTGAAAAGATTACTGGAAAAGACTTTGGGGGAGACGTTAAAAAATGGCAGCAATGGCTTGCGGAAGGTAAACCTCTTCCAGAAGGCCGGCCCACTGAGGAGGACGAGATTGCACGATGGATTGTTGCCCTGAAGAGTGAGGATAAGTTTGTTCGGTGGGCTGCCACACGAATCCTGGGAGAAATGGGAAACTCCCGGGCAGTAGAGCCCCTCATTACTGCTTTAAAGGACAGGGATGGGGTCGTCCGGTGGACTGCTGCAGTAGCCCTGAGTGCAATAAAAGACCCCAAAGCGGTAGAACCACTCATCGCCGCT
>FMJZ01027892.1_pt1 | contig 18993 bp, 12 predicted proteins | sample 1987881 | NCBI WGS metagenome assembly FMJZ01 (sample SAMEA4378227, study PRJEB15110) | soil metagenome | biome: soil; feature: Field; material: Soil | place: India | collected 2015-03-11 | depth 0 m
CTAACAACAGCATACCTGTTGGCTAAACACGGCTATGCAGTTGAGGTTTTCGAGGCCGCTGAGCAAGTGGGTGGGATGTCGCGCTCATTGCGTTTATGGGGCCAGGTTGTTGATGTGGGACCGCATCGGTTCTTTAGCAGCAACCGTAAAGTGAATGAACTTTGGCGTGAAGTGGTAGGTCAAGACTATGCAATTGTTAATCGGTCCACGAGCATTTTGTACCGCGGCAAGCTGCTCAAGTATCCGCTTGAACCGTTTGACGTTTTGGCAAAGCTCGGTCCACTCGAAGCTTTACGTTGTATCAACAGTTACACTATTGCACACGTAAAGCCAAAGCGTGGTTCTGTGGCCGAAAACTTCGAACAATGGGTATGCGATCGATTCGGTAGGCGTCTGTTTAAAATTTTTTTCAAGTCGTATTCAGAAAAACTTTGGGGTGTGACATGCGACAAACTTGACGCTGAGTTTGCCGCACAACGGCTTCGGCAGTTCTCGTTACCGGCTGCAATTAAAGGCGCTGTATTACGCAGTGAGCGAAAGCGACACCGCACACTTGCCGACCAATTCGCGTACCCGTTTGAGGGCACAGGCGCAGTTTACGAACGCATGGCCGAGGCAATTCGCAACTGGGGCGGGCGTGTTCACACCCAAAAGTCAGTATGCAAAGTGCTGATCGAGCATCACAAAGTCGTGGGAGTCAAGCTAGTGTCAGGTGAATGGTTTGAGTGCAATCAAGTAATCTCGACGATGCCGTTGCACGACTTGCTAGCCGGGTTATCCGATGTACCAAGCGCAGTTATCGAGGCTGCAAGTAAGCTCAAGTTTCGCAATACGATTATAGTTTATCTTGAGGTGGTTGACGCGAATCCGTTTCTGGAGCAATGGATATATGTGCATAGCCCCGAGCTAATGTGCGGTCGAGTAACAAACTTTCGTAATTGGGTGCCTGAATTACACGGCAGCAGCACCAACGCTATCCTAGCAATGGAATACTGGTGCAGTCCTAACGACAAACTTTGGGTGCAGTCCGATCAAATGCTAATTGACTTTGCGAAGTCGGAAATTGTTAAGGCTGGCTTAGTCAGCAAGTCTAATATGCTCGGTGCAGGATTCGTTTTGCGTGTGTCGAACTGTTACCCTGTTTACAAATGCGGTTATCGCACACAATTGGAGGTGGTAAAGGCCTACCTTAAACGAATTTCTGGTCTGCATGTCATTGGCCGTGCCGGTGCGTTCAGGTACAACAACCAAGACCATTCAATTCTGATGGGTATGCTTGCTGCTGAAAACATACTTTTCGGTACAAAGCATGATGTATGGTCAGTTAATGCGGATACTGACACCTATCAGGAAGCAGCACCGGTCAGTTCAACCGGCCTGGTTCCCCCCAGCAATACTATGCATGCGGAAAAACCGGCGGCGGTTGATTTGCAATCTACTGTACGCACGAGCCACAAAATGCTAGACCGACAATTACACTATGTACACTCCGGGCGAAACCAGAGCCGAGCCGGGTTCACCTTGCTTGAGCTACTTGTGACAATCTCAATTATCGCGATTTTAGCTGCGTTGTTGTTGCCTGTGCTCAACAGAGCCAAAGAACGCGCTAGACGCGTTGAGTGCCAAAACAATTTACGCCAGATTGGTTTGGCAATGTTTATGTATGCAAACGAGAACCGTGATTTACTGCCTGATTGTACAACTAATAATCCCAAGTTTTACGGCACATGGTGGCCGTGGGATCTTAACACAAATCTCGTTGATGAATTACAACTGAACGGCGTGCGGCGGGAAATACTTTATTGTCCTTCTAACTCGAGAATGAACGATATTTGCATTGGAATTTTTGGAAGCATTTCCCACCGCGGCCATATCGCGTTGTCGGTTACATATTTTTGCTAAACGGCGGCATTATGATACCCCGGGAATTACAGCGGGTCAGTATTCTTGGTGACGGTACTCAAGCGCCTTCTGATGCTGAATTTATTGCTGATGCAGTCGCAAGCACATACGGCGATTATACACGCATCCAAGGGATGCTACTTGATCGCACCAGCCATTTGCATGGGCGAGTGCCAGCCGGCGGTAATATACTTTTCCTCGACGGCCACACTGCCTGGCGTCCATTCAGGGAAATGAAACCACGTATTCCTGTGGATGTGGGGGTAGTATGGGATTTCTAGTCTCACGAATGCACGAAAGGGTTTTCGGCTGCCCCGCCACGGTGCTGCTGCCGCTGAAAAACGCGCCTGATGCGCGTTTGGTGGGAAAAGTGGGGAAGTTAGCGGTTTCGTTTCAAGAGGAGTCAATCTGTAAATGGCGGACAGTATGAAGTTCGCCAGGCTGTGGGGCCACAGCAGGTTCGATGGTCAACTAGTTCCTAAGACCGAACCGCTCCACGACCGCGACATTGTAGAAACCATGATTAAAACCGGGGCCGCAAACCTACGCAGATAAAGCAATTCGATTTGCGATACCGTGTGGTAAGATTTCTTCAACACGCTACTTCGTGTTTGCACCTGACAACAATGAAGCCTATGGTACGTAAAACAATCGCAACCGTCTAACTGCGAAGATGCAACCGAACAGCGCTGCACAGCCGCCGATAATTAACGAACCACAAGGCCGCGGGCCTGATTCAAACATTGGCCTGCTCGGGTTTGCGATTTCGCTCGTTGGGCCATTTGTGCTGTTACTGTTTACAATTTTTCCCCCGAGGTGAGGGTCGCCCGGCGCAGCCCTAGGCGGGTTGCTTTTACTGGGTGCACCTGTGGCATCGCTAATTGTGAGCGTTATCGGGCTTGCACGCGGCAGTAACCACGGTTTCGCAATCGCAGGGATTGTAATCAGCGGGCTAAGCCTAATCCTTTTATTTGGTTTTCCGTTGCTCCGTGCTTTGTGCAGGTGAAAATAAACCAACCACAAGGGTTGAATACGTGTAGCGCCTGAGTGCCATTTCGGCCTTGGCAAATATGTTGTCCGAACACGCTTTTGCCAGGCGCGCAAATCGATTGAGCCGGACACAGCGGGTGCGTTCATTGGACAGCCAGCAGGGCTGCGCCAAGTGCACCGGTGTATTGCGGAATCGGGACAGGTTGTATCGGAATGCCAAGTGCTTGTTCTAGGGCATGCGTCATGCCAGGCAACAGTGCAACCCCACCAGTGAAATAGGCTGGGGCAGTTGCACTTCGCCCAACAAGTGAGATCAACCGCGACGCAATTGCTTTCTGGACACCGGCAACGATGTCGGCCACGGGCACGTTCTCCGCTAACAGACCGATTATCTCGGTCTCGGCAAACACAACGCATGTGCTGTTGATAACTGCCGGATGCCGGCTCGCGGCTGCAAGTTTGTCAAGCTCGCCCAGCTCAACACCGAGTCGCGCAGCTAGCATCTCGAGGAACCGACCCGTGCCGGCTGCGCATCTATCGTTCATGGCAAAATCACGGACACTACCCCCATTTGCAAGGTGGATGACCTTGCTATCCTGACCGCCAATTTCAATGATCGTACGCGCGTCTGGCTTCAGATGATAAACGCCGCGTGCGTGACATGTGATCTCGCTGAGTGTAATGTTTGCGAACCGCACCGTGTTCCGGCCGTAGCCAGTGGCAACGATGAATTTGACCTGCGCGCGTGTCAGCCCAGCGTCTTTGAGTGTCGAATCGTAAAGCTGTTCAGCCAACCGCTGTTGTTCAATGCCTTGATCTGCTATGCCGGTTGCGAGGATTCGGCTGGCGCAGTGGTCGAAAATGACCACTTTAATTGCGCGTGAACCAGCGTCTATGCCTGCACAAATCATTTGGTGTTACTCCGTTCCTGAGCAATCTCGATTACAGTTTGAAGGCGGTTCCGTAAGTTAGGCAAAAGCGCGTCGCATACGTGTGGCACTTCAATTTCGACTATCGGCAATTGGGTCTCAGTTTGCACAACAGATCGGATCATTTCGCTTTCCCAAGGGCAATGACTTGCGCCAGGGATCCGCGCTATAACCACGGCCTGGGCATTCGTTTTACGGCATTCTACAGCTATGCGATGGGCGCGTTCGGCTGCCGTACCGATCATCGGATCAGCCAACGCAGTGCGCGCTAGCGCCTCAAATGGTGGCAAATCTTCTGGAATAAGTTCCAGCGCGTGAGTGAACATGAAATCCGTGCCACTCAACTGCGCACCGCATTCCTCCAGCACATTCATTATGCGCAGGTCAGCCGGCGGGTTAACCCAAAAAACACGCACCGCATCAGGTCGGGTGTAGGACATGCCCGCTGCGACACGACGCTGTGCTTCAGCGAGTAGCTCGCGCAGCACAGCCATGCACTCTGCGCGATCGGAGCAGTAGTGGATCGCAAGCATCTCGACTATGAGCATCTCGAGCGCGGGTAACGGCGCGCCCCTTGCGTTGTAGACCGTGCTCCGCAGAGCCGCCAATTGTCTTCGGACCGCGTTTGCAGCGCGAATACCTTCCCTCAGCAATTCCCCATCGAGCTTGCAGCCGGCTAGGTCACCAAGCGCATCTGCCACGCGTTCGAGTTCGGCACAGACAATCTCTACAAGCTGCTTTGGGGCTTGCAGCCCGCCGGGTAGCGTGCATGCCGGTTCATTCGGTTCGGGTGGTCGGCGTCGTGGGATTTCCCACCACACGATCCGGTGTCCCAGGTGCTCCAGCCGCTGCGCAATTGCCGAGAAATCGTCGCACGTAGCCCCAACACTGCAAACCAACAGGTCCGGGATCGGAAAATGCGCGCGGTTCTCAAACGCAGCCAGCGTCGCACGGACCGGGCAAAAAAGAGCTTCAACACCGAGCGCTTCGGCTTGTTCAAGTAACTTGTCGCTACATTGCATCAAGCACGGTGTCCACCAAGTGCCATCGGGATAAAATGCCCGAACACATGGCAGTGAATACGCCATTACAGGCACAGTGCCGAGGTCTTTCATTGTGCCCACAAGCAATTCACTGCGCTCACGCGCTGCCTGCAACCGATCATTTTCGGTAAGCAGAAAATTCCACAATCGTAGTGCCGCAGCCGAATTGTCGAAGCGCAACTGGTGCAGGCGCAAATCTCCGGAAAGTTTAACGTGCCTGCTTAACGGTCCGCCATAATCCGGTTCGCACAACCCGGCCTTGCGCAGTTCAACATACCGGGTGTCCCACTCTTCAAGGCTGATTGAGCGCGGGACGGTGACCATTTGTCGTTGAGTTATTTTTTACCCCTTGCTGCGCCGTGCGTTTTCGGTTCGGGTATTGAAACGGCGTTTGGGCGGCGCGGGCGGACTGCCTCGACCAACGCGCTGAGCCGGTTCAACACACGCGCTGGGTTCGATGCCACGTCCTGTGCTTCGACCATTAGTACCGGCAGGTTAAATTGCTCGCGCAATGTCTGTGCCTCGGCACGCCACAAATCGCAGTGCAAATACACCCATAGCAAAATCGCGCGTATGTTGCGCTGTGCAATCCGCGCGCCCAGCCATGCATACAACTGCAGATTCGGCCGTTGGAACACGTCTGCGCAGTTTTCGAAGTAATGGTCAGCCAGCACACCCAGCAGGTCAGCCTTTTCGGTGCAGTCAGCCACAGGTGGCACTAGGCACCGTTCCCCAGGCTCGGTTGCGTTCAACGCCACTTGACCGCCTACAGCGGCGACCAGATCAAACAGGCGCCATTGTGCAGGCAGCAGTGGTCCTCCAACAATCGCAACTGAAACCGCCTCAGGCCGCGCGGGCTGGTGGGCACGCGGGATTTCGAGGTTCCATTCGCCAAAATACGACACCAGTGCAGGCGTCACTTGTTCGGCTGCAGCCCGGTCAACGGCATCCAGCAACCGCTGACGCCGACCGCCGTAATGGGCTGTTGCAGCCCACAGCTCGGCTTCGGTGGGGCGCACCCCGCCGAGTCGCTCGAGGAATTCGCCGAGCCGAGCCAGCTCGGCGCGGTAAAGTCGGCGTGCAGCTTGAGACTGGCACGTGGCCGGTATATTAAACACAAACACAGGTGTACTGTGCCGGCTCGACACCGCATCCGCTGCGCGCCGCATTTGATCACAGGTTGTGGCAAAAACAAACGCGCCATCCGGATTTTTTGCGGCCAGGCCAGCCACTGCATACGCGAACGGGCACATTCCCTCAGGCGCAGCAGCCGGCACAAGTTCGATCTCCGACCACACACCGCGCGGCTCGTGTCCGTGCGCAGCAATCCATTCGTGGGGTATCCACGGACTGGTACAAAAAATCCGCATGATGCAAAGTTTAACTATGTGGTTTTCCAGCCACGATCAATCCCTGGATGATTTTACCCGCCTCAGCCAAGGTTTGCATGAACCGCATTTCACCCAACAGCCATGCAGCGAGCTTAGTGTCAAACCCAATTATTTTGAGCGCGTCATACGTGAGTTGCCTGTCGATCATGTCGATATAGAGTGGCACGTACTTCGGGAACCGTCCTGTGTCACAGGCCGTCACCACAGTGCACCCGTTGTCTCGGAGCAGTGCGCAATATTCATCCAGGTTCAGTACATTCGGGAATTTCATGAACGTAAGAAACCGGTGTGCTTCTGCATCGGTCATCGGGACGGTACCTTCCATCCAATCCGTAAATGCAATAACACCGCCGGGCCTGACCAGCCGCGCCGCCTCGGCAACCAGCTTCGATTTGTCCTCGACGTAGCACCAGGCGTCTTCGCCCCAGACGAAATCGAATCCACCGGCAGGCAAACCTGTCTCGCAAACATTTGCCTCGACGAACGTGACGCGGTCGGCAAACCCCTCTGCTGCGCAACGTTCCTTTGCCAGAGCGAGCATTTTCGGAGTTGCGTCAACGCCCGTCATATGTGCAACGTTACGAAACCGCAACAAGAACCGCATACCCGCCCCCAAAGCACTACACAGGTCAACCCCGTTTTGACCTGCAACAATGCCGGCGCGTTCGGCCAGATCCATCGAGGACTGCAATCCGCCTATGTGGATTTGTTCGCCCATGATCAGTTCCCATAGCTCGCCTTCAGGTCCGCTGTAAACGGCCTGGACGTCTTTTAGTCCGATGTTTGGGATCGTTTTCATAGCTGGTTGTGGTTGTATTTCTTGGTTTGTTATGATTGGTGCCTTAAAACTCCCACTTTGTTGTAATGCCCCAGACGCCGTTTGCTCTGTGGTTTGCAACTCGACCGAAATGGCCGTACCCGATGGCAATTGTCATGTGCGGATTAACAACGTAGCCTGCGGCAATTGTCCACCAGTGGTCCGGCTTGCCGATGAGTGGTATCGGGGTGAACTCGGCTGGTTGCTGTTTGAACTCAGCCGCAACCATGAACCGGTCCGTCGCCAGGACAACTACGTTCCCCTCGAAAACGAAGCTGTAGTCATCTGTAAACCCCAACAGCCCGAGCTGCGCGCTTTCGGTGGCGCGCACGCCCAGGTTAACCAGCACAGGCCGGGGCAGCAAAGTAAGCATCTTGGAAGCGTACAGTGTAAAGTCCACACCGGCATCGTCAGTAAGACCAATGCTATCGAGCGCGCCGCCAAGCTGATTGTTTATCCGGCTGACCTGGTCATTGTACTTGTAATGCACTCCTGCTGTAATTGCCGGAAGCCATTTAATGCCGAACTCGCCTTCGCGCAAAAGCTGTAGCCGCGCGTTTGCATGGTACATCGCCAGGTTGTCGTCTATGCTCGGACCGCCAGAAGCGGCAATTGCAGTTGGCAGGTCCCCCAAGTTAAGCAGATTATAGCCGAACCCAAGCTCGAGCCGGGCCCACGGTGTCTCAGTCAGCGTCAGCGCAACCAGATCCCGCCCGTGCCCGATGTTCACATAGCAGAACCCGACACTAGGCCGGCCGACAGGCTCGCCATTACGGGGTGGATTTACTAGGTAAGCCGATAGCGTGGAAAAAACACCGCCATTGCCTTCGATTTGATGCAGGGGCAGCGGCGGCGGCTTGGTTTGTGCTGAGGGTTGAGCAGATTGCTGATCAGACGCGTCTGCAGAAAGTTCAACTGACGCGGCTGTTGCGGCCAGCGCAATCGCGCAGGCAACAGACGTAGTCCGTTTCCGATAGTTCACGGGATCTCCTTTCGTTGGACATTTTAGGCGTGCACCGCGCGATCGCACGCGACAACCGATAACAACACGCAGTCGCCATGACCGTGTGAAGGTCGCTTGCTCGGCAGTGGTTTACAGGATGCTTACGCATCTATCTTGGGCGGATTATGATTGCGCTGCGGTGCGCGTCAAGCGCATAGTGCCTGTTCCAATTTGATTGCACCCCTTCGGTAGCCGCAAGAATTTGTGTTGACCTGGCTTTGTGGGGAATAGTCTGGGCGCTACTTCAGTCCCTAAACTAAAACAAGGCTTGCTTTTGGGTCTCGGAGCTGCACAAAAAAAGCGCGCTGCCTGTCAGTGCGAAGCCAGGCCACACCGTGCCTTGTTGACAATTCCGGTTTGTCTTCAGGCCAGGCCGGCTCTGGTTCGGCGGTTGCGCGCGGTCTCGGCCAACGCCTCAACACGTGTTGCGATCCGTGCCGAGTCAGCAGGCGAATAATCGGTCTCGATACGGAGGTAAGGCAGGCCTAGGTCGTTTTCTACCAATCGTTTGACGCGATACGATTCAACCGCGTACGTCAGGCACGCATGCCAGATTAGCTCCACAACAGCTTCAGCGCGATACTCGATCGCCAGCTTGCGAATCAGCTCGAGTCGCTTTGTATTTGGCGTTTTAATCGAGCAGGGTAGGGTACAATATTTCTCGGCAAGCGCCCGCAGCAGGTCGGGGGTATCCTCGTCAACGTCGTCAAGGATCGGTTTCAAGCCGGTGCAGTTTTCTTGGCAAACAACAATGCATCCGTGCGTTTCGATAATGTCCATGACGCGTTCGGCCCCGTGCACAAGCGGCACACCTGTCAATAACACGCGTACCGCGCCGTTAGGCTCCGCTGCCCCGGGTTGATTACTGTAAATCCGCAAAGCAATTTCGTACTGGTCAAGGTCGGCTGGGATACCTGAGATGATGCTCTTGAGCTCGAGCAACAGCCTGCCGGTTATTGGCGGGTTCTCACGCTTCATTAACTCGGCGAGCCGCCGCCGCAAACGCCGCTCACGATTCATCGTTCGAATGGCTGTACTGAGTTTTTCGGGTGTGACAGTGGTTTTATATCGTTGCTCGAGGAAAAGCTTTAGCCGGTGTAATTCGTGTGTCATCTGCGCAAGAGCAGTTGGATCGTTTTCACGCTGGGGCACCGTAACCAAGTAAGTCGGGCGCGACTCGCCCATCAACTCGAACATCTTCTTTTTGCCGTCGCAGGTTGTCTCGGCAATCACCAGGTCAGCCATCTCGAGGAACGGATTCGCTTTCTCGACAAAATAACCATACGTGGACTTGATCAGTGGACACAGATTCGCAGGCAATTGCGTCTCAGCAGATGGGATTGTGTCAGGGTCGCCCCCGCAAAGGCATACAGGCACACCGCCAGCAGCCATGATCAACTCGCGCGGCGCGTACTCGCACATGATACCGATAATTGGCTTACCTGCCGCATGCGCAGCACGCGCAAATTCTTTGCAGTGTGGGATCATCTCTGCAAACCATGCTAGCGGGTCTTGTGCTCCCGAGCAGCCGGCATTGTCCGATACACAGCCTGTCATGACCACGAACATAACACGGAAAACCCTACAGACGGAGTGAAAATTCGTCTATCGCCGGAAAAATTGACTACATTCACGAAAAACCCCGCCCAAGTTTGCCCGATAAAGCTCAGGCGGTTGGCGGAAATGCCAACTCTGTGGTCGGCTCGGTCCCGCCCATGCGGCAAATACGGCTTGACAAAATAAATGGCACCGAGGCCCGGCCCTGCGCGTCCGGAGCGATCGGCTTTGTGAGCCGACCCTACCAACCCGTTTTTTTTGTGCTAGGGACACATGGCCTCATTCGTCTGCAAATTTTCGTTTACGGTATGGATGGCTGAGCCGGTCGTCCGATGGAGCGACGCGTTCCACAGCGTCAAATGAATTGACGCCTTCCATGGCACGGGTTCACAGTCGGGGGTGGGACTTGACCCTCCATTTGAATCCGCGCCTGCGTGTGCGTGGTTGTACCAACATTTATCTGCGGTAGGGATGGGCGGGCCTGCGCGTCCGCGGTCGTTTCTGCGAGGCGTCCCTATCCCCACAAACGCAATGCTAGGGACACGTTGCTCCATGTGTCGGTAAACAAACCGCAAACTCAAAAAGCCGCAGAGTCTAGCGGAGGAGCAAAAACCGACGTGTGCTATGCGCTTTTAGTCCAGCCGTTAGGCAAAAGAATTACAGCACAACAGCGCGGGACTGTTTGTTCACCTGGCAGCTCCGCGATGCGTCACACAGCTTAGGACCACAGAACACGCTAAACCGTCCACTACTAACATTTCAGAGGTCGGCTAGACTATGGCCGGCCGGTGCGCACTGTCAACTTTACCGTTCCTTCGAGCGGCGAGCCGAGCAGCCTAAACTGCTCACCGATTTTTTCGAGTGCGACCTGGGCAAGTTTGTTCTCCGCCGGAAGACAAACTAGCCCGTGCGCACGGTTAGCTTTGGCTGAGAAAATGACCAGCTCAAGTTCAGACCAGTTCATCTGGCTTGTTGATTGTGCGAGGGCGATGTGAGGTATGACTGCGCCATCGCGCACAAGGACGACGATTGGTAACTGGGCCGCTTCGATTTTATGCCAGCCTGCGCTGTAGGATTTGCCAGTCTGGTAATCGAGCCACGTGCCCGGTGGCACATAGACCGGGCGCGTTCGCTCGCCCTCGTGCAGCAGGGGCGCAACCAAAATGTCCGCGCCGAACATGTACTGATCGTCCACACACCACGCGCCGGGGTCGTCTGGAAACTCTACAAACATTGCGCGCAACATCGGTAAACCGTGGTCGGCGCTTGCCTTTGCCTGCGCGTAAATGTACGGCATTAACCTGTACCGTAACTCGATGATCCGACGGGCCGCGTCCATGATTTCTTGCCCGAATTCCCATGGTTCCTTGGGTGTTGTGCCGTGACAACGCATGTGCGAGCTTAGCGCACCAAACGCAAGCCAACGCAGGTAAAGGTCTGCTGACGGCCTCGAAATGAACCCGCCTACATCATGACTCCAAAACGTGAACCCGCACAACCCGAGCGATAATCCACCGCGCAATGTTGCTGCCATGCCTTGGTCTGTGCTTTCGGGGTCACCACCCCAATGCACAGGGTACCGTTGGCTGCCTGCCCACGCGCTGCGTGCCCAAATGATGTGCTCGCCCGTGATCTTCTTTGTGATCGCCGCCACAGCTTTGTTATAGCGCAGTGGGTAAAGGTTATGCTCGTAAAATCCTGTCCGGCCTGATGCATATACGCCGTTCAGTGGGGCGGCTTCACCAAAATCAACCTTGATTGCACCGACACCGAGTTTCAGCAGATTCGCCAGTTTCGCCTGGTACCATTCGACAGCCGCAGGACTTGAAAAATCCAGTACCGCATCCTCGTACGGCAGGTTGCCCTTTGGATCGCGTACGACCAGGTTTTTCTCGACCAGTTCGCTGAACAATCTGTTTTGCGGGGTAAAGTACGGCAGTTGCCAAAGCGAGATGTGGAACCCATGCTCCCTCAGATCAGCAATCATTTTGGCCGGGTCAGAAAACCGCGTCTTTGAAAATTCATAGTCACAGCGCCAGTCAGTCTCGAACCAGCCGGTATCAAGATGGATCACGTCACACGGAATGCGGTTTGCCCTGAGCTTAGTTGCCACTTCACGCACCTGTGCCTCGCTGAAATAAGTGCACCGGCTCATCCACAGGCCAAACGACCACAAAGGCGGCATCGGCGCACGGCCTGTGAGTGCAGTGTACTCAGCAAGCACGTCCTTCGGTTGGCCAATGAACACGAACAGGTCAAGCTCGTCGTCGCCGAGCATGATCGAGTTAAGCCCACTGAAGAACCGGCCGAAATCAAACGTGATCGGGCCTGAGCTGTGCACAAACATGCCGTAACCACGGCTGCTCAAAAAGAACGGGATCGGCTTGTACATTGTCTCATTTTGCGTGCCGTTACTGTCATCGGTCCACAGCACAACCCGTTGACCGCGCTTGTTGAACTCAGTGAACGATTCGCCGCAGCCGAAGATTTTCTCGCCAGGCGACAACGTGAACACCGCAGCCACACTGCGCGAGTAATCTGACGCACGCCGCACAAACGAAAACGGTAACAGCGGCGTGAACGTCATCGAGTTATCCTTCAAATGGTGTGTTTGGGTCAGCAACCTGCCATTGGCGTCACGTATTTCGAGACGCCACGGGTTTTCGCGCATAACGAGCATGCCGTATTTGTTGCTGTAGCAATGCCCACCCTCGATACGGCTGTACAGCCACGAATTGTCCTGTGGCACCGGCCCGGCCAACATCAGTAACTCAGCCTTCGCAAACTGCGGCCCGGTCGGCAGCCGCAGCCGCACTGTGCGCGGCGACACAAACTCGATCCGGAACGGCAGGACTGGGTCAGCCTCGTACTCGGTGGTGGGGAACTCGTTCGGCTCGACAGGTTTAACCCCGGCCAACGTATTGTTAAACGCATGCCGAGTGAAATACCGCGCGCGTTGGTAAAGAATCTTTCCCTTGCACGCTGCAGGGTCGAACGCGGTCAACCGATCTGCCAGAAAATACGTGTTCGAGAAATCATGAAAATCGTTGCTGATGTCCAACGGATCATTGAGCAACGGCAACGGCGGGCTGCTCGCACCTAAAACACACGTGTATGACCATACCCCAAACCAGATCAATACCGGTACCAGAACTTTGCTCAGTTTCATATCTCCAACCTGTTCGTTATCTGCTGGCGCGACAATTGTCCAGCGCGCACAAACAATTTATCGCTCGAACTGCCTTTTCACCGGCCCGGGCTTGTTCGCGTTCAACCCACAGTAAACCCTTTGTGTGGGCAGGCAGTCTTGTCGTCAAAATTTGCGACAAGCCACACGCACACAATAAATAAGTGTTTCGTTTGCCACACGCAAACCCTCGCGTAATTAAATCGCCAGCGCATACTAAAGCCTGGCGTTCGCAAGTTTAGCTCCGGAGCCACCAGCAAAGTACCCGCAGCACATTAGAATTAAAAGCGCCTCGCCGGCCACTGCGTCTCTGCGGTTTGATTTCGGGCGCGCAGATCGGCTCGTCCCGACCATTCAATTTGGTGTAGTAGGGGCGGCTCGCCGAGCCGGCCGCGCTTGCCGCTCCCAGACGGCTGAGGCCAACCTTCCACACTGCAAAACTCTACGTCTCTGCGGTTTGATTAACTTCGGACACACGAGGCCATGCACCCCTACCGAACGTTCTTCAGGTAGGCATGTCCGGCGCATGCGGCACCGTGGCATCCGGCGACGTCGTCTCGCCAATATTGCCCGCTCCGATCATTGCTCAAGCAAAACCGCATTGCGCGGCCTACGTGCCCGTTGCATAATCCGCGCATGCTGGCGCGGGTTTATTCAGCGGCAATAAATGGCATAGACGCCTACGAAGTCGAGGTCGAGGTCAACGTCGGCTGGGGCGATACCACAATTGTGATTGTTGGCCTGCCAGATGCAGCCGTCAAAGAATCGCGCGACCGCGTCACTACGGCGCTGACGAACTCGGGCTACAAATTCCCCCTCGGCCGGACCACGATCAATCTTGCGCCGGCCGACATTCGCAAGGAAGGACCGAGCTTTGATCTGCCGATTGCAATTGGGCTGCTCGCAGCCAGTAACCAGCTACAAACCAACCAGCTCGATCACTACATGATGATCGGCGAGCTTGCTCTCACCGGTGCAGTCAGGCCTGTCAAAGGCGTGTTACCAATCGCTATTCTGGCCAAGGCACAGCGCAAACGCGGCATACTTGTTCCACCGGAAAACGCCGCCGAAGCCGCTGTGGTTGGCGGCGCAGAAGTGTACCCTGTGCGTAACCTGCGTGAGGCAACTGCATTCCTCGAAGGCAAACTCAGCATCGCACCTGTAAAAGTTGACCTCGAAAAAATCTTCGAGCAACCCGGCGATGACGAACTCGATTTTGCCGAGGTCAAAGGCCAGGAATCCGTTAAACGCGCACTTGAGATCGCTGCTGCAGGCGGACACAACGTGCTGTTGATTGGGCCACCTGGCACCGGCAAATCAATGCTGGCAAAGCGGCTGCCGACCATTTTGCCCCCACTCACATTACAAGAAGCACTTGAAACCACCAAGATCCACAGTGTCGCGGGTCTGCTTGCGCCCGGGCAAGCGCTTGTCACACGCCGACCCTTCCGTGCGCCGCATCACACTGCAAGCGACGCCGGGTTGTTAGGTGGCAACGTCAATCCGACCCCGGGCGAAATCTCACTCGCACACAATGGCGTGTTGTTCCTTGACGAACTGCCCGAGTTCAAACGCAGCGTGCTCGAGACACTCCGCCAACCAATTGAAGACGGCCGCGTCATAATTTCCCGTGCAGCAGGCACAATGACTTTCCCATCGCAGTTCATGCTCGTTGCGGCAATGAACCCAACACCAGACGGTAAAATGCCAGGCGAATCGCGCTGTTCACCGCGCGAGATCCACAATTACCTGAACCGTATCTCGGGGCCGCTCTTGGACAGGATCGACCTGCACGTCGAGGTGCCTCAGGTCAAGTTCCGCGAAATCGCCGCCGATAGATCGGGCGAAACATCGGCACAGATTCGTGCGCGCGTAATTGCCGCGCGCAAACGTCAGCAAGCACGGTTTGCGCATAAACCCAAGATCACGTGCAACGCCCGCATGGGCAGCAAGGAGATCAAAGAGTTTTGTCAGATTGACGAGCACACCAAAGAACTGCTCAAGTTCGCCATGGCCGAGCTGAACCTGAGCGCACGCGCCTACGACCGTATCCTGAAGGTGGCACGTACAATAGCAGACCTGGCAGGCTCAGACCGCATCCTGGCCGATCATGTCTCTGAGGCAATTCAATACCGCACACTCGACCGGCAAATCTGGAGGTGACAAATCGCGCGTGTAAACCTGGACTCACTATCATTACCAGGCACCAACAACGGACTTGCGCTCAGAACAGTCAAAAGTCACTTCCAAAATGACCAGTTCTCTGGCAAATACAGCTCATAAACCATGCCACACGACATCATTGACAACGGCGAGTCGTATCTGGCCGAGGCCGTGCGGCCGTTGCTGAGTCAGTCGGTCAAGGCCCACTTTGCCGTCGGTTACTTCTTCCTCAACGGATTCAAGGCCATTGCACAGGAACTGGAGAAGGTTCAAGAGTTGCGCCTCCTCATCGGCAACACCTCAAGCGCCCAAACTATCGAGCAACTCGCCGAAGGCCACGCTGCGCGCCAAGCCATCCTCGCACAGCAACGCCAGAGTGACTTCCTCACCGCCCAACAAAGGACCAAGCTTGTTGCCGACAGCAAACGTAAAATCCGTGAACGGCTGGAGCGCCTCGACCAGACCGACGAAGACCAGGCCCTCGTCGAGTATCTCAAGGTTGACCCGGCAGTGGCCAAACACTGCCTGGTCGGCGAACTAGAGAGCTTTTGCTCGCCGACTTCCACTCAAGGAAGCAAACGACCGCTCCAAACGACTTGGACTGTGACCCTGTAACGCTATGCCTTCGATCTTCGACAACATCCGGGTCAAACTCTTAGACGGGTTGCGCAACGTGCTGCCGGAAGCCAAAGCCGCGGCGTTTTGCGTTGGCTACTTGAACCTGCGCGGTTGGGGACAAATCTCCGATTTGATTGAACGGTTCGCGGGCGGCGACGATGACCATTGCTGTCGCCTGCTGGTCGGCATGCACCGGCCGCCAGAAGAAGAAATGAAGCTGCTGAGCAGTGTCCGCCGCCGCAGCGCCACGCCGGACGGACCGACACTGGCCCGCTGCAAGCGCCGGATCACCGAAAGCTTCAAGGAGCAACTCGAATTCGGCGTGCCCACCGCCGAAGCGGAATACGCGCTTCGCCAACTCGCCCGCCAGTTGCGCGCGGGCAAGGTCCGCGTCAAAGCCTTTCTCGGCCATCCGCTTCACGCCAAGCTCTACCTGGTTCGTCGGGACGATGCCGTGACGCCCTTGGTTGGCTTTGTCGGCAGCAGCAACCTCACCCTTGCCGGTCTGGCTCACCAGGGTGAACTGAACGTGGACGTGGTCGAGCAAGACGCCGCCCAAAAGCTCCTGGACTGGTTCGACGACCGCTGGCGCAACGAGTTGGCTTTCGACCTTACCGAAGAGCTCGCCGAGCTGATCGAAACCAGTTGGGCGCGCACCGAACTGGTCCGGCCCTACCTGGTTTATCTGAAGATCGCCAGCCACCTCTGCGAGGAAGCCCGCCAGGGTGAGCGCGAATTTCGCTTGCCCCATCTGTTCCGGGGCGTGCTGCTGGATTTCCAGGAAGCCGCCGTTTCCCTGGCCGCGCACCATCTCCACCGCCGCGGCGGCGTGCTCTTGGGCGACGTGGTGGGCTTGGGCAAAACCCTCATGGCCACCGCCATCGCCCGGGTTCTTCAAGAGGACGACGACAGCAACACGCTCGTCATCTGTCCGCCCAAGCTCCAGCCCATGTGGGAACGCCACCTCGAGCAATACCAAATCACAGGCCGGGTGCTGTCCTTGGGCAAGGTCATTGACGAGCTGCCAAACCTGCCTCGTTACCGCCTCGTGGTCATTGACGAAAGCCACAATCTCCGCAACCGCGATGGCCGCCGCTACCGCGCCATCCGCGATTACATTGACCGCAACGAGCCGCGCGTGCTGCTGCTCACGGCCACACCCTATAACAAGCAGTTCACCGACCTCAGCAACCAGCTCCGTCTCTTCGTTGACGAGGATCAAGACCTGCATGTCCGGCCGGAGCGGTTTTTCCAGACGTGGGTCGCCAACGGCAAAACTGAGGCCGACTTCATTGCCCAATTCCAAACCTCGACGCACTCCCTGCGCGCCTTTGAGCAGAGTACCTTCCCCGAAGATTGGCGCGACCTCATGCGGCTGTTTCTGGTGCGTCGCACGCGCCAGTTCATCATTAAGCACTACGCGAAGTTCGACAACGCGCGGCAGCGTTACTTCGTCACCCTCAACGGCCAGCCGGCTTACTTCCCCATTCGCAACCCCAAACGCGTGCCCTTTACCATTCGAGAAGACGACGCGAGCGACCAGTACGCCCGGCTGTTCAGCGATCGTGTGGTGGACGTCATCGAGCAACTGACCCTGCCGCGTTACGGTCTGGCCAACTATCTGGTAGAGGAAGCCGACCATCTCGCCTCGCCCGACGACAAGCGCATCCTCGACAATCTGAACCGCGCCGGTCGCCGCCTCATTGGTTTCTGCCGGACCAACCTCTTCAAACGGCTTGAATCCAGTGGCCACAGCTTCCTTTTGTCCCTGGATCGCCACATCGTGCGCAACCTTGTCACGCTCCACGCGCTGGAAAACAGCCTACCCGTGCCCATCGGCACACAAGACGCCGCCATGCTCGACCCCGCGGTCTCGGATGCCGACGTAGAGTTCGCCGACACCGAAGAGGAAGAGGCCGGCAACAACGCGGCGCATGCCAGCGCCACAGTCAGCTCAGGAAACAAATCCCTCGCCGACTACCGCGCGCGTGCAGCCAGGATTTACGAGGCATACCACACGCAATTCTGCAAACGCTTCGATTGGCTCGACCCGAAATTCTTCCGCCACGACCTCGCCAGCCACCTCCTCAGCGACGCAGAAAATCTGCTCGCGGTCCTCAACCAGGCCGGTGAGTGGAATCCCCAAGCCGATGCAAAGCTCGCCGCCCTCGAGGAACTTCTAGCCCGGCGGCATCGCAACGACAAGGTGCTCGTGTTCACCCAATTCGCCGACACCGCGCTCTACCTGGGCGAGCAACTTGAAAAGCGCGGCCTCAGAGACTTTGCCGTCGTGACCAACGACACCGCCGATCCGGTCGCACTGGCCCGGCGCTTCAGCCCATCCACCAACGGCGGCCTACGCGCCGGCGAAACCGAACTGCGTGTGCTCATCGCCACCGACGTGCTCGCCGAAGGCCAGAACCTTCAGGACGCTCACATTATCGTCAATTTCGACCTGCCCTGGGCCATCATTCGGCTAATCCAGCGCGCCGGCCGCGTGGACCGCATCGGCCAGAAACACGACACCATCACCGTCTATTCATTTCTGCCCGCCGACGGCGTGGACCGCATCATTCGGCTCCGCTCGCGCCTGTTTCGCAGGCTTCAGGAGAACCAGGAAGTCATTGGCACGGATGAGACATTCTTTGGCGAGGACGCCGCCAACAAGCTGCGCGACCTTTACACCGAGAAAGCCGGCACGCTCGATGACGACCAGGCCGACGAAGACATTGATCTCGCCAGTCTCGCACTTCAGGTCTGGAACAGTGCTGCCGCCGAGGACCAGAAAGCCGCTGCCGCCCTGCCGCCCGTCATTGCGGCAACGCGAGCGCTCTCGGAAACCGCCGGTGCTGCAGCGCAGCCCCCCGGTGTCATTGCCTACCTCAAGTTCCCAGATGGAGCAGACGCCCTGGTGCGCGTAGACGCCCAGGGCAACCTTGTTTCACATTCTCTTTCCACCATTTTCCGCGCCGCCGCGTGCCCGCCCGACACACCCGCCCTGCCTCGCGCGGAAAACCACCACGACCTCGTCGCCCGTTGCGTGGAAATTGTCACCGAGGAACAAACCGCGCTTGGCGGTCAACTCGGCTCGTTGCGCAGCGTGCGCCGTAAGCTGTGGGAACGGCTCGACCGCTACCGCACCGCTCAAAAGACAAATCCAACCCTCTTCAGCCAGCCAAACCTCCCGGAGCTCGAGCGGGTGCTGGACTTGATTTGGCGTTTCCCGCTCAAGCGCGCCGCCCAGGACGCCATCAGCCGCCAGATGCGACTGGGCATTACCGACGAGGCACTGGTTGATCTTGTGCTTCGCAGGGCCCACGACGACAACCTTTGCGAAGCGTCGGACACCGACCAAACCGAGCCCGCCGAGCCCAAGGTGATCTGCTCGCTGGG
>FMJZ01000258.1_pt1 | contig 18982 bp, 19 predicted proteins | sample 1987881 | NCBI WGS metagenome assembly FMJZ01 (sample SAMEA4378227, study PRJEB15110) | soil metagenome | biome: soil; feature: Field; material: Soil | place: India | collected 2015-03-11 | depth 0 m
AGATCCTGCAGCAGGCGGGCATGGCGGTGCTGGCACAGGCGAACGCCGCACCACAGGCGGTACTCTCACTGCTACGATAATCTACACCCTCCTGACCGAAACGGAGCCGCCCCACCCGGGGCGGTTTCGTTTTATTACACCAGATAGCGGATAACCAGCGGGCACGTGCCTGAATAGCCGGCAATCTGCTCGTCGCTCATCTGCTCGACTTCCTGCAAAAAGGTCGCAATCTGCTCGCGCAGGTCGGCGAGGTCTACCGTGTCTACCACCGCAGGAAACTGCCCCAGCTTTTGCAGACCCGCCCGCAGTTTACTGACCGCTCCATGCCGGTTGTGCCGCACGCTCAGGTGATAGCATCCCACCGCCACCTGCAGAACGCCCTGATACAGCAGGCGAAACGAGGAAGGCTCCGCCCGCCACAGCTCTTCCAGCACCTCGTGGCACTCGAAGTACTCTCCTTCGTTGAAGAGGCGCACCGCTTCATGGAACTGCTGCGGCAGGCGGAACATCTTATCCTCCCGTCAGAGAACGACCAGCTCGGCGCCGCCGAGCAGACCGTAGTTGAAGCTGTTCAGCTCCTCGCGCAGGAACCATTCCTCCTGGAAGGCGTTGGGACCTGCCCACATGTTATCATCGCCGTTCTTCTCATGGAGCGGTCCCCAGGCGTTCTGCAGAGAGGAGACCACCTCGATGTCCAGCCGGTTCGTTCCCTGCCGAACCAGAGGCGTCAGCTCCAGCACATACGGTCGCCAGAGGATTTTGCCCGCGTCGCTGTCGTTCAGGCGCACCTTGAACAGGATGCCGGATGGGCGAACCAGTCGCAGGAATACCCGCCTGCCCGAAGGGGCTTCGAACGTGGCATGGTATACCATCCTGCCCGTGTAGAAAGGATAGCCCTGCATGCTCCATGAACCGACACGCAGGCTCTTCGGCTCCGATACCAGCTTGCCCCGGAAGGGGTCCACCATCGCCACGCCGAAGTCGCCCACCACGTAGGCGGTCTCTATCTCAGTGAGGAAGTCGTAGTGAACGGCAAAGTCCACCACGTTCTCGCCCTTTCGCACGAGGTCGGTGACCTCCACCATCTGGAAGCCCCTGTCCCAGTACCAGCCCAGGTCCTGCGGGCTATCCCACGAGATGCGTGAGCCGTTGACCCAGATTTTGCCCTTATGCAGGTCTTCGATCACCACATAGCTCTTCGGTCGCTCGAGGTCGCTGAGGAATCGGTAGCGCAGAACGATGTCCCCTCCCTTGCCCTCGAAGAGCTTCTTGCGGATAGCCACCCAGGGCTGCCACTGCAGGGTCTCTTCGGTGCCGAACCGCTTTGCCAGCGCCTTGCGCACGCGCCACTCGTAATCCTCCGGTTCGAAGGTGTTCCCCCCGTCAAACGAGACGCTGATGCGGTCCATCACCAGCACGTTCAGATCGGTGCGGGTGAAGGCGAACTCGTCGGACAGAGGGATGACCTCGCCCTGTCGCAGGTCGGGCAGGCGTTCCTCTACCTGTGCGGTGGGCACATCCGCGCCGACCGTCAGCAACAGCGAACCGCACGGGGGCAGGCTGAACTCGTAGCGCAGGTCGTTGCCCACTCGGCGCGGCACCACGCGCTCACAGGTTCCCTCCACCGCGTTCCACTTCAGCACAGGCTTGCCTGCCGCGCCCTTCAGCGTCAGCACGTAATCCCTGCCCGCGTTGCGGTCGGAGTTGACGATGAAGAAGATGTGCTCCTCGCCGTCAACACGATGCTGGAGGTAGGTCATTGGCACTGCTCTGCCGTCCGCACCTTTCAGGGTAAAGTCACCCGGGGCGATTTCGTCGATGGCGTTCTGAATCGCCTCCACAGCGCACGGCAGAGAGCGTACATTGGGATGGGATGCCAGCTCCACCCACTTCTCGCGAGCAGGCTCACAGTCCAGCTCGCCCGGCAGTTCTCCCAGCAGGATGACCTTCCCGCCATTGTGTGCAAACTGCTTCAACAGTTCGTACGTCTTCGGGCGCCAGGTGGTTGCCGGCGGAACCACCACCACCCGATAGCTCATCTCGCCGATGATGAAGCGGTCGCCCTGCACACTGCCCATATCCTGGATGTAGCCCTCGTCGCCCAGGTCGCAGTCGTAGCCGGCGTTGAGGATGGCATCCAGCGTCTTGCGCATCAGGCTGTCCAGTTCGTCCGCCGCGCGCATATCGGGCGTGGGCACATCCAGCGGGGTGCGCCGGGCGTTATCCTGCACCTGCCCCTGCACGTCCACGCCGAAGCGGCGGGCGGCGGTTGCGCTTTCTATGGAGTGTAGAAGCAGAATGTCCACCGATGCCCTGCCCCGCGTCAGCGCGTATGCCACGCGCGTGAAGTAATCGTTCAGCGGGTTCAGCTCCTTCCAGTAGGTCTGCTGGTAGTTCCAGTTGGGCGGATAGTCGCGCTTGCGTCGCCCCTTGCCGGAGTACCAGGTGAGGTGCGGGCAGAAGAAGTTCGCCCCCAGCACCAGGTCATAGTCGCCCAGCCACTTGAAGTCCTCAAAGGTGTTGGTGTGGCGGCTGACGCCGAAGATTTCGGTCAACACCCGCTTCCTGCCCAGTTGCCTCGCCGCGGAGGAGACCTGCTTCACGGTGAACAGGTGATTGTGCGCCACCCGGCAGAGATGATCAATGCCCGGTGCCTGCTGGTAGCGATAGTGCGCCATGATGCCCCCGTAGTGGCACACGATTTGCCCGTGGAAGGTGTCTTCGGCGTTGTAGTGCCCGGTGTGTTCCAGTCCATGCGCTTCGCACCATTCGTAGATGGGCTTGCTGTACGCCTCCAGGAACTGACGCAGGATGGTGCGATGGATGAGCAGGCGAATCTTGCGGGCAGGTGCTCCGTCAAAGAACAGGTACGGCAGGTCCTGCCAGAAGTCGCGCCCCGTCCACTCGCGGTAGCGGTCGGGCAAGCCTTCGTACCAGGCGAAACCGTTGGGCGCCGAGGGAACCTGCGGCTCGTCGGTGAAGATGCCCGGAATGCGCTTGCCGAACTCCTCGCCCAGCTCCCTGTAGTATCGCTCGTGGGTCAGGCGGATGAACTCGCGCATCGCCTCCGGGTTCAGCAGGTTGGCATAAGACTCGCCCCCCCACCACCCCGTTTTGGGCTGGTAGGTGCGTATCAGGAACAGTCTCTCAAACCCTCGCGCCGATTCCAGCCTGTCTAACGGGATTTGCTCGTATTCCAGCAAGTTGAGGCGGTCGCGCTTCTTGATAGCATAGCACGCGCGCAGTGCCTGGTCCTGATGCAGAGTGGGTTCTGGCTCGCCGGGCGCAACCAGCACCGCGTTCAGCGTGGCAGCGCGGTACTCATCCTTCATACCCGCCACCAGTCCACCCGCGTTGCCGCTGGGCCACAGGTCTTCATCGTACAGCCACAGGTAGCCGTCGTGCTCTTTCGCCGCCTGAAGCGCAGCGCGCATGCACTCGAACCACTCTTTGCCCAGATACTCGGTAATCAGTCCGTGTCGCGAATGGAAGAACCCACCCGACAGTCCGACGCTTCGCATATCCGCCATCTGCCGGGCGACCTCAGCCGGGTCCAGTTTGTCGTTAATCGCCCAGAAGGGTGCCGGGCGCAGGATGCTTTCGGGATTTCGGAACGCCTCGGTGTTCATCGTTGCCTCCTGTTGGTCTGGTTCGGTTTGCCAGGTTCTTGTTCGCGACGCAGGTGATTTTCCCTTTACGAGAAGGATGTGGCGACGCTAATGCTCGCCGTGCGAGGGTTCGGAAGACTAACTGTTGGGCCTAACAAAAATTGGTCAAAAAAATGGCAAAAATTTGGTATTGACGAGGTGAGAGAGGGTAGGATACAATGGCAACAAGAAATCTCAGAAAGGTGGAATAGCAATGCTCTATCGCAAAGCTGCGTTTGGCTACTTACTGCGAGTGGTATTGATATTGTGCGCAGCGGTGCTTCTAGACATGGTGATTGTTCTGTTCCCGGTTCGTGTGTGGGCAGCGATCCCTAACACCTGTGAAGTCGCCTGCAAAGACATCAACGACTGCGGGTGCATCCCCTTTTACTCCAACAACCAATTGGTAGATTGCCTGCTGGGATGCAACGAAACAAGAACAGTGGAGACATGGGAGTGCTGTGGCGCAGGCAAAATGGGGTTCACCCGTCAGCGTTTCTACGACTGCAACAACGACGGACGAACTGACTGCGAATGCAAATTCAAAACGTGGATACATGACCAAGACTGCTACTCGCTGTAGTGTGAGGGGGCGATGATCAGGGTGTGCAACAAGACCAACAGGCAAGCTTTTTCTCTAATTGAAGTCATGGTGGTGATAAGTATCATCGCCACCCTTTCCGCTCTGCTTTACCCTGTTGTCTCACACAGCCTGCGACGCACCTATGTCACCAGCTGCCAGAGCCAGCTGCACCAGATTGGGCAGGCAATCAAAATGTATCAGGCGGACTATCAGAGCGAGGACTGGCCGTGCAGGCTGTCGGCCCTGGCTCCACAATACCTGTCGGAGAGCCTGTATGTGTGTCCGTGGGCGAACCGGGTAGCGGGTGGTGCGATCAGCCGGTTACAGGAGCAATGGAAAGGCAAGTGGATCTCCTACTTTGTCTTTTGCCGCAGAGGTCTGGACGATTTAGCAAACAGGGACGGCTCGATCACCTTTACCGAGATAATGATGGAGCGTGGAGAACGCACGCCCATGGTCATCTGCCGAGAGCATCGCGAGCCGTTTACCATCCGTTCTAATTACCCTATCGTTCCCTGCGCCTGGGACTTCCCCGAAGCACCAGTAGTTGTGCTTCGCAAGGACGGAAGTGTGGATTTAAGCATGAAAGGTGGAACACAGTGTCACTTCACGTTCCGGGATACGCTGGCAGACGCATGGGAACTATAGTTACGGTCCTGAGAGGCACGTCAACAGGATGCTTGCAAAGATAAAGATACTCGTATTGACGGGCTGTGTGCTCTGTCTGGGAGTAGCATACCTTGCTGTTAGCACCGCAGACCGACGCACCTTACAGGAGCTGGGTTTACTGGACCCCGCACGCACACAGCAGGTACTGGCACGCGACACCGCACCGAAAGGGTTACCCGTGCAACATGTTGCACGCTACTTGAGAGAGATTGACCCTGCTGGTCATGGAGCGGGGACGGTTCCTGCTGGTGTATGCTTTCGGATGTACGGGTTGTGGTGAAACATCGGTGGACATGTGGGCGAAAGTGCTTTCCAATCAGAAGGAGGTCACCGGTGTGTTGGTCGTGCATGCGGAGGAGAGCCGCCTGCAGGAGGAGATCAAGCGGCGAGGCTGGCACATACCCGTGATAGCAGATGATGGCAGTATCGCAAAAGTACTGTCACCGCGTTTTTCTCCACAAGCGTTTGGCTTTGCAAGGGGTCGCCTCGTGTGGATACAGGAGACGCCAGGGACGCCGGAAAAAGATCTGTTTACCGAGTTTTGCAACAGGCAAGGTAAAGGATATGGTTAGAGACCTTATCCGTTCCGTTTCGTGGAGCAAGGTGCTGCTCGTGCTGGTGCTGATACTGGTGCCCGCGTTGACCTGGCGGTACGTGTTGTGGCGAGAACATCAAAACCGCCTGCGCCTGATACAGATGGAAAGGCAGGAACGGCGAAACTGGCAGGAGCGCTTCGAGCAGATACGCCTGGCGCGGCACGGGATAGCGCCCGGTTATCCGCTCCAGATTCCGAACGCGGTGATAGAGAGCGTAGGAGAGGTTCCGTCGCGCCCAGCGGGAAAGCCGATGCTGATATGGGCGCCGCACTGGTTTGAGGGCTCTCCTGCATGGGAGGCGAAAGGGTGGCAGAGATGGCGCGAACTGCTGACCAAGTGCCCAGATTTGCTGCTAGTGGGTGAGTTAACCTGCTGTCCTGAAGACGCCTCCACCTATCGCAGGCAACTGCAGAGATTAGTCACCCAGCTCGGTCACCCGCGCATCGGCTTCTGGCTGGCGATGAATGCCCAGTGGTGTAAGAATGAGATGCAGGATCCGTTCCGAGCAGGCTGGGTGATATTGATAGACAGTCGGGGCATCGTCCGCCTCACGACCAAGTTGAAGCGACTCACACCCTCCGAACAGGAAATCCGCCTGCTTGCCCAGGAATACGCCCGCCTGTCCACCCCATAAGCGGGTAGCTGGTTCTCCATAACACACGGCACCATTTTCCCCGCCTTCGGGATTTTCGAAAAAAAATCCTAAAAAATCCCTCTCAAATCACTTGACAATGATACACTCAAGTGGTATAATAGTGCACGGAAAAACCGAATGAGAAGCACTCATTGAAGCGGAGGAAAGATATGGGCAAGACAGTAGGCATTGACCTTGGTACAACCAACTCGGTCGTGGCGGTGATGGAAGGCGGTGAGCCTGTCGTCATCCCGAACGCGGAAGGCAGCCGCCTGACGCCCTCGGTGGTGGCGTTCACCAAGACCGGGGAGCGTCTGGTCGGCGCGGCGGCGAAACGACAGGCGATTATCAACCCCGACCGCACCATCATCTCTATCAAACGCAAGATGGGTACGCGCGAGCGCATCCGCATAGATGACAAAGAGTACACGCCCGAAGAGATTTCGGCGATGATTCTGCAGAAGCTGAAGGCGGATGCCGAGGCGTACCTGGGCGAAAAGGTGGATGCAGCGGTGATTACCGTGCCGGCGTACTTCAACGACGCTCAGCGCACGGCAACCAAGAACGCAGGCGAAATCGCCGGTCTGAAGGTTCTGCGCATCATCAACGAGCCGACCGCTGCGTCGCTTGCCTACGGGCTGGACAAGAAGTCCAACGAGACCATCCTGGTGTTTGACCTGGGTGGCGGTACGTTTGACGTGTCCATCCTGGAGGTAGGCGACGGCGTGTTCGAGGTGAAGGCGACCTCGGGCGACACGCACCTGGGCGGCGACGACTTCGATATGCGCATCGTGAACTGGGCAGCCGATGAGTTCAAGAAGGAGACCGGCATCGACCTGCGCAAGGACCCGCAGGCGTTACAGCGTCTGCGTGAGGCGGCAGAAAAAGCGAAGATCGAGCTCTCCAGCATGGTGGAGACCGAAATCAACCTGCCGTTCATCACCGCCGACGCTGAGGGTCCGAAGCACCTGCTGTACAAACTGACGCGCGCCAAGTTCGAGGAGCTCACCGCCGACCTGGTGGAGCGGCTGAAGGGTCCGTTCTATCAGGCTCTGCAGGACGCCAAGCTGGACGTGAAGGACCTGGACGAGGTCATCCTCGTCGGTGGTGCGACGCGCATGCCCTGCGTGCAGGAGCTGGTGCGCAAGCTGACGGGCAAGGAGCCGAACAAGGGCGTGAACCCCGACGAGGTGGTTGCCATCGGCGCGGCGATACAGGCGGGCGTGCTGGGCGGCGAAGTGAAAGACGTCGTCCTGCTGGACGTCACGCCTCTATCGCTGGGCATCGAGACGCTGGGTGGGGTGTTCACCAAGCTCATCGAGCGCAACACCACCATCCCCACGCGCAAGAGCGAAATCTTCACCACCGCCGCCGATGGACAGACCGAAGTGGAGATACACGTCCTGCAGGGCGAGCGTGAGATGGCGCGGGATAACAAGACGCTGGGGCGGTTCCATCTGACCGGTATTCCGCCTGCGCCGCGCGGCGTGCCCAAGATCGAGGTCACCTTCGACATCGACGCCAACGGCATCCTGCACGTGTCGGCGAAGGACCTGGGCACCGGCAAGCAGCAGGCGATAACCATCACCGGCTCCAGCAACCTGACGCGCGACGAGATTGACCGCATGATTAAAGAGGCGCAGATGCACGCGGAGGAAGACCGCCGACGCCGCGAAGAAGCCGAAGTGCGCAACCAGGCGGACTCGCTGGCGTATCAGACCGAACGCATGTTGCGCGACCTCGGCGACCGCGTGCCGTCGGACGAGAAGCTGCGCATTGAACAGGCGATAGCCGACCTGCGCGATGCGGTCAACAAGAACGACATCAGCCTCATCCGGCAGCGGATGGAGGCTCTTCAGCAGGCTTCCTACCAGCTGTCGCAGAGGCTGTACGAGCAGGCGTCACAGACCTACGCCGGAACGGGCGCACAGACGGGCAGCAGCTCAGGCTCGTCCGGCGACGGCGAGGTGATTGACGCCGAGTTCAAGCCCGAATAATCGGCAACAACCTGCCTGCGGCTCGCCCGCAGGCAGGACAAGATAGCACCAACAACACTTCAACGGAGAAGGAGGTGACCGACGATGGCATTGGTGCGCTGGGAGGACCCTGTGGACATGCTGAATCGCTTTGAGCGCGAGATGAACGCGCTGATGAACCAGTTCTTCGGCAACGCCGCTGCACGTCGGAGCGAGCCAACCCTGCCTCGCGTGTGGGCGCCGGCGGTAGACGTGCGCGAGGACGACAACGAGATTACCATCAACATGGAACTGCCGGGCGTGAAGCCCGAAGAGGTGGAGATCGAGCTGACGGGCGACACGCTGTGCGTCAAAGGCGAGCGCAAGTTCCAGGATGAGGAGCGCCGCAAGGACTACGTGCGCATCGAGCGTGCGTATGGCACCTTCCAGCGGTCGTTCACGCTGGGTACGCCTATTGACGCCGAGAAGGTGACGGCGCACTACAAGGACGGCGTGCTGACCATCACCCTGCCCAAAGCGGAGCAGGTGCGTCCGAAGAAGGTGCAGGTGAAGGCTGGGTAATCCCCCTTCACCACCAGGCGAAGAGGGGCAGGGCGGCGGCAACTGCCCTGCCCCATTATAATAACAGGATAGAGGTGGCGAGGCAAAATGAACTTCAAATACAAGGACTACTATGCGATATTAGGCGTGCCACGTAACGCCACCGAGAAGGAGATTAAACAGGCGTATCGCCGGCTGGCTCGCAAGTACCACCCGGACGTGAACCCGGGCGACAAGAGCGCAGAGGAGAAGTTCAAAGAGATCAGCGAGGCGTACGAGGTCCTCTCCGACCCGGAGAAGCGGGCGAAGTACGACCAGTACGGCGAGATGTGGAAGTACTACAGCGAACAACAGCAACAGCCTGGCGGATTCTCCGGCGGTGGCGGATGGCAGGACCTGCGCGATTTCGGTTTCGGTGGGCTGGGCGACCTGTTCGCCACGCTGTTCGGCGACGTCTTCGGGCGCCAGAACACTACCGACACCGATTTCGGCTCGCCTTTCGCCGCCTCGCTGGACATTGAATATCCAATTGAAATCTCCTTAGAGGAGGCATACTCGGGCGCGACTCGCACGCTGGCGCTGACCGTGCAGGATACCTGTCCGCAGTGTGGAGGCACCGGTGCGTCGCGCACGCGAAGCGGTTACTACACACTGGGACAGCCCTGCCCGAACTGCCATGGGCGAGGAAGCATCCCACGCAACAAGCGGCTGGAGGTGCGCATTCCTGCCGGCGTGCAGGAAGGCTCCAAAATCCGCCTTGCGGGCGAAGGGGCTACCGGACGTGACGGACGGCGCGGCGACCTGTACCTGCGCGTGCATATCCGACCGCATCCGACCTTCGAACGCAAGGGCGATGACCTGTATGTGGAGATAGACGTGCCGTACACCACCGCCGCGCTGGGCGGCGAGGTGCGCGTGCCCACCATGAAGGGCAGTGTGACCATGAAAGTGCCGCCGGGCACGCAAAGCGGACAGGTGTTTCGCTTAGCCGGGCAGGGCATGCCGCGCCTGAAGGGCGGAGGCTACGGCGACCTGTATGCCCGGGTACGCATTACCGTGCCGCGCACATTGACCGCCCGCGAGCGCGACCTGCTTCAGCAGCTGGCACAGCTGCACGGCACGGCAACAACGACACGTACATCCTGATAGTCAGGGGGGAGAGAGTATGGCAAACGGAACTCGCGACAAACACGAGCCGGTGTACCTGATTAGCGTCGCGGCAAGGCTTTGCGACATGCACCCGCAAACCCTGCGTATGTACGAGCGCATGGGGCTGGTGCGACCGCGACGGGTGAACCAGAAGAACCGCCTGTACTCGGAGGCGGACATCGAGCGGCTTCGCCAGATCCAGCGGCTGACGCGCGACCTGGGCGTGAACCTGGCAGGAGTGGAGATTATTTTAGACCTGCTGGACAAAGTGGAAAAGCTCCAGCAGGAGCTGGAAGCGATGCACGCTCAGATGGAACAGATGGTGCAGGAGCGAGTGGAGCAGATTCTCGCCGAGAGGCAGACGCTTCCCGCCAAAGTGGTGCGCGAGCTGTAGAAAACGCCGTACCTTCCCCCTTTCTCCAGCCGCTGCCCTTCGAGCATACCGCCCTTGCAGGCAATCACCCCGGCACTGGTGAATCAGCATTATCAGGAGGCGTTAGCGATGCGTGTCTTTTGCGATGTGCTGGGTGTGGAGGTAGAGATTCCAGAGCATCCTCAGCGTATTGTCTGCCTGGTATCATCCCTCACCGAGACGCTGTTCGAGATGGGCTGTGCACACAGGCTGGCGGGCATCTCCGCCTACTGCCACCGCTATATTCCTCCAACCGACCTGCCGGTAGTGGGCGATTACCTGCGCGTGGACGAATCGCTGCTGAGCCAGATCGCTCCCGACCTGATCATCGTCACCACCGGCGTTCAGCGTGCCCTCGGACAGCGGTTAGTGAAGGCGGGCTACCCGGTGTATGCCCTTCCCCTGCCCTCCAGCATCAGCGGAGTAATGGAAAACGTGAACCTGCTGGGTGGGCTGGTCAACGAGGTGGAGTCTGCCCGGCGGTTGCGTCAACGGTGGGAACAGCAATTTCAGACGCTGTGCCTGTCTGCGCCCGTGCGTCGCCCGCGCGTGTATATTGAGCTCTGGTTCGGCAGGCACATGCGCACGGTGGGCGCACTCTCCTTTATTCATGACCTGGTGGAAGCCGCTGGTGGCGATAATATTTTCGGGCGGGACCGGCGTGCCTACTTTGTGCCCGACTTCGCGGAGGTGGAGCGACAGCGGCCGGACGTGCTCCTGTTCCACACCGAACCCGATGACTATCCGGTGGACGTGGCGGCACTCATCGAGGAGCGCGGCTGGCATCAGTGGAACCCCGCGCCGTACGTGGTGATAGCCACGGTGAATAAGGGGCAGAACATCATCCACGAGGGTCCCTCCATGATGGAGACCGCCACCTGGCTGCAGGGGCATTTCCACTTCTGGGCGAGGCACTACCGATAAGACAGGCTATCCCGCGTGCCGGGTTTCGGAATGGGTGTGGTTGCCGACAGGCTCCACCACCACCCCATCGGGGCGTACGTCCGTGACCCGTACGCGCGTGTTGGGGGGTAGGAACTCCTGTTCGGTGATAACGTGCAGGTTGACATCGCCAATCCGCGCCATCCCGCCGGGTGTCAGCTCGGTAACGGTCACTCCTTCCTCACCAACCAGCCCGCGCTGAGCCTCCCAGCTGGCAGGCATGGAGACCTGCATTCTGCGCTGTATCTCGCGCCACAGGTGGCTCTTGGGCAGGTAGACGAAGAAGACCACCATGCTCATCAGCGTCAGGATAGAGGACACCACAAGCGCAAACAGGGGGTGAGATTCTATCATTATTGCCTCGCGCATTCCGGCGAAGATGCACAGGAAGCCGAGCAGTGCAAAGATGCCTCGTCCGGGCAGAAGATGGGTTTCCACGATGACCAGCGCGGCTCCAAGCGCGAACACCGCCATGCCCCACCACTGCGAGCCGCTGAAAAGATGCGCTCCAAACACCGCTCCCAGGAACAACACGCCGACCGTGCCTACCCACGACCACACCGGGCGCGTGAGAAACTCCACCACCAGAAACGCCAGCCCGATGAAGGTAAACAGCACCGTGCCCCAGGGAGTCTGAAGCCATTGCACCAGAGTCTCCATCGCTATCACCCCTGTGCCGGTCGCCCGTAGGCGGTATGTTCCGGTTCCACAATGTATCGCGACAGCGTGATGGTCATCTGGTAGGTGACCACCTGCAGGAACAGGATAATGCCATAGCATACCTGCGATACCAGGCGGCTCCACTGGCGGCGCAGTCGCTGGGTGAATGGCAGTTTCTGCTCCGCGATGATTTCCGCCAGCATCGGCTGAAGCTCCTGCCACAGGTCAATCTTGGGCTCTGGTTGCTCCAGCTGTCGGCAGAACTCCACAAAGCGACGCAGTTCCCGGTATTCGCGCGAGCAAGCTTCACAGGCCATCAGGTGGTTTTGCACCTGTTCCCGTTCCTGCTGGCTCATCTGCTCGTCGATCAGCGCGCTCAGCCGCTCCTGGACCTCTTCGCAACGCATCACTACTCACCTACCCCCTGATAGTAAGATCGGTAATAAGGTTCAAAAAGACGTTTGAAAGCCTGTCGGGCGCGGTGCAGACGCGATTTGACGTTGGCTATCGTCAGCCCGGTGATGTGGCTGATCTCTTCGTAAGAGAGCTGTTCGAAGTCCCGAAGTATCAGCATAGTTCGGTAATCCTCTGGCAAGCGTGCCAGCACCTCGCGCACCTTGCGCTGGAGCTCCTCCCGTTCCACATGCGCCTGCAGGTCTTCATCGGATGCGGGTTCGTAGCCGCCGTTTTCGCGCTCCGCCATCTCCTCCAGCGACTCGGCGCTCTGCCTTTTCATGTCGCGCAGGCGGTTACAGCACAGGTTATGCGCGATACGCAACAGCCACGCGCGAAAGCTGCTGTCTCCGCGGAAGGAGCGGATGTTCTTAAACGCCCTGATAAACACCTCCTGCGTGAGGTCATGCGCCTCCTCACCGGGCACCATGCGATACACCACGCTGTACACTAACCGCACATACTTGCGATGCAGTTTCTCGAAGGCAACAGGGTCGCCGTCGCCGCACTGACGAACCAGTAAGATGTCTTCGTCCAGCGGTGCAATCATGTTGAATGCCAGGTCTTGTGCTGCCTCCCTGGGCGTGCCAGCTGTCAGGACCATTCGTCACCTTCCCTTTCCAGAGTATGTTGAGGAGGGCACGCCAGCGCGCCCTCCCGCATGATTACCGCCCTGGAGCAGGTGGTCCGGGTGGTGGTCCCCCCTGGAACATCTGCTGGAACATCTGCATCCCTTGCTCCACCAACATCCTGCGCTCTTCGGGCGACATGTTCATGAACAGGCGCATCCCTTCCTGCATCATCTGCATGCGCACCGACGGGTCCATGTTCATGAACATCTGGATGCCCATGCGAATCGCACGCTGGCGCTCTTCGGGCGACATGTTCATGAACATCTGCATGCGCTGCTGTTCCAGAGCCAGAAGGTCTTCCGCGCGCGTCTGTCCCTGCCGCTGTCCCCCACGTTGAGTCATCTGCGCCAGGGTGGGCTGTTGATAGAAGACCACATACACCGGGCGCGTCTTGAACGCCGGCACCATCTGGTTCAGCTGCTGTTCAAAGTCCGGCGACACGGTCACGTTGCGCACAAAGGAGGTAATCCGGCTGGCAGTGTTATCCGCCACAATCAGCCCCTGCGCCTCCAGGTTTACAAGCGTGCGCACCCAGTTTACCAGTGTTTCGGCAGCAGGGGTCTCCATGTCGGCGCGCAGGTACACCTTGCGCCACGTGACGCCAGGAATCTGCTTTGTCACAGCGTCCAGCGCGCTCTGGGCGTCCTTTGCCTGGCTGGGCGGCGTCACCCGCGCCTGCAGGAGCGGGTCCACCACTACCTGCAGTCTGAACTGCTGGGCGATGTCTGCCAGCACCTGGCGCACGTCGCTGCCGGTTTGCCGGGTCTGTTGACGGGGTTGTTGATTGGGCTGCACGGCAGGCGGTTGCAGTTCGGTTGGCGGTGGTGGCGGCATCACTGGCTCCGAAGGGACATCCACCGGTGGCTCAGGCGGCGGTGCAGGCTCGTTCGGCTCCGGCTGTGCCCACAGCCCAGCCGCCATACAGAAGGACACCATCAGGACGGCAGTTATTGTTCTCCAGCGCATTTCAGCACGACCTCCTCGTTTCCATCATTTTTTATTAGACACCATACGTGTTGTAAAAGTTGCGCTCCATCGGAAGTGATGCCCGCAATCGCAACTTTTCCTCACCGTATGGTTATTGTACCTGTATTATCGGCGTGCATCCAGCCCAAACCATCGGTGTTTCCAGCCGCCCGGTGCAGTGCTTTCCACCACAAAGGCGTCGCCTTCCACGCGAGACACCAGAGGGAAACCGTTCTCATCCGTCAGGTAGCGTGCAGGCATGATGCCGGTTTGCACCAGCACCTCCAGCGATTCGGGCAACCTGTCATAAGCCAGCCGATAGGCGTATACCGCTCGCCCGATGCCCAGTCGGATGAAGTGCGCCTCGTTATGCGTTTTGACGGTGCGTATCGCCTCAGGCGGAAGATTGAGCAGGCGCAGCATCTCTGCCTGCAGGACCGCTTCCGCAACACGCGCCCGAAAACCGAGGGTATGTTCGCCGGCGGTGAGGTGGTGCGTGCCCAGCAACAGGTCTATCTCATCCTCGCCGCGAAAGTCTGCACTCTCGCACACTCGTTCATCGTCCAGCAGGATGTCAAACACAGCGGGCGTTTCCGAGCCGAACGCGGTAAGACGCAGGGCATATCTGCCCTCCTCGCGCACGGTGAACGGGAAAGTGAGCCTGCTGCCCGGCTCAGAGGCACGCCAGACAACCAAGGGTCTTCCCCCAAAAAAGCCCGCCGTCTGAATACCGAGATTGCCTCTGCCGTCCATCTGCGCCCGCGTGAAGGCTCGCACGAGATGGTGCTGTTCCCACGGGACGCAGCGATCGGGATAGGGAGGCAATTCGCCAAAGGGTTTTGGCTCGCCCAGCTGATACCAGAACGCCACGCTGTTGATGAAGTCCGGTCGTTCAATGTACCAGCCATCCTCCGAATTCATTCGGTTCCCCTTATGTTCGATGGTCACTTTCAGCGACCGGGTGAAGGCAACCGGATCCAGAAGATGCCACCGGTAGAACACGCCGCTATCGCCGGCGCGGTAGCCCTGCCAGCGTGGCTGTCCAAACCACAGGCTGGTGCGCGGACGAAACCCCCAGGCGTCGTTGAAGTAATCCTCGGTGCCGGTGCCCTGCAGGCTGGGGACCTCTTCCCCGTCGATAAAGAAGAAATCGTCGCCCTCGCCGAACCAGCCGTCCTGCGCCAGGGTTATCGACATGACCGTGCCCACATAGAAACCGCGCCCTTCGATATCGGCGATGAGGTAGTCACGCCCCATTGTGGCGGGGTACTCCTGGCGATACCGGGCATAGAAATAGGGCGTATCGGGAGGCAAGGAGTCCAGCTCCACCCAGTCCACCTGCCAGTACAGCCCGGTAGTGCGGCTGGGGTTGTCGTTGGAAACGACAATACGTGCCGATTTGGCGAACGGCATTCTCCAGTAACAGGTAAGGCTACCGGTAGGCGACACCTGCACAGGGATGCTGTCGACCACAGCGGGCTTTCCTTGCCCCACCGCAAAGAACTCGCCCAGCGGCACCTCCACTCCCGGTGTTTCGCGGTCATCCCAGTAGATACGCAGGCTCAGTGCGTTCAGCTCGTTGACGCCGCCGGCATGGCTGGTCATCCAGATGTGCGTAATCATGCCGGGTCCACGAAGTACGGGTAATTCCAGCACCTGCCCGGGGGCAAGCGGGGTCATGTCGAAATTGCCATCGTTCCAGTTGGGCTGTTCGTTGCTGGAGACACGACGATTACGCCCCCTGGGTATTGCAGGAATGCCGTTCAAGTAGCTCAGCATGTAATTGTCCTCCTACTCTATCCACACGGCATCGTTCAGGTAGGTGCGAACGTACTCGTATGGTATCATGGCTTCGCGCTCACTGCTCCCTGAATTGAAAATGAAGAAAACGCCTCCGCCGGGTTGTTTTGCGTCGTCCCTGTAGCCGACCAGCAACACGCTGTGTCCGTCGAACACCTCTTCCGGGGGGCACATCTGCAGAACACCGTTCACCCACTTTTCCACTTTGTGCCAGCGAAAGCCGCCGCTAACAGGAAACCCGTGCTGCAGAACTCGCTTGATGGTGAGGAGCTGTTCCTCCGTGGCGCCTGTACGCACATCCCATTCCTTAATCCAGTGCAGTTTCAACCCAAGCGATTTGAACCGTTTTGCCTGCTCCTTTGCCTGTGGAGAGGGTTCCATCGCGGGATTGTAATCTGCGCTATAGGGCATCAGCTCTTCGGGGCAGATGCCGTATGTCTCAAATCCTTGCCAGATTTCAGAGAAGAACCCACCGTCCGCTGTGCGCCCGGTGGCGCGGTGTCCCGCCCAGTTGAGATACTCGGCACTCAAGCGAATGCCTTTGCGCAGTCTTCGCGCCACAGCGTACTCTATCGCCCCGACCATCGCAAACACGGAACATGTACCCCGTGCGCCCTGTGCACGCGGCTCCAGCCCCCATCGCTTGAAACGCGAGCGCAGGTCAACACTCGTTTTCACCCTACCGTATCCTCCCTTTGTGCGCGGTTATACCCATTTTCTGGCAGGAGAAGGTTTTCACCTGCCCGCAGAGAACTGTACTTCGCACACACATTCGCGCACACAAGGAGGAACCCTGCCATGTCAAGGCTCATCACCATAGACGACCTGTTCCGCCTCAAACTGGTCAGCGATGCCCAGATTTCGCCCGATGGCGAACGGGTGGTATGCGTCGTGAAGAGCATTGACCGCGAGAAGAACAAGTACTTCAGCCATCTGTATCTGTGCGACCTGCGCACCCGCGAGGTACGCCAGTTTACCAGCGGCGAGGTCGCCGATAGCCAACCGCGCTGGTCGCCCGACGGCAGATGGATAGCCTTTGTGAGCAACCGCCAGAAGCCCAAAACGCAGATATTCCTGATACCTGTTGACGGCGGCGAGGCGCGGGCACTGACCTCGCTGGAGGAGGGCGGTATCGGCGAAATCGCGTGGTCGCCCGATGGCACGAAGATTGCCTTCACCTTCCGCCTGACGCCCGAGCAGTGGCGCGAACAGACGGTGAAGGAACGCAAAGAGAAAGGTCTCTCCACCCCACCCCGCATCATCACGCGCCCGGTCTATCGGCTGGACGGCTTCGGCTATTTCGACGGCGAGTATTTTCAGGTGTGGGCGGCAGATGTGAACACCGGCGAGGCGAAACGCCTGACGGACGAGAACACCTCCTGTGGCAGTCTGAGCTGGTCGCCCGACAGCCAGCGCATCGCCTTTGTGTGCAACCGCAGCGAGAACCCCGACCTGAACCCGAATCTGGAGGACATCTGGCTCGTTCCCGCCGAGGGCGGTGAACTCCAGCGCGTGGAAGCACCGAAGGGACCCAAGAGCGGTACCGCCTTCTCGCCAGACGGCACGCGCATTGCCTATATCGGGCATACAAAGGTGGAGGACATCTGGGGTGTCAGCAACGACCACCTGTGGGTGGTTGACCTGGCTAAAGGCGAAGCGCGAGACATCACCGAAGGCTTTGACCGTTCGCTGGGCAACCTGACGCTCAGCGACATGCGCGATGTGGGAGGTCAGAACCGCCCGTTCTGGACGCCGGACGGCGGTCGCCTGCTCTTCCTCGCCAGCGACAGGGGCAGCACCATCCTGTACAGCATCTCCGCCGAGGGCGGTGAGCCTGTCCCCCTGCGCGGCGAACGCGCCGACATCACCAGCTTTAGCCTCAGCGGGGACGGCAGGCGAATCGCCTGGTGCGAGGGCACACCCACTCAGCCGCACGAGGTGTTCACCGGCACGGTGGAAGGCGACTCAATAACGGGAGCAGAAGCGATAACCCGTTTCAACGCGGAGTGGCTGGCAGAGGTGCAACTGCAGGAACCCGAGTCGTTCACCTGCCTCTCGCCCGATGGCAACGAGGTGCATGGCTGGCTCCTGCATCCGCCGGCTTTTGACCCCTCCAGGAAGTATCCGCTGATACTGGAGATACACGGCGGACCGCACGCGCAGTACGGATGGGTATTCTTCCACGAGTTCCAGCTGCTGGCGGCGCAGGGCTATGTGGTGATGTACACCAACCCCCGCGGTAGCAAAGGCTACGGAGAAGCGCACGCCGCCGCTATCAAGGGCGCATGGGGCGGTCCTGACTATACCGACCTGATGTGCGCCGTGGACTTCGTGCTGGGGAGGGGCTACATTGACGAAACGCGCATGGGCGTGATGGGCGGCTCGTACGGCGGATACATGACCAACTGGGTGGTTTCGCATACCGACCGCTTCCGCGCCGCCATCACCGACCGCAGTGTGGTGAACCTGCACAGCATGGCGGGAACCTGCGACTATCCCCTTCTGCCGGGCGATTACTTCCGGGGCAACGCCTGGGCAGAACCCGAGCACCTGTGGGAGCACTCTCCCCTGAAGTACGCGGGCAACATCCACACGCCTCTGCTCATCATCCACAGCGAGGGCGACCTGCGCTGTCCTATGGAGCAGGCAGAGCAATTATTCGCCGCGTTGAAGGTGCAGGGCAAGGAGGCGGTGCTGGTGCGCTATCCGCTGGAGAGCAGTCACGGCATGTCGCGCTCCGGTCCGCCCGACCTGCGCGTGCATCGGCTGGAACAAATCCTGCAGTGGTGGAGCCGACATCTGGCGCCGGCATCGGCGGAGTGAACAGGAAACCCCATCGTCAGAGCGAACCGATGTGGTAAGGAGGTGAGTTTTGAATGTGGCGAACGGTAGCATGGGTACTGGCAGTGGTTCTGGTACTGAACATCGCCGCACAGGCACAGAAAGGCACCAAACCCAAACCGGCGCAGACAGGTCCCAAGTATATCTGCCTGATGTGCAAGGTTGGCGCAGACAAGCAGGGCAAGTGCCCGCTTTGCAATCTGCAGATGTTGAAAGCAGGGGTGTATGTTTGCACCGGATGCGGCGCCATGGCAGATAAGCCGGGCGACTGTGCCCAGTGCAAAAAGCCGATGGTGAAGCTCGCGAGCCTTGCGAAAAAGTGCAAGGTTTGCAATTACTACAGCGACAAGAATAAGAAAGAGTGCCCTGTCTGCGAATATCGCAAGAAAACAAAGCCGAAATAAGCACAGAAAGCATCTGGAGGGCGAAGCTTCTGGTGAGTCAACCCCTCTCCCGACCTCTCCCCGACGCGGGGAGAGGTG
>FMJZ01029678.1_pt1 | contig 18973 bp, 14 predicted proteins | sample 1987881 | NCBI WGS metagenome assembly FMJZ01 (sample SAMEA4378227, study PRJEB15110) | soil metagenome | biome: soil; feature: Field; material: Soil | place: India | collected 2015-03-11 | depth 0 m
CCGAGAAGGGCAAATTTATCACTGCCTCTTATGGCAAAAGGATCATTCTAATTCGCGTTGGATCGCCCTTAGCGAGGCGCAACATCCCAGAGAAATTTCAATCAAAATTGAATCACGATAGACAATCTCCTTGCTTCAGAGAGATTTAGTAGTATTGGATACATTGTTGAATTGAATGCTGATCCTGTATCCATCCTTATTCTAGTGATTCCTGTTGAAGTTGGCGATGGGGTTTTCCGAAAAGTTGCCCTCACAGCCACCAAAGTCCTTGGCGGTGACTTTAGAAATATAGCCCTAGAATCCAAGAGATGAGGGAAGCGTGCTCCCAACCGCAGGTGAATATTGATTGGAGGTATAATAAAAGCCTGGTAGCGTACGTTCCCGTTCCTAAGCTAATCTGCAATTAGAGTCTGATATTGGGGAGCACTGGCATGTTCAAGAACATATTGATTCCAACGGATCTCCACGATGGTCTCCCCAAACTTACCCACTACCTCGAGGCGCTGAAAACCGCGGGTGCTCGCAAATTAATCTTTTTCCATGCCCGCCCCATTGACGAGGATGGCGATAAGCCTCGCCTGCGGGAAGAAAAGCTGCAACAGGCACACGAATTACTCAAAGTCGATGCCACAAAAGTTCCAGCCGATCTTAAGGTAGAGGTGATCATCGAAAACCGTCGCCCTGCCGATGCCATTCTGGACACCGTTGAAAAGCATCAAATTGACTTGGTGCTAGCCAGCCGCCCGCTTCGCAATCTCTTGGATGAGAAGCTCTTTGGTAGCACAACCATTGAGGTGCTGCAACGGATTAAAGTGCCAGTGATGATTATGCGCCCGCAAGTGTTGTGGGTGATGACAAGCGCAGAACTGAATCTCCGCTGTCAAAATCTCTTTCGCCACCTACTGGTGCCCTACGACCACAGCCCCTCTGCCCAACAGCTTGTCCAAAAGCTGCGGGAAGGCGTGAAAAAGCCCGATCAAACGAGCATTGCTTCACTCACGTTTTGCTGGATTATCAGCGATGCGGGCAAAGGGGAACTGGGGGTTGGCGAGCAACGTCCAAAGGCTGAAAAAATTCTTGCCGAGCTGAAGCAGGAATTCACGGGCTATGGCCTCAACGTTGAAACCGAGATTCGCTTTGGTAGCCCTGTCGTTGAAGCTCAGCTCGCTGCCCACGATCGCGACATCTATGGGATTGCAGTTTCCTCTGGTTCCGTTGGTAAAATTTGGGAGTTATCAATCCCCAGTTTTGCCGGAGAAATCATTCGCCGTTGCGTCTTTCCCGTGATCTATTTCCCGCCCGCTGGTCGCTAATTAAAAAAAGATGGGGCAGCAGAACTACCCCAAAGGCATTTCAATTAGGCACTAAAAGCAAAACTTAGCTAATCGTCACTTCGCGGGGTTTTTCAGGCGCGGCGGCCTTCGCTGCTTTTTGCTCCATCATTTCTGAGCGGGCTTCGGCAACCAAGTCTTGGAAAGACTCACTGGCTTCGGCAACAGCTGTCTGTGCCTTTTCATAGGCTTCAAACGCCCACATCAAGCCTGATTTTGCCGCATTGCGAGCTTGCTCTGCCAAGTTGTGACCGGTCATTGAGTCAACGGCACCCACAACGGGGGCAACAGCAACAGCACCAACCCCAAGGGCAAGCACGGTAAGTGGTTCTAAACCAAGTAACAGGGCTTCAAACTCCATTCTGCGGCATCCTCCAAAGGAAAAGAAATGATGAGCACATCGCACCCATGATAGCAAAGGTGCAGGGAGGGCAACGTCCCTACTGATTTAATCGCTCCACCAAGATTCTTATGCAGGGCTGAGCCAAAGGATTAGCAGAGCTTGAGGGCAGTACTGGGAACCTCATCCCAAGAGGCTACCGTACGCAGGCGCACTTGCCAACCGGCGGCTTTTTGTTCTGTCGTCAAGTTTTTCTCAAAAGACTGCACACACTCCCTCGCCTGTGCTTCATCGCAACAGGCAATACAGGCATAAAGCAGGCCAGAGGGATCCATTTGCTCGCTCACCCAAATCGTCCTCATCACTCACTCCTTGGCACAGTTTGCCGATTGCACGGAACTATCTACAGCCTAGGCGAAATACAGGGTGATCGTCAGCGATTCTTAACAGCCCTTTAATAAGGCTCCCAACGCTGCCAACAATTGCGCAATGTGCTCAGGGGTGTGATCAGCTCTTAGGGTGATGCGCAGACGACTAAAGGGCACGGTCGGTGGCCGTACCGCCGCTACCCAACATCCAGCCTCTTGTAATTTCTGACCCCATTGGAGAACAGTGGCTGGATCGGGAGCAGGCAGGCAAAAGATGGGGGTCGGTAGTGGACGGGGCAAAATGGGGCAACCCAATTCTTGCAGTCCTTCTTCTAGTTGTTGAATGCGCTCCTCAAGGGCTTGGCGCAGGGAAGGCTCTGTTTGTAGTTGCTCAAGGGCAGCAAGGGCAGCAGCAGTGTCCGCCGGTGAGAGTCCAGTGCTATAAATCCATGTGCTGGCACGGTGTTGCAGATAGGTGATCAGAGCTTGGGAGCCAGCAATGTATCCCCCTAAACTGCCAAGGGCTTTGCTGAGGGTACCCATTTGAATGACGGTCGGACTGGATTGCCCCAAGGCGGCTAAGGTACCGGCACCGTTGGTTCCCAAGACTCCTGTGCCGTGGGCGTCGTCCACTAGCACCATGGCTGTGTAGGTCTCGGCTAGCGCCAATATCTCTTCTAGGGGGGCGACATCCCCATCCATACTGAAGACACCATCCGTGAGGATCAGACAACGGCGGTATTGGGAGCGATGGGTTTTTAGGAGTTGGGCAAGGGCAGCGACGGTGTTGTGGGGGTATTCATAAAACGTGGCATGACTGAGGCGGGCACCTTTTTTTAGACAAGCATGGTTGTAGGCATCCCCAAGCACCAAGTCCCGTTGATCCACAAGGGCAGCAATGGTACCGAGATTGGCGGCAGTACCAGAACTAAAGACTAAGGCAGCCTCTGTACCTTTCCACTGGGCGATCGCGCGCTCTAGTTGTGTATGAAGAGAACGTTGACCACTGAGAAGGCGAGACCCGGTCGCCCCGCTGCCCCACTGGTCAATCGCCTTAATGGCGGCTGCTTTCACCTGCGGATGGTTGGCCAGACCCAAGTAGTCATTGCTGCAAAAGTTAATCAATGGGCGGGGCGGCTCGCCAACACTCACCACTGCCCCCGGTGTGCCACTGAGAAGGGGCTGGCGATACCACTGGGCGCGGTGCAGGGTTTCGAGAGCAGGTTTTAACCAGGCAAAGGGATCAGCCATTGCCAGCAATCAGGATGGGCTCACGGGAAGAAGACTGTTTGAGGGCATCGTGATTAGCGATGAGGTAGTCAATGGCTTGGCGAAAGAATTTCTTCTCAGAGCCGTGGAAAAGAAGCTGATCCCAGTCCATCTGCTGCAGTTTCTGGCTGAGCTGCTGGCGATAATCATCGTCCTCTACAAGTCGCAATGCCTTCTCCACGTACTCGCGATCGCACGTTGCCACTAACTCCTCCAACCCTACCTGTTTTAAGAGGGCAGAGCCAATGCGGTTATACCAGCGCTGCCCCTCATAGGTGACAATGGGCTTGCCAATAATAAGGGAATCCACCACCGTGTTGTCGCCACCAAAGGGGTAAGGATCAAGGGCAAAGGCTCCCCGTTCCATTAAGGCCATGTATTCGGCGTAGGGTCTATAGGAGATGATTTGAAATGAGCGGGGCGGCAGAAACCGCTGCAGATCTTGCACAAACGGCAAAAAGTCATTCCTCGTAGCTACCGCAGTTCCAGTAAAGATTCGGAACAAAAGAGGGCGTTGGGTCTGGCTGAGGATCTCGCGCAGGAGTTGCAGCAGCTGAGGATTGACCTTCTGGGCATGCCAACTACAGTTAATTACCAGTGGATGGGTAGTAGGAGGAAGATATTGGGGCTGATACGGCGGTCGGATACAGCTTTGGCCCAAGCCGGGCAGAAGAATCAAGTGCTCGGTGTAATGTTGAGCGGCTGTCGCTGGCTCCACAGCAGCGCCGCCGATGAAGTAATCAATCTCAGAACCAAACGTGCTGACAGAGTGGCCATAGCCCATCACTTGAATTGGGGCAAGGCGCAAGTTGCTGAGAAGAATGCTTTCTGGATCCATCCCAATATCGGGATAGTAAACGAGCATCAGGTCGTTCTCAATCAATGGACTCAGATCAAGTTGGCCATTACTCAAGAGGAGGGGATAGGCGGCAACAAAGCCGTTGGTATCGGGAGTAACACCATTGCGGGGAAAGTAGTATAAAACCACTTCGTAGGTTTCTTGGAGGGCCTTGACAAAGGGCTGAAGAGTGCGATAAGGGGATGAGCTGGGAAACCAGCGCCCAGAAATAACGCCAATCCGACGCGGGTTTGGTTGATTGCGAACGGTAATATGCTGGGTGACAAGTTCTCGAATTTTGGCATTTAGCTTCGCCTTGAAGAGACTCTCCCCTTCCCCATCAATGTAGGTGGCGCTAAAGTTCATGTGGTGAAATTCCACTAGCAGCTCCAAGCGATTATCAAAGGCCGCCATTAAATCTTTGAGTCGCTGTTTGGTATGGACATTGGCACATAAGCCGGCATAGTGGGTAAAGGAATAGCAGTACCACAGGCTGGCGAGGCGGGGGGATAAATCAAAGAACTGTTGGATGGGGTATTGACGACGATTGCGGGGGGAGTAGAGGGTAAGTAGTTTGACAAAGTTGTTGGGTTGTTGTTCTAGTAAACGTAGCCAAGGATCGGTGGTGCGGAAGTTGGAAATAGCCACCAGATTGGCAATGGTGCCATTTAGTTTCAAGAACTCGGGCACATGGCGATCGCTCAGGATGTAATCTGGCTGAGTAAAGAGGTACAGAAAGTGTTTCACAAAGGCATTGATGGCGTAGTGCTGCTGGGGGGCTAACTGGAGGTAGGTCACTTGCTCAAAATGATGCAGCAGTTGCAACAGTGTCTCAGATAGCGCCTCCCACTGCTGTTGGCGGTAGAGCTCAAGAAGGGTGTGGGGGTGGAATTGCCATTGCCCTTCTGAGGTTGTTTCAGTAGGTGAGAGACTCATTTTTCCCTTGGTTCCTGCAGTCTCCCTCATTGTAGGAAATAGGGCGTCTAAACCAAAATATGCGCGGGCGATCGCCGGTCAAAGGAGCCCGTTCGACAGCTGGGGCGAGGGGAACGGCCATTTAATGGCTCAAGGTGCAGCCGATAACCGACATTGCGCACGGTTTGAATCAAGCGCGGCTGCTGCGGATCCACTTCAATTTTCTTACGCAAAGATAAGATATGCGTATCCACAGTGCGGGGGTTGTCAATGCTCTCTGGCCAAGCTCGCCGCAGCAACTCCTGACGACTCAAAGGCGTGCCCCCCATTTGGGTGAGAACATAGAGTAGGCTAAATTCTTGCGGTGTCAAATCCACTGGCACATTGCGAACCACCACTCGTCGCTGCACTAAGTCCACCTGTAACTCACCCAAGTTCAGGACACTGGGTAAACAGGGGCGTGCTCGCCGTGCCAAGGCCTCAACTCGGGCAAGAAATTCCTGCATCCCAAAGGGCTTGGCCAAGTAATCATCGGCGCCCGCCCGCAGCGCTGTCACCACATCCGCTTCATCCTCGCGGGCAGAAAGAACTAAAATTAAAACAGTACTTTGATGGTGAAGCCAGCGGCAGAGTTCCAAACCATTGCCCTGATTCAAGTCCAGATCGAGAACAACCAAATCGGGATGTCGCAGTTGAAATACCTCCTGCCCCTGTTGACAACCACTGGCAAGATGAACGATGTGCCCCACTTGCTGTAGGTGCCAGCCAAGGAGGGAACGCAGGTGGGGGTTACTTTCAATAATTTCAACGTGCATCAACATGAAGACATCCCCACAACAACAGCGGAGTAAAGATTTCCGGGAGAATTGGGAAGAAGAGGCAACAGAATGGCAATGCCTAAGTGAATTGGGTGCTAATTTAGCAAATTTAATCCCAATGATTTCGTAACGACTAATACTTTAGGGTTTTTTCTTGTTCCTGTAATAGAAAATTCTTACTCTGGCTCTAGTGACAAAATGAAGTGGGGTTTCTAAACAAGCGGTATGGCAGTGCCCATTCTCAACCTTTTAGCGGCTGATGGTTCACGACAGCAAATTCAACTGGGGCGCGATCGCCTGATCATTGGTACTGACCCCCAAAGCCAAGTGATTCTCGTCGGTGAGGGGATTTCCCGCCACCATGCCTTGATTATTCCCACGGAGACGGGTTATCAAGTGGCGGATCTCGGAAGCGCCAGCGGCACTTTTTTGAATGGCACGAAGCTGCGGCCACGCACCCCTGTGGCTCTAAAGGCGGGCGATCGCCTACAAATCGGTGACTTTGAAGCCATTTTTGATCCCGATGGCATGGTGACAACGGAACTGCCGGGCACGGTGGTGATGGGGGCTGCCAGTACGCCGATTTTGCAGGTGGCGACACCCCACTGGTTGCAGGAGTTTCCGCTGCTGAAGGAGGAACTGATTCTCGGTCGAGATCCGAAGGCGGACATTACCATTGACCATCCCTTTGTCTCCTTTCACCATGCCAAGCTGGTGCGATCAGGAGATCACTACAAAATCATTGACTTGGGCAGCAAGAATGGCCTTCACTGGCGCGGCACAACAATTAGCGAACACACCTTGACACCGGGGGATGTGATCCATGTGGGCGAATCTCTGCGCCTCACGTATTTGTTGATGCCCGCCACGGAGGTCGTGGAGCAAACGCGACCCCTCCAACTGCGCGATCGCCAGCAGATTCGGATTGGCCGTGACCCCAGTAACGATATGGTGCTGGATCATCCGGTCGTCTCGCGATTTCATGCCCGCCTCTACCTTCAGGAAGGACAGTGGTACATTGTCGATCTCGACTCTGCCAACGGTACTTTCATCAACAACCGGCGCCTTGAACCCCGCAAACCAGTGCCCTTACCCACGGGTGCTTTGGTGCGGATTGGCCCCTATAGTTCGCTGTTTACCCCCGATGAAACCATTGTTCCCCACAACGACAGTGGTAATCTGCGCCTCGATGCCATCCACGTCAGCAAAACCACGGCCAAGGGGGCGAAACTTCTGCAAGATATTTCCCTTTCAATTTTACCCCGCGAGTTTGTCGCGATTGTGGGCGGCAGTGGTGCCGGTAAATCCACGCTCCTCGATGCCCTCAATGGCTTTCGTCCTGCTACGGGGGGTACGGTACTCGTCAACGGCTATGATCTGTACCGCTACTTTGGCAGCTATCGCACCCAGATTGGCTATGTGCCTCAGGATGACATTATTCACAGCGAGCTAACGGTGGCTCAGGCCTTGGACTATGCGGCACGACTGCGCTTACCCGCTGATTTTAGCGATCAAGAGCGAGAGGAACAGGTGAACCGCGTCCTTGCGGAATTGGAGTTAACATCTCGCCGTAATGTACTGGTGAAACAACTGAGTGGCGGTCAGCGCAAACGAGTATCCATGGGTGTGGAATTGCTCACCCGCCCCAGTTTATTTTTCTTGGATGAGGCCACTTCTGGCTTGGATCCGGGCACGGAAACTCAAATGATGCGGCTGTTGCGCCAGTTGGCAGATCAGGGGCGAACGATTCTACTCATTACCCACGCCACTAAGAACGTGATGCTCTGCGATTTGGTGGTGTTTTTGGCACGGGGCGGCCATCTTGCCTATTTTGGGCCACCGGATCAAGCCCTCAGCTATTTTGATGTCCAAGATTTTGATGAAATTTACCTCAAAATTGAGAGCGAACCCAATCCAGCTGTATGGCAGCAGCGCTATCGCCAGTCCCATCTGTATCAAACCTATGTGGTGGAGCGGCAGCGTCCCCTCAATGTGGATACGGGGGCAACCCGACAAGTCCAACCCCAGCGTCAAAAAGCAATGATTCCCCAAGTGGCACCGTGGCGGCAGTGGTGGGTTCTCACCCAGCGAAACTTGGCCATTTTGCGACAGGATCGGGCGGCACTCATTCTCATGCTCTCCCTGGCGCCGATTTTGGGAGCCTTGGATTTTGTCCTCTGGAAGCCAACGATTCTCGATCCGGATCAGGGGGATGCGGGGCAGGCATTTACGATGGCCTTTGTCACTGTGCTGATTGCGGTGATGGTGGGCAGCCTAGCGACGATGCGCGAAATTGTGAAGGAACTGGAGATCTATCGCCGGGAGCGGATGGTGGGGTTGGGGCTGTGGCCCTATATTTTCTCCAAGCTTGGCCCAGCGGTGGTGCTGGCCCTGTACCAAGCAGTCGTTTTTTTGGCGGTGAAGTTTTTGGCGATCGATCTGAGCCTTGGTCTTGGGGCGATCGCTGGGTTGCATTTAACGCTTTTTCTGGCCACCTTTGGTGGCATGGTGATGGGGTTACTGGTCTCTGCCCTCTCGCCGACTCAAACTGTGGCTCCCTTGTTAACGATCCTCTTTTTGGTGCCGCAGATTACATTTGCTGGAGCGATTATTCCCCTGAAAGATCTAGGGGGCGTGGGCAATCTGATCAGTGATGTGACGTTGACCCGCTGGAGTTATGCCAATGTGGTGTCCCTCTTCGGCTTTGGTCAGGATGTGGCACGGGATGCCTGCTGGCAGCAATCAAAATCTGAACGGGAGAAACTCAGTCCTGAAGCCCTAGAACAGTGTCCGTGCTTTGACGATAACCTCTTTCTACGTTGCCGCTTTCCCGGCGTGCGCAAGGAGTACCACCCTGCTGTGGATGAACCCGAACCCCCACAACCTCCGGAACCGGGTGATCCACCGCCACTGCCCAATTCGGTCTTAGGGTTTGATCAGGCCTATCGCGATCGCGTCGAGGAATACAATCAGCGGGTCAAAGACTATCAGACGGCCATGGATCGCTGGCAAGACCAATTCGCCCTCTGGAAAGAGCAGCGGGGGCGGGCGATCGCCAGCGGTGAAGCCCTCATTGATCGCTTTTGGAGTCTTCAAGGGCACACGTTCAACGCCAATGTCACCGCCAATAACCTGCGCTTAGGGGGCATTATTGCCCTCATGCTGGGACTAGTGGGGGTCTTTCAAAAACGCAAGGATGTTCTTTAGGCTCCAGCGATGCAGCTACCGTTTCAGCAGCCGATGGGTCACGAGGCCTAACACCTAAGACATTAGGCTGCTAAGTGGGCAAAGGCTCGGCTCACTGCCCCCAAGGCCATATCAATCTCGGCAGCACTGACAATGAGCGGAGGGACAAAGCGCACCACCTTCGGCCCCGCTGGCACCAGCAATAGCCCTTCAGCCAGGGCAGCTTTGACGACCTCAGCAGCGGTGAGGGGGGTGTCGGGTTGCAGTTCCAGACCGTTGATCAGTCCCCAGCCGCGCACCTCAGCAATGAGTTGGGGATAGGCTGCTGCCAGTTCACGTAGTCCTGTTCGCAGTTGCTGCCCGCGATCGCGCACATTTTCGAGGAGATTCTCTTTTTCAAGGGTTTCACAAACCGTGAGCGCTGCTGCCGTGGCCAAGGGGTTACCGCCAAAGGTACTGGCATGATCCCCCGGCTGAAAGACGGCACAAAACTCCTTGGCAATCATGGCACCAATGGGAACGCCCCCAGCAAGGCCTTTGGCGGAGGTGAAAATATCGGGTTCGACACCGAGGGTTTCATAGCCCCACAGGGATCCCGTGCGACCAATGCCCACTTGCACTTCATCGAAAATCAGGAGGATGCCTTTTTCGGTACAGAGTTGGCGTACCTGCTCAAAGTAGGGGCGATCGCCGGGACGGACTCCCCCTTCCCCCTGCAAAGGTTCCAAGAGAATCGCTGCCACTTGCGGTTCCGGTTGATCCAAGGTGGCCACGAGGGCTTCTAGGGCAGCCAAGTCGTTGTAGGGCACATAGGCAAAGCCGGGCACTAAGGGGTCAAAGTGTTTTTGGTATTTCGGTTGCCCTGTAGCGGTAATCGTGGCGAGGGTGCGTCCGTGGAAGCTAGCCTGTGCGGTAATGATGATCGGGTTGGCAATGTGGCGAACGGTATGGGCATACTTACGGGCCAGTTTAATGGCGGCTTCGTTGGCCTCAGCCCCGGAATTGCAGAAAAAGACGCGATCGCCACAGGAGTGAGCCACCAACCACTGCGCCAGTGCCCCCTGTTGGGGAATGTAATACAGATTTGAGACGTGGTGCAGAGTTTGCATTTGGCGGCTGACCGTCTCCACCAAAGCCGGATGGGCATGACCGAGGGTACAGGTGGCAATTCCCGCCACAAAATCCAGATAGCTACGGCCTTGATCATCCCAAACACGGCAGCCCTCACCGCGCACAAGCGTAATGGGAAAGCGGCCATAGGTGGTCATCACCACTTGGTCAAAGGCATCGGTACTGAAGGACGTTGGGGGAGCAGCAACCATTGACTCTGGACTCAAAGCAAAAACTTCCTGCTATCTTAGCATCTCCCCCTCGCTGTGGCAGGGTAGTTACGGGTCACTCTAGGATTAGTGCTTATTGACCCCCAAGGATGGCTTCAGTACACTACACCTAGTATTCAGCCATTGAGTCTTGCCCCTATGGTGCAAAATCCTCCCCGTCCTCAAACCAGCTTCCCCGCTACGGCTCCCACAGCCTATCCCGTGTTTTACCGCACCTACAGCCGCCAAAATGAAGCAGGCGAGCGGGAGAGTTGGCAACAGGTGTGCGATCGCACCCTGCAAGGACTACAGGAAGTGGGACACCTCACCGCTGCAGAAGTTGCCCTTCTCCGCGAAATGCAGCAGGACTTGAAGGCACTACCCTCTGGCCGTTGGTTGTGGGTGGGAGGAACCGATTGGGTGCGCCAGCCCGAGAACTTTTCCGGTGCCTACAACTGCACCAGCACCAATGTCGTGGATTGGGATTCCTTTGGCCTGATGATGGACTTGGCCATGCAGGGCTGTGGCACAGGGGCAGTCCTAGAGCCAAAATACATCTCCCAGTTGGCGCCGATTTGCAATTACCTTGCGGTGACTGTCATTGGTCAAATTGGTCAAACTCCTAAGGAAGCGCGTCAAGAGCAAACAACCGTAATCCTCACGGGTCAGACCTGCCGGATCAAAGTGGGGGATAGCCGCCAAGGGTGGGTAAAGTCCTATCAAACGCTTCTTGAGCTCGCCAGCAACCCCCAACTCGGTGGTTCAGTTCAGGTGACAATTGACATTAGTGATGTGCGTCCCACGGGTGAGCGGCTCAAGGGGTTTGGGGGGGTTGCCAATCCAGTAAAACTGCCAGACCTCTACCATCGCTGCGCGGCACTGTTGAATGCGGCGGTGGGTCGCCAGTTGACCTCTGTGGAGTGCTGTCTGCTGATTGATGAGGCAGCCGTCGTCGTTGTTGCTGGCAATGTGAGGCGATCGGCGGGTATGCGTCAGGGCGCAAGTGAGGATGAAGCTTTTGCCCAAGCCAAGCAAAATCTTTGGCAGCAGGATGATCAAGGCAATTGGCGAATTGATCCCAAGCGGGATGCTCTGCGGATGGCCAACCATACCCGTGTCTTTCACACTAAGCCTAGTCTGGAAGAATGCATCAATGCGGTGCGCAGTCAGTTCTATTCAGGGGAAGGTGCCATTCAATGGGCAGGGGAAGCGATCGCCCGTGCCAATGCCGATCTGCTGACCACAGCAGATCTCAGGCAGGCCTTTCTCCGTGCCTATGAAAATCAACAGGGGGAAGCCTTTTTGCGGCAACTGTTGCCCACCATTGATCAGCGGGAGCTTTCCCACCGCTTGGGTCGTTATGGCCTCAATCCCTGTGGTGAAATTCTCGGCAGTGATTTCCACTGCAACCTTGCGGAAATTCACCTGAATCAAATTGATCCAGCGGATACGATCACACAGGAAAAAGCCTTCAGAGCTGGTGCGCTCTCAGTGGCAGCACTGCTGAACCATCGTTTTGTTGTCGACCGCTATCAATACTCCCGCGCCATTGATCCCATTGTTGGCGTCAGTTTTACGGGGCTATTTGACTTCTGCGTTCATGCCTTTGGTGTGCCTTGGCTGGAATGGTGGGCAGCGGGACGACCCAATACAACCCAAGGGCGTGAATTCAAAGCCCAAGAGGCAGCCTTCCTGCAACGCTGGCGGCAAATTGTCCATGAGACCGTCTGGGAGTATTGCGATCGCCATGGCCTCAAGCGCCCCAATCGCTGTACCACCGTCCAACCCTCCGGTACCAAATCCCTACTGACGGGTGCCTCCCCCGGCTGGCATCCCCCCAAAGCCCAACGGTTTATCCGGCGAATTACGTTCCGCAAGGGCGACCCAGTGGCCATGGCCTGCTACGACTTTGGCTACAATATTATTCCCTCCCAGTCTGATAAGGATGAGACAGGGAAACTTCTGGATGATCCCTTTGATCCACGGTGCACCGAATGGCTAGTGGAAATTCCCGTTGCCGTCTCTTGGGCAGATCTGCCGGGGGCGGACACGATTGATATTAGCCAATTTTCTGCTTTGGCACAGTTTGACTTTTATATGCAGGTGCAGCAGCACTACACCACCCACAACACCAGTGCCACCATTGAGCTACGGGAACCTGAAGTCGAACCCCTTGCCACGGCAATTTACACGGCGATTCAGCAGGATCAAGGGTATATCTCTGCGGCACTCTTGGCACGCTTTGATGCCCATGAAGCGTTCCCACGTCTGCCCTTTGAACCCATTAGCAAAGAACGGTACGAGCAGGAAGTTGCTGCGGTTGCTCGGCGCAGGCGAGTCGATGATTTCCATGAAGCCCTCGCTCGCTATACCCAACCGCTCATGGAAGCAGGACCTGCGGGCTGTGACTCCGATAAATGTCTAATGTCCTAAGAAAAGGGGGCAAATTCGCCCCTCTATTTGGGCAACTTTGTAAACCAGTTCTTCTTGGCGCGATCGAGTTGGCCTTGGACGACGCCTGAGACCATACTAAAGTCTGCCCCAGAAATATCGGCACCGGTAAAGTTGGCTCCCGAGATCGAGGCATCCTGCAATTTTGCCCCCTTCAAATTTGCCCGCTCAAAGTTGGCTTGCACCAGATAAGCACCGCAGAGATTGGCATCACTGAGGTTGGCTCCCTGAAGATTGGCTTCCCGCAAGACTGCATTGGTGAGGATGCAGCCCTTCAAATCGGCATTGGTAAAATTGGCGTTGGCAAAGTTGGCACCCGACAGATCCGCATTGCGGAGGACAACGTTGGAAAGATCCACATCCACAAAATCCCGTTCGCCCCGTTTGTAGGCTGTGAGCACCTGGACTGCTGTCATCCGTGGTGTGACCTTGGCGCGTAGGTGTTGACCCGGGCCAGTTCCAACCACTGGCGGACCTCCCAATCCTGTCCTTGTCATCCGTGATTGGCGCACTCGAGCCGCTTGGGCATTTTGGCTCACCGATGAGGCATAGCTGGAGCGTTTGGTTACGCCTGGTACAGGGGGGTGGCCTTGACTGGGTGGAGCTGAGAGGGCATTACTGAGATCGTCCTCCTCTGCGGCAACGCTAGGGGCAGCCACAGCAGTGGCTTGTTTGGACTCGAGGAGTTGCAGATCCCTTAGGACATCCATCGCGCTTTGGTAGCGGTTTTTAACGGCATCCTCCAGCATTTTGTCGAGGAGAGCGGCAAACTCAGGGGAGATATTTTTGACGTACCGCTTCCAATGCCATTCCCCTGTGCGCGGATCCCGTTCAATCTCCTTGGGTGATTTACCAGTGAGGAGATAGACACAGGTGACACCCAGGGCGTAAATATCGCTGGCATAGATGGGACGCATGGCCATTTGCTCTGGCGGGGCATACATCGGTGTTCCCACAGCAAAGCTAGTGAATGTAGAGAGTTCTGGGGCATTTTCCACCATCGCTTGGGTGACTTTGTCTTTGACTGCACCAAAATCAATGAGCACTAGCTTGTTGTCAATATCACGACGGATCAAGTTGGCAGGCTTAATGTCACGGTGGATCACACCATTTTTGTGTAGGTAATCCAGGATAGGCAGCACTTCTTGCAAAACCTGCTTCACCTCTTCTTCGCTTTTGGAGCCAAAACGTTTCACTTCCTGTTGGAGAGTAAGGCCACCGACATATTCTTGGATTAAGTAGAATTCATCCCCATTTTCAAAATAACCCAGGAGACGAGGTAGTTGAGGGTGGTTGCCAACCTTGCCGAGGGTGGTCGCCTCCCGCAAAAAGAGTTCCCGCGCCATAGCCAAGATATGAGGTGCAGTGGCAGCTGGCCGCAATTGTTTAATCACACAGCTGGGGTTGCCGGGCAGTTTTGTATCCACGGCCAAAAAAGTGGTACCAAACCCTCCCCGCCCCAGCACTTTAATTGCCATGTATTGATCATTCAGCAAAAGTTTGCTGCCACAGGCTTGGCAAACGTCTAAACCATCAGGATTGTCTGGCTTGACACAGTTCGGATTTAGGCAGTAACTCATAAGCAGCCAAGAAGATGAACAGTACGTTCAACAGGGGGGAGGGAAGGGGGATAGGGTGACCTGTTTTCAAGTCAAAGCTCACAGGAATGTGCCCCCGCCGCTAGCATGGTTCAGTAGTTTTCACAGGACGACTCCGTACTTTTACGATACTCTTTTTTCTTTGCCTCACCCTATCCGTGAAATTACGGAAGTTTGACAAAAAGCTCACAGCCCTTTCCTAAAATATGCGATGCATAAGTGAGGAAGCGACAGTAGCTTTGACTGTTTTAAGGGTTTCCCAACCTTGTGAAAAGAGCCTTCGGTATGATACAAGGGTAGCACTTCATCATCCCTGCTGTGGCTTTGGCTATGACTTCCCTTGTGACAACTGATTCTAAAAAGTCCCTGGGCGATCGCCAGCAGGTTTTGAAATGGCTGACGGAGAATGTGCCGGCACCCCGACTCCAACATATCCTGCGGGTAGAAACAATGGCGGCAGAGCTAGCCCTACACCACGGCTTGGATGTGGATCGCGCTGCTTGGGCTGGGTTACTCCATGATTTGGCGAAATATTTTCCCCCAGAGCGGTTGTTAAGTATGGCACGGGAGGCGGGGCTACCCATTACAGAGGTAGATGAAGCAGATCCCCACTTGCTCCATGCCGATGTCAGTGCCTTGGTGGCGCGGCAGCAATTGGGTGTCACTGATGAGCAGGTTTTAGCAGCCGTCGCCAATCACACCTTGGGTCAGCCGGGAATGGATGCCTTGAGTTGTGTCGTGTTTCTCGCGGATAGCTTGGAGCCGGGGCGGGGTCAGACGGTGGAGCTAGAGGAATTGCGTAAGGTGGCTCACCAAAATTTACAGGAGGCGGTGTGGCGGGTGTGCGATCGCACGCTGTTGTGGCTGATTGATCAGCACCGCTTAATTCACCCCCGCATGATCCTGACCCGCAACTGGGCGATGCAGGTGGCACCAGCAAAACCGAAAAAGAGCGAAAAGAAAGGCACCGCCAAGGTTTAGAGGCCTTGCTATCCTAGAAACCAGGTTTGATCTCGGAGTTGCGTTATGACCACCGCTTCAGCAAGGGCTGTTCCCGGTGTTTTCTCAGGTGAATTCGTTCAGGAAACGCTCGCTTTGACCCGTCGCCTGTTTATCCAACTGCAACGGCGCCCTTCAACACTGGTGGCGGGGGTGGTACAACCCTTGATTTGGTTGATCCTCTTTGGTGCCCTCTTCCAGAATGTGCCGCAGGGTCTCTTTGGCGAGAGTACCAATTATGGTCAGTTTCTCTGCGCCGGCATTATTGTCTTTACCGCCTTTAGTGGTGCCCTGAATGCGGGGTTGCCGGTGATGTTTGACCGTGAGTTTGGCTTTTTGAATCGGCTGTTGGTGGCACCCTTGGCCTCGCGGTTTTCGATTGTTCTCGCTTCGGCGTTGTTTATTACTACCCTCAGTTTGATTCAGGTGGTGGCGATCGCCAGCTTGGGGGTGCTCCTAGGAACGGGGCTACCGAATTTGGCAGGCATTGGGGTCGTTTTGGCCACGGTGCTGATTTTGGTCTTTGGGGTGACAGCTTTGAGCTTGGGCCTTACCTTTGCCTTGCCGGGGCACATTGAGCTATTGGCCGTTATTTTTGTGATCAACCTGCCGTTGCTCTTTGCCAGTACTGCTTTGGTGCCCCTGTCGTTTATGCCCCGCTGGTTGCAGTGGATTGCCAGCCTCAACCCCCTCAGTTTGGCTATTGAACCGATTCGCTATGTCTATCTGCATCCCGATTGGCGGTTGAGCGATGTGGTGATGGCGGCTCCTTGGGGGTCACTGAGCTTAGGTGCTGCCCTATTGATTCTCTTGGCTGTTGCCCTGGGGATGAGCCTACTGATCCAACCCCTATTACGGCGGCGTTTGGCCTAGACCACCCGCAGCGTGAAGCCTTGGGTACACCACTCCCGCACATCCAAGCAAAACTCATTCCCCTCCGGTTCACTGCTAAGATCGGCTAGCAAGCTGAGAACCAAGGCCAGACTATCCTCACCAGAAATTAGCAATGGCTCTGAATGGCTAGGGTGGCTGCTCAGTTGACTAAAACGAGTCAGCGGGCGGTGGCTGCTGATGATAAAGACCTTCAGCCATTGGCAAGGGCGATTCAGTGTCCACGTATAAAGGGGAATATTCAAGCCTGGGGCAACCACCAACTGCCACGACTGCGTTTGCAGCGGCAGGAGGAGAATGCCCTGACTGCTATCCCAGGCAAAGGCGACAATGTTGAGAGGGCGATCGCTGTAGTTGTAGAGGCTCCAGCGGCAAGTATCCCCTTTGGCCAAGGTGAGGGGCATATCTAAATTTGTGGCTGGCAGGTTGGTGCTCAGGACATCCGGCAGGGGATTGGGGCTGCGGGGTGGGGATTGGCGGCTCAAGAGTTTTGCCGTTGGTGATAGTTGCTCAAGAGTTGTACACACGGCCACCTGACTGGAGGTGGGATTGAGCGTTAGCGTTAGCCATTTCTGCGCCAGTAGGGCATTGAGCAGGGGGGTCAAGCGACGGATGCCGGCTTTGGCAGCTTCATTGGTGCCACTACAACTGTGTTGGAGCAGCGTTCCCACCGGCCACTCCAGCCCATAGCTGCCCACCGTTTCACTCTTGGTGAGCACCACATCCGGCAGGGGGTCACTGCTGTTAAGGACAGCAACTTTTTCTTCATTGGTCAGGGCATTGATGGCATCTACGCGCTCAATTTTGCTGAGCTTGGTGTCGAGGGCCACGTGCAGATGGAGATTTTTCCCTAAACGCCGCTGTTGCTCGTAGAGGCGATCGCCCACTTGCAGAGGCTGACTGCTGACCCCTTGCGCCATCAGGCCATTAAAACTCGCGATGTTGACGACGGTGGCGCCATCGGCAGTGCTCCAGCGACTGTGGGGATGACAATGGGCTAATAGCCAAGGACTGAGGCCGCCACACCAAACCTGAAGGGCGCGATCGCGACCTGTACTTTGCACCACACCATCAAAGCCGTGGGATAGGGGAACATTCCTCGGCAATCCATCGCTGACTAGATGAATTTCTGCCCCAGTTTGCCAGCGCAGTTCATCGGCGGCGTACATCAGGCTCGTCGCCAAGGGGCGATCGCCCCCCAAAGCTGCTAGATAATGGCTAAAACTAGCAGTAAAGAGTCCCATAGGAACGCCATTCAGATGCGTTTCTACCCCCAAATCTGCCCAGAGCAGATGATCCTTGGGAACTTGGCCTGTGCTACGGGTCTCTACAGGCTGCAACGGAACAAATCGCCAGCGCAACATCTCCCCCTCAATGGGTGGCGGGCTAAAGCGGCTGTCGAGCCATACCTGTACCCTTTTGATACGCAGTAATTCAGCAAGCGGTAAGATGCCCTCACCTGCTGTTGTGGCATTGGCGAAAACCAGTGCTGGTTGTTGCTGCCAGAGGGTGCCGTAGCCACTAAAGTAAACCAACAGGGTCTGACCAGAGTGCTCCAGCACCCCTAGGGTTTCTTGGACCGCATCGAGGGTTGCCGCCTGTTCCGTCAGGAGTGTAATGTCACTGTCCGCTAGCCCCCAGCCATCTAACAATAGGTTTTTCACCAGCTCAACATCCATCAGGCAACCGGTCAAAGGGGGCACACCTGCCAACTGGGGATAGTGGTTAATGCCAATCAGGAGTGCTCGCCACGGACGAAGAGAGTCTGCCAAGGAGCCGCCTGCCGTTTGCCAAACCCACGGCATCAGTGTCAGTGCCGCAGCACCGTACAAAAAAGAACGACGGCTTAACCTCATGCCTTACCTCCCAACAGGCCCATCCTCAGGTTCGAGCACAGGCACGACAACACTTATGAATTAGGACTAATTCTATTCTCAAAGGTTGTGGACGCAATTCAGCGCACAGCGAGCACAAAACCTCAATTTTCCTAGGAGGCTTCCCCCCGCACAATGAAGCAGACGCGCTGGCCAATGGTTGTCGCATGATCACCAATGTGCTCTAGGTGTGGATAGCGCAGCAGCGTTTGACCGGCACGGCCAATTTCAAGGGCATAATCACCGATCCGCTCTAGATCGCGGCAGAGGTGCGAGAGCATGACTAAAAATCGGAGATCCTCGGCCACAGGGGCTTGTAATGTCAGCAGGGCGATCGCCTCACGATTGAGTTCTTGGGCGCTGCGGTCAATGTCCCGCTCCCTTTGAATCAACTGCTCGACACTGAGGAGATGTCGCTCAATTAAGACACCATAAGCCAACTGACAAGCACTTTCCACCAGTGTCTCCAGTCGCAGCAAGTCACTGCGCAGACGTTGTAATTGCCGTTCAAATTGCTCCACCGCAACGCGTCCACCATGACTCCCTAGCTGAACGCCTATCGCCAAGGGGGACACCAGCCGTTATTGGCAGTAAGGAACTTCATGCCACCTACGCGATCGCCTTTCCCAAAGGGCTAGAGTCGACAGGCAATACCCCAGAGCAGGTCACAGAACGCCTCTGTCGCCAAGGGGTGGAGGCAGCCCATGTGCAGGCAAGTGCCTCAATTGCGACCTAGGAGGAATTCACGTCGCGTTCATGAGCAAACGGCGAGCAGT
>FMJZ01036243.1_pt1 | contig 18928 bp, 16 predicted proteins | sample 1987881 | NCBI WGS metagenome assembly FMJZ01 (sample SAMEA4378227, study PRJEB15110) | soil metagenome | biome: soil; feature: Field; material: Soil | place: India | collected 2015-03-11 | depth 0 m
TGAAGCCCTATGTCCATTGCTTTATCTAATTCTCCGAGATACTTTAATGCGAATGCCTTGGTGGTCATAATATCAAACACTAAATCGGAATTGGCGTTAATTTTTAGTTTCTTCAGTTTTGATAAAACCTTATCGGCGGTGGAAATTGCTTCATTATATTTTCCAGCACGCACCAGGGCATTAATTAATGTGGAATAAACTTCCAAAGTCTGCTTTTTTGATGTTGATTTAATATCCGCATAAGTTTTTAAATATTTTTCTGCCGATTCTATAGCATCATTGTATACGCCGATTTTAAGTTTAATGCGGGCATACCGGGCAAGAATATCCAGAAGTTTTTTATTTGCAATTTTTTTTATTTTTCTTGCAATATTTAATGCTTGGTCTAATAATTTTGCTGCACGAACGAAATCCCTTAGTTCTTCAGATTCGTTGGCGATACGCAATAAATAATCTACCATCCAGTCTTTGTAAATCTGTGCTTTTTCAAAATGTGTTAATGCATTCAATGTATCATTTTTTTCTTCAAAGAGTTCTCCAATTCTTTTGTGCATATTAATTTTTTTATCATCAGCGATATTATTATAAATTATCTCTCTGATAAGAGGATGGCTGAAAACATAATTTTCTTGTTCTTTTTTTATAAGACCCCTGCGGATTAAATTATGCAGAAGATTAGTTTCTACTTTTAAAATTGCCGGATTGAATTTTTCGCCGATAATAGAAGCAGTTTCAAGAAATTTAATCTCTTTATTACTCAATCCCGCAAATCTTAGTTTCAAAATGTCCGGTATCCCCTTAAAAACTGGTATTTTGTGGTAGTTTGGCAGGGTGCACCATTTTTTTTCTAAATTGCTATTGTAATTATAATAAATAACACCCTTTTCTATAAGGGTGATAATGTATTCTCTAAGAAATAATGGATTCCCATTGGTCCTTTTAAACAACCAGTCAAAAAATTTAACTTCTAAACTATTAGCAAAAATAATTTCATTTAACTTTAATACCTCTTCTTTATCTATATTCTCAAGCATAATTTTTATTAAATTTTTTGATTGTAATTTATCGATAATTTTACTATTGTCGGTAGTTAAAATCATTAACACCGGCATTCTATCTAATTGATTTAAGATTTGATTCAATAAAATAAAGACATCATTCTCTGCATTTTGAATTTCTTCAAAAATAAAAATAACGAAAGAAAATCCCGAAAGTCTTTCTATGAATTCAACGAAATAATGAGGTATCTCAAAGAATTCACTCTTTTTCGGCAGTGGCTGATATGGAAAATAAACTTTTAATGAAGGTATCGTTTCCGCATAATTGTTGTATATTTCCTCTCCAATTACCTGGACAATTTCTCTTACAGGTCTTCCGGTTCTGTGAAGATAGTTTTTTATAATATCTAAAAATAGTGAGTTTGCAGAAGTATTGGGTTTAATTTGAATATTGAAATAAATCAGATTGTATTGAATATTATTTAAAAATTCCTCAACTAATCTTGTTTTGCCTATACCGGGTTCACCGCTGATAACAACGCATTTTCCCTGGTAATTAAAAGCCAATTGGAGAATTTCCTGTAAAATTTTTAGTTCATTGTTTCTGCCAATAAAAGGGAGTTCTGCAAAATTTTTAATTTTATCCGAAAACATCGCAAGTACCTGTGTAATTATACAAATTAAAGGTTGATTGTCAAGGATACAAGTGATAAATTCTCTTTGTATGTTTTTATAATATTCTGTCTGCCGACAAAAGGCAAATCTGAAAAAAACGCTCTGTCAATCATCTTTTCTAACTGAAAAATTACAGGAGTGGCTATGATTAGATAGCCACTCCTGTTTCCATCCTTTACCCTTTTTTATTATAATTTAAGTATTTCGTTTATATTCTGTATCAGTTCTTTTATTTCATCAAGCGTCAAATCACCCATATGGGCAATCCTGAAGGTCTTTTCTTTTAGATCACCATAGCCATTAGAAATCTGGAAACCTCTTTTACCCAGTTCTGAATTCAAATCCGCCACTGTGATTTTTCTTGTGTTGTCTATGCAGGTAAGTGTGACAGATTCATAGCCGGGTTCTGGGAAGAGTGCAAAATGTTTCTTAGCCCAATCTCTCACATATTTTGCCATTTCCAGATGTCTTTTATAACGATTCTCCATACCCTCAGCAAGAATCTTGTCCATCTGCTTATCCATTGCATACAATAGCGTAACCGCAGGAGTTGTCGGTGTCTGACGGTCTTTTTCATATCTCTTCAGCATTGCATCAAAGTCAAAATAGTATCCGCGGTCAGTTATGGTTCTTGTTCTCTCAAGCGCACGAGGAGATACTGTGCATACCGCGAGCCCAGGGGGGAGGGCGAAACATTTTTGGCTGCTTGTCAAACAGACATCTATGCCGAGTTTGTCAATTTCAATCTTATCACCCATCAAAGAGCTCACTGTATCTACAAGCCAAAACGTATCAGGATATTTTTTCATCACTTCTGCAATTTCTTCTATGGGCGCGCGCACGCCAGTTGAAGATTCATTATGAACCACTGTGACAGCATCATATTTCTTCTGTTTCAATTTTGCCTCAATCATCTCAGGTTTTATTGCCTTACCCCATTCAACACTGATTGCATCTGCATTCTTTCCACAGGCTTTTGCAATTTTGAACCATCTTTCGCTGAAAGAACCATTAACACAGCATAGGACATCTTTGTAAACACAATTTCTTATTGAGCCTTCCATTATTCCTGTTCCTGAAGATGTGAATACAATAAGATGGTTTTGTGTATTAAGCGCCTTCTTTATTTTATTCACAATCCCTTCATACAGGGCACTAAAGTCCTTTGACCGATGACCGATCATTGGCTTTGCCTGTGCCTGCAATATATCATCCCTGACCTCAGTCGGTCCGGGAATGAAGAGCTTCTTATGCATTATACCTCCTATTAAAATTTTGATTTTGGTTATTGGGTGAAGAGGTGAGGATAGAAGTTAGATTTTGGTTCAATGTATTAACCATAAAATTTTAGCGCTCTTTGAAATTTTGCCATTTTTTGCTGAGCATATAAAGTTGTCTCCCTGTGATATCATAAATTTCAATTAGCTTTTCGCAGAGTCCACCCTCTATTAGATTTCCGTATATGTCCTTGCAGAAGCATAAATGTGTTATCATTTCATTGCTTTCGCCTATAGCGTCATCTAAATATTTTTGGAAATGCTTCTTTTGGTGTTTCTTCGCATAACCTTCGGCAATCAAAGCGGGTATAGATTTACAGGCACGCGCCATTTGATTTTTTAGTTCGTTTCTTTCTTCATCCGGTAATTTTGCAACAATTTTTTTCATTACTATTATTGCAGCATCGTAAGTATTTTGATAAACGACTAAATCCCTGAAACTTCTTATCGGTTTACTACTTTTCATACTTCTGATTAATCACTTCCATACAAACTTCCTCACCTAACTTCTAATTTCTAAAATCCTTACCCATATTTCCCTTGTCCTTGGTCCGTCAAATTCGCAGAAAAAGATACCCTGCCAGGTACCAAAGGCAAGTTTACCATCTTCAATAAATAATGTCCTTGATGAACCGACAATTGCTGCCTTTATATGGGCATCTGCATTTCCTTCTGTGTGGGAATAATTGCCGCGATAGGGGACGAGTTTTTCAAGGGTCTTAGTTATATCTTCTTTGACTGAGGGGTCGTAATTCTCGTTTATTGTAATGCCTGCAGTTGTATGGGGACAAAAAACATGCACAACGCCTTGTTTAATTTTATATTTTTCAATAATTTTTTTTACTTCGTCAGTGATGTCAACGAGTTCAGTTCTTGTTCTGGTTGATATTCTGATTTTTTCAATCACGCTGAAATTATACCAAATTTTGGTAAAAAGTCAATAAACATATGTATAAATATTTTGTTTTAATAGTCATTTGAAAAAACCCCCTTATGTCTGATAATATATATTATGTAAACTAAACAAAATGAGATATCTCATAAATTGGGAATCATCTTATATTAAGCCCTCCCCCGTATTGACATCTGCGTCTGAGAAGGTCAACTTGTTAAACAACATAAATTAAACTAAACATGATATTAAAAGTAAAAGTATGCAGTATCTATTCTTAAGGAATTGTTATTAGATTGTTTATTTTTATTTATTGTTGATTTTTGAGCATAATTATGTATAATAATTTCAAATGGTTGGAACAATCACTAATACAGTTCTTGTTATTCTTGGCAGTCTTATTGGTTTGTTCCTTAAAAAAGGTATTCCTGATTACATAAAAAACATTATTTTAATTGGACTTGGAATTTTTACCTGCGTTCTTGGTTTAAAAATGGGTATCCAGATGGAGAAACCAGTAGCAATTATTATCAGCCTCGCTATTGGCGGAATTATCGGTGAACTGCTTAATATTGAACTTTTAGTTGAGCAATTTGGTGAGAAGTTAAAGAAAATCAGAGGGTTATCAGACTCACAGACCTTTGCGCAGGGTTTTGTAACTGCGAGCATATTGTTTTCTATTGGACCTATGACTGTCCTTGGCTGTATTCAGGATGGCTTATTGCGTAAACCTGAGCTTTTGATAACTAAATCAATTATGGATGGCATTTCAGCGGTTATCCTAACATCAACGCTTGGCATTGGAGTTCTATTCTCAGCAGTTGTTGTTTTGCTTTTTCAGGGTTCTATGACCTTACTTGCAAGCCAGTTACATTTTCTTGGAACATCGTATTTTCTTAACGATTTTACAGGTATTGGCGGCATTATGGTTTTTGCAATTGGAATAAGATTACTGGGAGTAAAAGATATCAAAGTTGGAAATTTTTTGCCTGCACTGGTGATAATTGTCTTGCTAAAACTGATTATTAGATTCTAATCTCCCATCTTTTGTTTTATAGCATCCATTCTTCTTTCGTTTCTTATTCTCTCAATCGTTGCTATACGGTCAAGTTCCTCGCCTTTTTCAAAAGCGAACTTTGTGAGGTGCTACAAACTGACACCAGAAATTACTAACAAATACTGACTTGCCAACATATACCATAGAATTAAATGTATCACCTTTTACAGTACATGAAACAATTGATTAAATGTTTAGGTGTCAAGAATACGAGTGAATTGGAATTGGTGTATTTTAATATACGCTGTATTTAACTCTATCTATTGCTGTTGTGTTTGTAGATGTACCAGTCGCTTCAAGCTCGTATATTCCTGGTTTTGGCTGCCAGAGTAATTTAACTTCCCTTTGATTTTTCTCACATAAAATCTCACCATTCAATTTCAAAATAATTTTTTTAACGCTTGTATCTCCACAAACCCTTATTGAAATTGCCTGGTTTCTATAAGGAATTTGAGGATCAATTTTAAAGACATCACCGTCATTCGGATGGATAATTGTTAATGCTCTATTTTTTATCTCTGAATTAATTCTAACCGTGACTAATTCTTCTTTTTTACACATACAATAATCACACGTATCTTTTGGTGCGGTACCGGGGATAAATAGTTCTTCTAATACAGGACATTCTTTTCCTGAAATCAGTCCGGTTCTTGTGCAAACCTTTAATGTAATAACAGAACCTAATTTTTCAAATTCTTTAGGATATTCATTCCTGTGCAACTCAATCATAATGTCTCTGAACAAAGGAGCAGCTCCTGATATGCCTGATACACCATTCATTGGCGAGCCATCGAAATTTCCGACCCATACGCCAACTGTGTATTTTTCGGTAAATCCCACACACCAGTTATCTTTGAAATTTTTTGTTGTTCCGGTCTTGACCGCACAGGGAAATGGCAGATTCAAAGGCGAATCATCTCCGAATGCCTTAATTCGGCTTGAATTGTCAGATAATACATCTGTGATAATATATGCTGCTTCTTCAGAAAAAACCCTCTCCCCTGCTTTGTCTTTTTTTCTGTCTTTTATAAATTTATATTCTGTATATATCCCTTTGTTGGCGATCGCACGATACGCGTTTACCAGTTCAATTAATTTAACTTCAGCCGCACCTAAAGAAAGGGAAAGACCATAAAAATTTGGATTTTTAAACAGAGTAGTAAAACGCAACTTGGTTAGAAAGGTATAAAAATTTTCTACCCCGATTTTATCTAAAATATAGACAGCTGGAACATTAAACGATGAACCGAGTGCTTCCCTTGCCCTGACAAGTCTATGATATTTATCGCCAAAGTTTCTTGGTGCAAAGAAAGTGCCGTCACTAAGTCTAAATTCAGTCAGGGTGTCGTTCATTAGATAACTCATAGGAATACCTTTAGAAAGCGCAAGAATATATAAAAATGGCTTTAGACTTGACCCTGGTTGTCTCAATGCCAGGCATCCATTTACCTGCCCTTCTTTTTCTTCAAAATAATCTTTGGAACCTACCATTGCGAGTATCTCACCTGTTTTTGTATCCATAACTACAACTGCACCTTGATTCACATTATACTTATTTAAAGTTTTAATTGATGTAAAAAGCATTCTTTCAAGATTTTCTTGTAAGTTGATGTCAATTGTTGAAGTAATATGTGAATATTCAAAATTTATATCCTTTTGTAGAATAAAATCAACAAAATGCGGTGCTCTGAAAACAAACGCTTTTTTATCAATTTTTATTGGCTCCATAAATGCGCAGTTATATCTTGTAGAGTCAACGAGTTTATTATTTAGAAGTTTTTTTAGTATTACATTCCTTTTTGATCTTATTCGGTCATTGTTTCTAAAGGGGTTTAAATAACTAGGTGATTTTGGTAGGGCTGATAAAATGCAGGATTCACTGAGTGATAGTTGGCTTGCAGGTTTTTCAAAATAGACTTGAGAAGCAGCCTCTACCCCATATGTCTGATAACCGTACGGTGCACGGTTAAGATAAATTTCAAGGATTTTTGTCTTTTCTAAATGAAGTTCAAGTTTTAAAGCATAAATTATTTCAATTATTTTATTTAAAATTGTCCTTTGTCTATGGTTCAAAACAATCTTTGCAACCTGCATTGTAATTGTTGAACCACCGGTGCGTATTTTCTGGTGAATAAGGTTTTCTCTTATTGCGCGCAAAAGTGCTATTATATCAACACCTTTATGATGGAAAAATCTTTTGTCCTCGTTTATAATCGTTGCCTTTATAATATCTGGCGATATTTCATTCAATGGTCTCCAGAGGCTTGTTTTGTAATCTTTTGAAAGCACCTTTCTGATAAGAATGCCATTTCGGTCTGTAATATTAAATGAATTGAACTTTGGGCATAACAGTTTGTCATCTGGTGGGACAAGAAAAAATATCAACGATGATAGAAATATAATGCTTAAAACTATGGCTAATATTTTGCCCATTGTAAATTTTATTCTATAAAACATAAAAATCAAGTATGATATTATCTGGAAAATTCAATCCATTACAATTTTTTATTTTTTAAGATTTGCTTGACTTATAGACAAAAAAAAGTATAATAAGCACATTATGATTTATGGTGTATTACCAGGTATCTCCTTGAAGAAAGAAAAAAATCTCCTTGAAATGCCGATTGAAGTCATGCCTGTCCCTTCCAGGGTTTATATCCATTTTTCACAACATAAGGGAATCCAGGCAATCCCATTGGTGAAGCCTGGTGATTCAGTTAAAAATGGCACCAAGATTGGAGAAATAAACACAGGTGTTTCATCGCCTGTCCATTCAAGTCTTTCTGGTAAAGTGGTTGACATAAAATTCCATCCACATCCTTTGCTTGGCGAAAGTTTGTGCTGTATTATTGACTCGGATTATTCAGATAACTGGGAACAGAAGTTTATAGATTCAGATTACCAATCACTTAATCAGGAGGATTTATTTGTAAGAATAAAACAGGCTGGTATTGTTGGGCTTGGCGGTGGTGGTTTTCCAACCTATTTAAAGCTTTTAAGTGCAATGGAGAAAAAAATAGAAAAATTGATAATAAATGGATGTGAATCCGAACCCAACCTTTCGGCAGATTATCGTATAATAATGGAATATCCGGTTTGCGTTTCAGAAGGGGCAAAGATAATTCAAAAAATTATTGGTGCATCAGAAATATTTTTTGTCCTTCCCCAAATTTATAGACAGGCAGCTGAGCTTCTAAAAAAAGAAGGGTTTAATGTAAAATTAATCCCTGATAAATATCCACAAGGTTCAGAAAGGATTTTGATAAAAAAATTTACAAAGATAAATTTACCATCAGATAAACTACCCATTGATATTGGTTTTATGATTCAGAATGTTAGTACATGTTATGCGGTATTTCAGGCAGTAAAGTATAATAAGCCTTTGACTGAAAGGGTGATTACTGTCAGTGGCGATGGAATTAAAGAACCAAAAAATCTACTGGTTAAAATCGGCACCCCAATAAGTGACATAATTCAATTTTGTGGTGGCTTAATTGGTGATATAAAAAAAATAATCTTTGGTGGATTGATGACCGGCAATGCTCAATTTTCGTTTGATACCCCAGTTATTAAAACTACAAATGGAATTGTATTCCTTAATACTTTGGTTGAAAAAGAGATGATTGCCTGTATCCGCTGTGGAAAGTGTGTTGATGTTTGTCCAATAACGCTTCTGCCACAAGTTATTTATCAATATATAAAACAAAATGATTTTTCTGGTGCTGTTGATTATGGCTTAAAAGAATGTATTGAATGTGGATGTTGCTCATATGTATGCCCTTCCTTTATTCCATTGGTTCATTATTTTAGATATGCCCGTTTGAGGATAGAAGATGAGTGATTTTTTGATCGTTGCTTCTCCCCCTCATATTCATTCAAAATTGAATTATAATAACGCTGTTTTTATCGTTATTCTCTGCCTTTTTCCGGCGCTTGTTGCCGGGACAATTTTTTTTGGATTTTATGCACTGGGTATAGTTTGTATTAGCATTGTTTCTTCTTTGTTTTTTGAGGTAATCTTTAAATACTTTACAAAAAGAAAAATAACAGTTTACAATGGAACAGCAATCCTTACCGGCTTATTACTCGGTCTGTCATTACCCCCTGCTGTTCCTTTCTGGATTCCAATTCTTGGTGCTGGGTTTGCCATTATTATTACAAAACAATTATTTGGAGGTTTTGGGTTTAATCTTTTAAATCCTGCGCTTACAGCGCGTGCATTTCTTATTTTGTCATTTCCTGGGATAATGACTACTTCGTATAAAACACCTTTGTATGGAACCATTTCGGGCTTAGATACAATCACCCAGGCAACGCCATTGACAATATTGAAGAATCCTGGATATTATGGAGATGTTAATTTAATTCTTGAAAGGTTTAGTTCGCCAGATTATTTGAAATTATTACTATTTGGTCAGGTTGGCGGGGCAATCGGTGAGACCTGCAAAATTATGTTGCTATTAGGTGGAATATTCTTGTTTTTTCTGAAAATCATTGATTTCAGAATTGTGGTTGGTTATATATTGAGTTTTCTTTTATTAAATTTAATTATCCCCGGTGGTATTAATCCATTATTCCAGTTATTTTCTGGAGGTGTTATCCTTGCAATATTTTTTATGATTACAGACTGGGTTACTACACCTTTAACAAAAAGTGGACGATGGATATTTGGAATTGGCTGTGGTTTTTTTACTGTGTTATTCAGATATTTTTCAAGTTACCCAGAAGGTGTAACACCAGCAATACTTTTAATGAATATCCTAACGCCTTTGATAGAAAAAATGAGTATAAAAAGGAGGAACAAATGTCAGAAAAATTAAGACAGACAATCTATTTCTTTATTATTTTTTTTCTGGCAGTTTTTATACTGGTAATATTGAATGAAGCAACAAATCCATTGATTGCACAGACCAGTAATAAAAATGAAATTCTGAAGAAGGTTATTGACGGAGCAGAATTTATACCAGTAATTCCTGATACCCTGTGGCAGGTTAATGATTCTTCAAAAAATATTAAAGGTTTTGTATTTAAAATATGGTCCAGAGGCTATGCAGGTGTGATTCCAATAACTGTGGGAGTTGATACCGCCAGACAAATTACCGGAGTTTACATTGCCGGAAAAAATGAGGGGTTTAAAGAAACGCAGGGATTTGGTTCTAAGGTAAGGGAAAATGCTTTTTTAAAGCAATTTATTGGGAAGAATGCAACACAGATTTTATTGAAAAAAGATGGTGGAGAAATCGATGCGGTAGCAGGGGCAACGATTTCATCTAAGGCGGTATGTGAAGGTGTAAAAAAAGGAATTGAAATGTATACTCCACTAATTGGGGAAAGCAAAATTACAGACAGAAAAAACGAGATTTTTCCGTCAGCAAATAGATTCTTGGAGCTAATAAAAGATACGCTCTGGTATGCAGTTGCATATCCTGAAACTCTGGGAATAGTTTTTTATGGTCAAACATTTGGATATCTTGATACCATAAAGTATCTCGCCGGAGTAAACAAGCAGGCATCCATTGAAAAAATAATTATTATTTATTCTATGGAGACCGAAGGTATTGGTGAAAAAATAAGAGAACAGGAATTTCTTGATAAATTCAAAACTGGTTTTCCCGATGCTATAAGCGGTGCTACAGTATCATCAGAGGCATTAATAAAGAGTGTCCAGGACAATGTTAAAAGATTTAGAGAATATTTGAAATGAATTTGAAATATAAAGAAGATGAATTATTGCTCATACTTGGTGTAACTCCTTTTGTCGCGCTTACTGATTCTGCTGTAAATGCCCTTGGGATAGGAATGGTAGTTTTAATAACCATTTTCTTTTCAGCCCTTATTTTCCGTTTTATTGGGGGTCGTATTAAAGAACCAGAGAGGACATTTATATTGATAATAGTAACTTCAATGATAATATCAATTCTAAGTGGTTTTCTTTCTCATAAGATTCCTGCGTTATACAGTAATCTTGTGGTATTTATACCCTTGATTGCAGTGAATAGTTATATTCTTCAGAGTATTAACAAAATTGATAATAAACATTCAGGAATCAAATGTGGGTTTTCGTCAGCCCTGAAATATCTGCCTGCAATCTTTTGTCTTTTTTTAACTGGCACACTGCGCGAAATATTCGGAAAAGGGATGATATTAAACAAGCCTTTATTGAATGTGGACCCGAATGCGACCTTGATTTTGTTTTTCAATTCACCTGTTGGTGCATTTACAATGACAGGGATTGTCATCGCCTTTTACGGAATACTGAAAAAAAATGAATGATAATTTGTTAAATATTTTTGGCGAAATGATTATCGGAAAGAATATAGTTTTGTATTATATGCTTGGGATTTCTCCGCTTATCCTTTATAAAACGAGTATCAAAGAATCGCTTTCAATTGGTTTTATTCTTACAATAATAATGATAATATGTTCATCTGTCTCTATACTGGTTAATAATTTTATTTTGATTCCGCTCAATCTTAATTATCTGCAAATAGTCTTTATTCTGGTAATTAATTATTTTATTATTTATTACGCAAAATTTTTGTTGCATAGATTTTCTTCAAATCTTGCAGTCCTTTTTGAAAATTATCCTGATTTCTTTTATACAAATTATGCAGTCTATGGGCTTATTTTTTTGAGTATCAATCTTAAATCAAGTCTTTTGCCTGTCGTTATATTTTCGTTTGGCTCTGGAATCGGTTATCTAATTGTTATTATAATATTTATGGCACTAAAAGAGAGACTTATGTTCGAATACAATTCAAGTAAGTTTAAAAATATATATTTAGAATTAATCGCTTTGGGATTGTTCGGACTTGTATTTTTCAGCATTGCCGGGTTGAGATAAAATTTATGTTTAATAATATTGGTGATTTTAAAAAAGAGTTAAATAGCGAACAATGGAAAGCAGTTCAAATAATAAATGGTCCAATATTGATTCTTGCTGGTGCTGGTAGTGGAAAAACAAGGGTGATAACATATCGGATTGCATATCTGATTTCACAAGGAATAAAGCCCGAAAACATCCTTGCGGTAACATTTACAAATAAAGCGGCTGATGAAATGAAACAACGGGTATGTTGTCTTTTAAATGATGAAAAACCGGAGGTCTGGATAAGGACATATCATTCCACCTGTGCACGAATATTGAGAAAGGAATCTGAAAAACTAAATATACCACATAATTACGCAATCTATGATGAATCTGACCAAATGGCATTGATAAAAGAGTGTCTCAACGAATTGCATCTTAATATACGGGAATTAAAACCTGATTTTGTATTGCATTGCATCAATCGTGCAAAAGAGAATTTAATATCTCCGGTAGAATACGAGACTTCTTTTAATACTTTCAGTAATACAGTAAAGACAATATATAAAATTTACAATCAAAGACTTAAAGAAAACAATGCCCTTGATTTTGATGATTTGATATTAAAGACGGTAGAATTATTTGTGACACATCCTGATGTCCTTGAGAAATATCAGGAAAAATTCAAATATATAATGGTTGATGAATATCAAGATACAAATCGCGCCCAGTATATTTTAACAAAGCTTCTCGCCTCAAAATACCGAAATATTTGCGTGGTAGGAGATGATGACCAGTCAATTTATTCCTGGCGCGGGGCAGAAATCAGAAATATTCTTGATTTTGAAAAAGATTATCCTGGAACCACGGTTATTAAACTTGAGCAGAATTATCGTTCAACAAAAATTATATTGAAGGCGGCTTCAGAGGTTGTTAAAAATAATACCCAGCGTAAGAAAAAAGTTTTATGGTGTGAGAATGAAATAGGTGACCCGATTGAATATTTTGATGCTGATGACGATAAACACGAGGCAGAATTTGTCGCTCAGAAGATTCTTGAAGAACATTATTATAACCGGGAGTTTAATGAAATTGCGGTTTTCTATCGTTTGAATTATCAATCAAGGGTATTTGAAGAATGCTTTGCTCGATATAAAATTCCTTATGAAGTGATTGGTGCATTAAAGTTTTATGAGCGGGCAGAAATTAAAAATATGCTTGCTTATCTTCGTGTGATTAACAATCCTAACGACTCCATAAGTTTGAAAAGAATAGTAAATTTACCTGCACGAAACATCGGGAAAGACACAATTGATAAAATAATCAGGTTTCAAAAGGAAAATAATTTAACATTTTTTGAAGCATTGAAAAGGGTTTCTGAAATAAATGATTTGAGCAAAAGAAGTATTGATAGTATAAAGGCATTTATCAAAATGTTAGAAAAATTTATGGAGATGAGTAAAAAATTTAATCTTTATGACCTTGCTTTGCGCATCGCCAATGAAACAGGTTATCTTGAGCATTTGCGCAGGAGAGAAACTGAAGAAGAAATTAATCGTCGTAAAAATGTAGAAGAATTGCTTATCTCAATCAATGATTTTGTCAAAAACAATCCTTCAGCCACAATTCAGGATTATTTAGAAGGCATTTCTCTAAAAAGTGATATTGACGAATGGTCAAATGAGAAGGTTTCTTTAATGACGCTACATAATGCCAAGGGACTTGAGTTTGAAGTTGTGTTTATAACGGGTGTAGAAGATGGTATAATACCTCATTATAAAGCAAGAGAAGAAGGAAGGTATGAAGAAGAAAGAAGATTATTATATGTGGGGATAACAAGGGCGAAGAAAAAATTATATATTACAACAGCCGACAAGCGCAAAAACTATCAGGGCAATTCCATTTTTACAAGGAATTCACCTTTTTTAAAGGAGATTCCAGATGAAGTCTTTGCAACAATATACCGATAAAATAAATAAATTCAGGAAATTATTTCCAATAACGCAAAGTAAAATATACCTGAATCACGCAAGCACCGGACCGATGAGTATAAATGCAAAAGAGGCGATTGAAGAATGTACAAGGGTTTATCAGAGCCGGGCCGAATTTGATTTTGAAACTTATTTTGAAAAATTGAGAATTAGCAGAAAATTTTATGCAAAACTCGTCAACGCCGAACCTCAAGAAATCACATTCACCCATAATACATCTGAAGGAATTTATATTGCTCTGATTAACCTGCCTTTAAAAGAAGGTGATGAAATAATTGTAATGAATGAAGTTTTTCCAGCGGTCCGTTATGTTGTTCAACACAATTTACCTGAAATAAATAAAAAATTTGTGAATTTGTGTGGCGGTGACCCAGTTAAAATTATCAAGAAAAACCTTACCCGCAGGACCCGCGCGGTGGTTCTTGACCATACTCAATTTTTTACCGGAGAAGTGATTGATTTATTGCCTTTATCTGAATTTTTGAGAAATAAGGGGATATTTCTTATTGTTGATGGGATACAATCAATCGGTGCAATTGAATTTGATACAAAGAAAATATGGGTAGATTTTCTTTCCGCTGGTGGTGGTAAATGGCTGTTCGGACCCGGAGGCGCGGGTTTTTTGTATGTAAACAAGCAAAATTTTAAAATATTAAAAAGACTACATACGGGCTGGCTTGGTGTTGACTGGAAGAGTTTTGAAAATTTTGAAATCTCTCCCCCATTATTTAAAGATGCCAGGATGTTTGAAATGGGAACAAGAAATGTGATTGGCATAAGCGGTTTGACTGAACACATAAAAATTCTCCTCGGTTTTGGGGTGAGAAATGTTCAAACAAGGGTATTGAAATTAAAAAGACAGTTAAGGGAAGGATTTGAAGAATTGAAGATCCCGGTGATTACACCAGAAAAAGAACCACAATCAGGCATCATAACAATAAAACCAGAAAATTCCAGAAAAGTATATGAATACCTAAATAAGAACAGAGTAATTATATCACTACGCAATAATTGTTTGCGTTTTTCACCACATTTTTACAACACAGAAGAAGAGATTGAGATGATTTTTAAGATAATGGGAAGAGACTTATGAATAGGGCGATAAAAATTTTGGGTTTTATGCCCGATGAATCAGATAAATACAAGATTGGGTAGTACTCGGTATATTTGCCTGATTTATCAGGCAAATAACAATATGTCCAATAAATTGGTTAACTATATGTGCGGGAAGAAAAATCTCAATACAATAATTATCAACGCTGTATAAATTGCAGCCCCCAGGTCATCCAGCATAATACCCCAGGCACCGGAAAGTTTTTCCAGTTGTCTTAACGGCGGTGGTTTAATGACATCAAGAAGTCTGAATAAAACAAATACAATCATAAGTGGCAGAATTATTTTGGGCACAAAATACAAAGGTAAGAGCATTGTTGTATATTCATCTACTACTATCTTCCTTGGGTCCTTGCCCCATTCCTTAACAAATTCCTGACTGATTACCAGACCCCATATAAATAGATTCACAAAGACCGCCCAATAAATCAATGGAAAATCAACCAGAAAATACCAAAACAAGACGCTTATGCAACAGGCAAATGTGGCGGGCGCGATTGGTATGTAACCTGTCCCCAATCCAGTGATGAATCCAATTTTTAAAAATCTAATCATACAATTTTAGCTAAATCAATGTGTGCTATTGTTTTACTGATAACTTTATTTAGAAAGGATTTATTTTCTTTTCTGGGGCAATCTTGCTTCCCATTCAGTTACCAGTGCACAGACAATGAATGTTGAGGCATAAGTTCCAAATATCAAACCAACGATTAAAGTAAATGCAAAGTCAGCAATGACCGGGCCACCGAGAAATAATAAACAGAAGAGAGTAACAATAACGAATGAACCAGTTAAGATTGTCCGCGAAAAAGTTTCATTGATACTCGTATTTATCAAATCTACAAAAGGTATACCCCGTAATTTCTTACGATTTTCTCGAACACGGTCAGACAGCACGATTGTGTCGTTAATGGAATAACCAACTATTGTAAGAAGCGCACCGACAATTACAATCGTAAATTCCCTACCTGTAAGAATGAGTGCACCAATCACTATGACGATATTATGAAAGATAGCGAGTACTGATACCGCAGCAAAGCGAAAATCAAATCTGAACCAGATATAAATGCCCATTAAGAATAGTGCCACGAGAACTCCAATAATTGTGTTTCTTGTTAATTCTGCACTTATCTTGGGCTCAACTGTTTCTTTTGCCCTTAAATCTAAAGGATTATCAGCAAAGTCCTTCTGCAACTGGGCAATCACATCATTGGCGAATTTATCCGGGTCAACTTTAGTAACTGAACGGATAACGAATTCATTTGTCCCGGCGAGTTTTTGTATTGATGCCTGTTCCTGTCCTATCTTTACAAGCGACGCCCTGATGTCACTTACTTCTAAATGTTTCTCAAATTTCACCCAAATTAATGCACCGCCAGCAAAATCAACACCAAGTTTCGGACCTTTTAAAACTATTAATAAAATTGAAATTATAACGAGCGTGCTGGAGAAAATAAAGCCATACTTTCTCCAGGACATGAATGGTAGATTTGGATTTTTTATCAGTTCCATAATTATATCCTCAACTTTGTTACTGCAAATCTATGTGTAAAGTAATCAAGAATAGTTTTTGTAATAAAGACTGCACAGATTAAGTTAGCAATCAACCCGATGATGAGTGTAAGGGCAAAGCCCCTTATCGGACCTGTGCCAAAGATATAAAGAACAAACCCGGTGATGATTGTTGTTACATTTGAATCAAATATTGCAAGCCAGGCACGAGAAAATCCCTGGGAAATTGCGGTCCTGACCGTTTTCCCGAGTCGGAGCTCTTCTCTTATTCTTTCAAATATTAAGATGTTCGCATCAACCGACATAGCAATCGTGAGTGCAATACCAGCAATGCCAGGCATTGTTAAAGTTCCACCAAAGGCAGAAAGAACCCCAATAAGCAATATTACATTCAACACAAGGGCAAAGTTTGCAACCAGACCGGTCAAAGAATAATAGACAAGCATAAACAGTACAACAGCTAAAGAACCAATGAGTGAAGCCCTTATCCCCTTGGTAATTGAATCCTTACCAAGTGAAGGACCAACAGAACGTTCTTCAGCAACTTTTAATGGTGCAGGTAAAGCACCTGCCTTTAAAACAATTGCCAGATCCCGTGCTTCTTCTACTTTAAAATTACCAGTTATCACTGCCTTGCCTTGGGGGATTCTTTCTCTAATATAAGGGGCTGATTGAACAACATCATCAAGGACGATAGCAAGCCTTTTTCCCACATTTTTACCGGTTATCGAAGCAAATAGTCTTGCGGCCTCTCTTTTGAATTCAATCTCAACCATCCAGGCACCTGTGTATTGGAGTTCACTACCCTGATATGGGCTGTGCTGTGCATTGCGAATTGCTTCACCACTCAATTCCGGTTCTTTTTTAAGAAGATACAACCTCTTCACTTCCTTTGCTTGATAAGATTCTTTATGACCAAAATAGAATTGGAGGTCCTTAGGAATGATTTCTTGTGCCTGAGCAATCAATGTCTTTAATGAATCTTCATCCCGAACATCAAAACCTAAATCGCCTTCAACACTAAATAGATATGAACTGAACGGCTCCTCAAATCCCATCGTATCGCCTTTTGCAAGATATTTATCAATACTCGTTATCACATCCTGGGTTTTGTCACTTACGAGTTTGAACTCAAGATGCGCAACCTTACGGATTATGTTTAACGCCCTTTCTCTATCCACACCTGGTAGCTGAACGAGAATTCTTGAACTCCCCTGCTTTTCTATTGTTGGTTCAAAAACCCCGAATTCATCAATACGATTTTTAACAATCTCAAGTGCTCTATCCCTTAAATCAGCTGGCTTTTCTTTTAATCCAGTTGTATCAATTTCAAGCACAAGGTGCATTCCACCTTTTAAATCAAGACCGAGATGGATAGCCCTTTTCATTAAACTGTTTTCTTCTTCTTTTGATAATTCTTTCGCGGTATATAATTTGACAGTTGGATAGAGTGTGTATAATCCCGCAACTAAGAGGATTATAACTATTGCCATTCTAAGACCAATATTTCTCATTTTGCTCCTTTGATAATTTGTACCATCTCTTCCGTTGCCTGGCGTATGCCAACAAAAACAGCACGGGCAACGATTGCAAAGCCGATTGAATAACTTGATATTTCATTTATTTTGAGCAACAGGTTGATATTTTTGTAATCAATACCGTGGCCTGCATGGACCTCAAGCCCGGATTCAAAAGCCTTTTTTGCCATAGTTTTAATCTTATCAATTTCTATTCTATTTTTAGGATTCTTTGAATAGTCATTTGTATTTATTTCAATATATTCTGCCTTTACTCTTAATGCTTCGTTAATCTGGTTTAAATCCGGGTCAATAAAAAGACCGACTCTTATCTCTTTATCCTTTAATCTCTGAATAAATCCGGACAGGTCTCCTTTGAAATTTATCAGATTGAGTCCGCCCTGGGTTGTAACCTCACCCGGTGATTCCGGAACCAGTGTGACACGGTCAGGTTTTATCGTGGTTGCAATTTGGAACATTTCATCTGTGACAGCCATTTCAAGATTCAATTCGGTTTTAATGACTTCTCTGAGCAATCTCAAATCTCTTTCTTTAATATGCCGTCTATCACCCCTTAAATGGACAGTAATTCCATCTGCACCACCAAGTTCTGCCTCTACTGCGGCAAAAATTGGGTCCGGAAATTTCTCTTTGCGTGCTTCGCGCAGTGTCGCAATATGGTCAATATTAACCGAAAGTTCCATTCGCAATTATATCCAAATTTTTATCAGTGTCAACTGAGCTGTCGTGCCAATATAATATCGCAACCGAAGATGCAACTATAAATTCGCAACTTTTCTGTTCTCTGCTTTTTGATAGTCTACTCGTTTTTTGGTCATCCTATCAGAATATCATGTTTCTCCTTTTCAGAAAAGAATCTTAAGCCAAAAAGTTGCGAATTTAAAGTTGGAAAAAAACTGCTATTTACAAGTTGGAACGACAGCCACTTAACAATTTCCACTTTATATATAACTGTTGTGCAAAAGGCATAATTGCCCCCAAGACATCAGCCTTTTATCTCTGGAGTTAAGGCGTCAGGCTTTTATCCCTTTGGATTTAAGCCGTCAGGCTTTTATCCCGGAGTTAAG
>FMJZ01013342.1_pt1 | contig 18908 bp, 11 predicted proteins | sample 1987881 | NCBI WGS metagenome assembly FMJZ01 (sample SAMEA4378227, study PRJEB15110) | soil metagenome | biome: soil; feature: Field; material: Soil | place: India | collected 2015-03-11 | depth 0 m
TTAACTTCTTTTAACCCCATCCGACCAGCTCCCAACTGCCCAGCGATAAGCCCTAACTGTCTTGTAGCGATGCGAACAATCGTTCCAGTACTGTCCGCAACCACTTCAACTTTGTGTAAAGGTTGGGGCAGCCTAAAGGGCTCATCTACGATTTTGGGGTCTCCCCCCTGGGCCGCTACCAACTGCCTGAACTTTTCTAACGCAGTGCCGCTGCTCAAAAGTTCCATTGCTTTAGAGCGACCTTCATCGGGATTTGTTACGACTCCACCCAACCATAACATTAGAGCGGAGATGGTAATGCAAAGTTCCCGAACATCCTCTGGTCCGCTACCCTTGAGCACCTCAATGGCTTCTGCAACTTCTACAGCGTTCCCTATTGCATGACCAAGGGGTTGCTCCATGCTTGAAAGCACAGCGACTGCTTTCTTGCCAGCAAGTTTTGCTGTCCGCACCAACCCTTCCGCCAAAGTACGGGCATCTTCCAACCGTCTCATGAAAGCGCCATCACCAAACTTGACATCAAAGACGAAAGCATCTGCACCACCAGCAAGTTTCTTGCTCAGGATGCTACTGACAATGAGCGGGACGGAAGCAATTGTTGCAGTCTTGTCCCTAAGGGCGTAAATCTTTTTGTCCGCAGGTGCAATATCTTCGGTTGCAACGGCAATCGCACAACCGATGCGCTTCACTTGTGAGATGAATTCTTCCTCGCTCAAGTTAAGCCTCATGCCAGGTATGCTTTCAAGTTTGTCGGCGGTCCCACCTGTATGACCGAGTGCTCTCCCCGTCAATTTTGCGACGGGAACGTCAGCGGATGCGACGAGTGGGACAACAACTATGCTGACCTTGTCGCCAACCCCACCAGTGCTGTGCTTGTCCACTTTAATGCCATCAATCGTTGACAAATCCATTATCCGACCACTCTTTGCCATTGCTTCAGTTAGCCACCAAGTCTCTTCGTCGCTCAGCCCACGGATGTATACGGCGGCTAACCATGCTGCCATCTGTTCTGGTGAAACCTCTCCACAAACGAAGCCGGTAACGAGATGGCGGATTTCCTCGGGAGTGTTTCTTTCACCGTCCAATTTCTTGCGAATTATCTCGTAAACGAGCATGTTTGCTTACCTCGCCTCCAAAAGCGACTTGACTTCATCGTCATCGTAACATTACAGCCCAAAAATCAAGATTTGTCAAGGGAGCACCGAGTTGGTTTCGTCACCTTTTAACGCCAAAGCCGACTTGCCGCCTTAAACTAAGAATTGAGCGACAAATCAGACTGGCTTAAGGTTGTCCCAAGTTTGCACTGTTCCGCAGTAGAGGCGGTGAAAGTTCACTTGTTGGACAAGCAAGAGTTTGACCGATGGATGAAACAAGCTGAGCACAATTTGTTATCGGCAGAACGAGATGCAACGGCAGGCGATTACGCATGGGCTTGCTTCAAAGCCCAACAGGCTGCTGAGACGGCTGTCAAGGCTTTATTGTTGGGTTTAGGGCAACCTGCACGGGGGCATAGCATACTTGTGTTGTTGCGACAAGTTGCTGACTTGCAAATTCTCGTTCCAGCATCGCTTTTTGAAATCGCCAAGCGCTTGGATAGGATCTACATTCCATCCCGATATCCGAACGCATATCCAACAGGTAGTCCTTTTGAGTTTTACAATGTTGCTGATGCTCAACAAGCCATTGCTGATGCAGGACAGGTGATAAATTTTGTCCGAGAAACTTTCCGAAATGCCCAAATGGCTGCGGGAGCGTAAGGGAAATTGGGAACGATTGAAAGCGTTGGCGGAGCAATTCGCCGAAAACGCTCATTCTGCTTTGGGTAGAGTGACCGTTTGGATTTACGGTTCAGTTGCGAGAGGCGATTTCAACTTTTGGAGCGATGTGGATGTCTTGCTGGTGGTGGAGAAATTGCCCGATCGCCCATTAGAACGATTGGGCATGCTAATGCAATTCGCACCGCCAATGGTTGAACCGATTGGCTATACTAAGGAGGAGTTTGAGCATTTACTGTCAAAACGCCACCCAAACTTAATCTCGCTGCTTCGGGAAGCCATTTGCTTGCGAGACGACTTGAGTCTAATGGAGAAAGTGAAACTCGTTTTGAGCCAAGGGGAATGAGCAAAGAACTTACGCAGACGCTTTCCTCTGGAAAGGTAGGCTCCTGCCAAACCCCATTGGGGAGAGTGAGGTTTCTGCCGAACCTTATTATGGACTCTTGGAGGGCTGCTCTCCTGAGTAGCCGAAAAAGAATTTGGCGCATCGGGAGGCGTGCTCTCTGAAAAACGCTGAAAAGCGGTGTGTCAGGAAACGCGCCCCGAGAAGCTGAAATGAAATTGCAAGACAGTTTGTCAACACAGTCAACCACTCATTCCCTTGACCGATGCTGAAACGCTGCACTGCTTTCAACTGCGCAATTTCTCAACCAGCAAGTAAACGGCAATTCCGAAGGCGACGGCGACGTTGAGTGACTCTTTCTCGCCATACTGGGGGATTTCAACAACCGTTTCAGCAAAATTGAGAACCCTATCATCAACACCTGTAACTTCATTGCCGATGACAAGCGCCAAGGGGAAGTCGGTTCGCTTGACAGTTTGTATTGGAACGCTTTCGTCGGTTATTTCCAACGCAGCGATAGTCCAACCTTCTCCTTTCAAAACTTGAACCGCTTCAAGGGTATCAGCGAAGTAGCGCCAAGGGACAATTTGAGTTGTGCCGAGGGCTGTTTTCTCAACTTTTCTGTGCGGTGGACGAGCGGTTATGCCGCACAAAACTAACTCGGCAATGTAGGCGCATTCTGCAATCCTGAACATAGCACCGACATTGTAAGCGCTCCTGATGTTGTCCAAAATTCCTGCAATAGGGAATCGCTTTTCAGGACGGTAAAGTCGCCAACGGGCAATTCTCTCTTCAGCAACTAACTTGCGCATAAGCAAAATCACCATCTGCCGCAATTCTCCACTTAGCGCCGAATTCCTCGCTCATTCACCGTTTCCTTCAATTGGTCTCCAAACATCGGTGACAGGTTCACGCAGCAAAGAGAGGCGTGCCATTTTCGCCCTTGTGGCTACTGGGAGCGGTAATTCTTCCAACTGCCTCAAAACTTCTGCAGCCTGCAAAATAAGCCTTTGCAAATCGCCCTCATCACTTCCGCTTCTTTCAACTAAAATTTGCCAATCCCATTTGCCTTCAGCCCATCTGAAGACCGCTGCTGCTCTCCTGCTTGCATCACTCCAATGTTCACCTTCAAACTCATCGGAGAACCTTGATGGCTCAAGTTTGTGTTTTTCTTCAAGTTCCTCCAACTCGTAAACGAGCCACCAAAGGGGTTCAAGGTTGATGCGAGCAACAGGGTAGCGCGGTGACCGTTCCGTTGTGAAGGCAGCAGCCCAACCTGCTAATTCTTCTGGCGAAATAGTGTCCATCAATCCTTGCCTAACTGCCTCAACGATGAAGAGGGATCTTTCGTGTCTAATAAGCAGCCCCCATTGACCGATGATTGTTGGAAACCAATTTTCGTCGAGGTAGCCCAACTCTTGAAGCAAACTTGCCCTTCGCTTGAACTCAGTCCTCAATTCTTGTCGAACAGTTCTCCCCTTCCTATGGCTTCGTCTCGCCATTTGGTAGACGGCGAAACTTTTGTCCAAAACTGTCAAGGCATCTTCGTAACCCATCGTCGCTAAAAGGTTCAGCACCTGATAGTATTGGACGCGGAAGGCAGAGTGCAAATCTTCAGGTTCGCTTTCAGCCAATTCTTGAGCCCTATCAAAGTCTCTTGGGTGTCTCGGGATAATGAGAACGAACCCAATTTTGTCCTTGCCCCGACGACCTGCTCTCCCTGTCATTTGGTGAAACTCAAGCGCTGTCAATGTCCGTTCCCCTTTTTCATCGCGGACTCTTAATGTTGGCATCACGACTGTTCTTGCGGGGACATCTAAGCCGGCAGCCAAAGTTGTAGTGGCGAAAACCGCCCGAACCAATCCAGCCCTCAACATTCGCTCAACAGCGATCTTCCATGCTGTCAAGTGACCTGCGTGATGGGGTGCTACTCCCCCTTCAATCAGGTAACGAGCAAGCGGATGTTCCCAAAGGCGGGGAAACTGCTGGGCAATTTGAGCAAACATAGTTTCCCGCTCTTCCCGCCCCTCCTCTATCCGATACTTGCGGAACATGCGAACGGCTTCATCGCAATCGCGCCTTCGAGGCAAGAAGATGATTGCAGGCAACAAATTTCTTTCACGCAAACGATGAACCAAATCAACAGGGTTGACAGTTTGCCATATAAGTCGCTTCATTGCTTTTTGGGGCAGAAAGTCAACGATTTTGAGGGGAAGAGGGCGACCAAACCTGTCAAGGAAACCATAACGAAGTGGGACAGGTCGCTCTTTGCTGTCAACCCAAATCAAAGCCGGCTCTTGACCGCGAACCTCTTTCATCCAACCCGCCAATTCATCTGCGTTGGCAATTGTCGCTGAAAGGAGCAAAAACCTGCTCTCTGTGGGTGCAAGGATGATAACCTCTTCCCAAGTGACACCTCGTTCTAGGTCGGCAAGGTAGTGGGCTTCATCCAAAACGATGAAATCGGCAGCAATTTCTCCTGAAGCGGCGTAAAGCAAGTTCCGCAAAACTTCAGTCGTCGCAACGATGATAGGTGCTTGAGAATTTTCTCGTCGTTCGCCCGTCAAAAGCCCGACATTTTGTTCGCCGAAAAGTTCCCGGAAAGCATCGTATTTTTGATTGCTCAGAGCTTTCAGCGGAGTGGTATACCAACTCCGTCGCCCTTCATTGAGGAATTGAGAGATGGCTTGTTCGGCAATCCAAGTTTTACCGCTGCCAGTGGGAGCAACGACAATCGTGTCTTTCTCTAAAACTGCGTTAAGGGCAGCAAGTTGAAAATCGGAAGGGGTAAAAGGTTGCGGTTCAGGTTCTCCCATCCCTTCAAGGAATTCACGCACCCACTGGCGAACATCACGACCAGCCAGCAAACGAGGCGATGTAACTGATGGGTTGAAGTGATGCGCTTTTCGCCTTCCCATGAGTTTCGGTCACCTTCACTCAATCTGTGTGCGGCAGTTTTTCATTTTAACTTCATGTCAAGGATCGAGAGCGAAAAAAGCCTTGACGCTTTACTCAAATATAGCGCACATCTCCATTCACTTGCGCTAACTACCCAACGGGTTAAAATGTTGGTGGTTTCAAAGCATCAGGGAAATGTCCCGACAAGCGATGGTGGGGAGAGCAGATAAATTTACGAATGCGTCAAAAACCCTTCACAATTCTGAAAAATTGGCGGTGATGTCATGATGGAAGTTGAAATGACTCGCCGAAAGTGGCTTGACAAATTTGTCAAGTTCTCTGCGACTGTTGTTGCAACTTTAGTAGGCATCCCGGCGCTCGCTTTTTTGTCCATTCCCGCTTTCAGGCGGGAAGAAACTCCTTGGATTCGTGTTGGTCCTTTGTCCGAGTTTCGTCCCCATGAACCCAAACCCGTCACCTTAACCTATCAGCGACGCGACGGTTGGGTTATAAAGACTTCACGGACTACCGTCTATGTCGTGTTTCTCAGTGACAGCAAAATCAAGGTTTTGTCAAACATTTGCTCCCATGCAAATTGTGCTGTCCGTTGGGAAAGAGAAAAGCAATTGTTTTATTGTCCTTGCCACGACGGTTTCTTCGCTATCGACGGTTCCGTAAAATCCGGACCGCCTACTCAACCGCTTTACGAATTCCCACACAAAATTGAAGGTGGAGAAATTTTCGTGAAGTTGCAAGGTTAGCGAAGGTTCAGTAAAAGTGAATTAGAAGAGCCGAAGGGGTGACGCTATGCTCCAACGCTTCTTGGACTGGATTGAAAGAGAAACAGGAATGATGAGCGCGTGGAATAGGTTCTGGTCACGGCCTTTGCCGGCGACGACAGGTTGGTGGCATATTTTCGGTGCTTTGACAGTTTTGTGCCTTGTGATTCTATTCATCACTGGCGGCGCATTGATGTTTTACTACAGCCCCTCTCCAGAACAAGCATACCCTTCCGTCCAATACATTGAGCATTATTTGCCTTTTGGTAAGTTCATCAGGGCTTTGCACTACTGGGCAGCTCGGGCGATTGTGTTACTGCTTATCGTCCACGTCGTTCGCGTTTTTATTTGGGGTGCATACAAAAAACCGAGGCAGATGATTTGGGTCACAGGTGTCCTTATCCTTTTGTGTGTCGTTGGGTTCGGCTTGACAGGATACACACTCCCTTGGGATCAAAAAGCCTACTGGGGCACATCTATCAGGCTTAAGATTGCTGAAGGCATCCCACTCATTGGACACGCTGTTGCTAACTTTTTGCGAGGCGGCGAACAAATCGGTGCAGTGACTTTAATGCGCTTCTATGTGCTTCATGTTTTCGTGCTACCTATCTTGACTTTTCTCCTTGTCGCCTGGCACATAAGGCAGATTCACTTTTTGGGCGTAACTCCTGCTTGGGTTAGGGTTGGCGAAGAGGAAAAAAAACCAAAGACCCAAAGACTCCATCCAGACCACACCGCACGAATTGGGGTGGGTGCTCTCGTTTTCGTTCTAATTTTGTTTTGGCTGTCTATTCGCTACCCTGCACCTCTTGAGCCCCGCGCCAACCCCCTTGACACTGCCTATAAACCCCACCCCGACTTCTACGTCCTCTGGCTTCACGAGTTGTTGAAGTTTTTCCCATCACAACTTGAGTTCATAGGTTCATTCGTTCTACCGACATTTCTCATCCTCATTTTTCTCATCGTCCCGTTCATTGAGCGCAATCCCGAGAGACACCCATTAAAGCGTTTACCTGCCATCACAACAGGATTGGTCATTTTATTTGCCATCATCGTTTTGAACATCAAGGGTATGGAAGCCTTACCCCATCCTGAGAAACTTTCGCCTTTGGCGAAACGAGGGCAAGAGTTGTTCGTTGAGTTGCGATGTTACACCTGCCACGGCATTAACGGAGGTGGTGGTCCAGCCGGTCCAGACCTCGGGCTTGGCGGGAAGCGTGATCCTAAGAAAGTTGAAGCGATATTGAGAACCCCCGGCGCTTTCAACGCCCACACTGTTATGCCTGCCTACGATTTACCACCAGAGGAAATGAGAGCACTTGTCACTTACATCGTCAGCATAGGTCCAAATTCAAAAATGCCTCCTATCCCGCCCGTTGAACCTGAGAAACCACCATCGCATTTTGAAGAGAACTGGTTTGCCAACCATAAGTTTGAAGTCCGAAAAGACCCGTCAAGTTGTGGTGATTGCCATAAACCTTTCTTCTGTCAAGCCTGCCACCAGAACCGACGACCATCATCCCACGACGAGCAATGGCTTAAATTCCACTTCGGAAATGCAGCGGAGCAACCAGCAATGTGCAATGCCTGTCACACGCTTGATTATTGCGAAGAGTGCCACAAACTCATGCGCCACGACACCGAGTGGCTTAAAGGGCACGGAACTCAACTTGTCAAGTTAGGTGAAACAAAGCAGTGGTCAGGATGGACAATGCACCAACTTTGCTATCACTGCCACACAAAGCAGTCTTGCGATGAATGCCACAAGGGAGCACTTCCAGAAAGCCACAAAGCACCTGATTTCTTGGAGAAACACGGAGAGCTGGCACGAACTTTGGATTGGGGAACGAGAGCCAGTAACAAAACAGCAAATTTGACCACATCAGCGTTTGTGCGAAGGTCAAACCAGCAAGTGTGTTCAACTTGCCATACAAAGCAATTCTGTGACAATTGCCACATGGGTAAAAAGCCCAAATCCCACGAGCAACTAAATTTTGTGGGACGCAGGACGGGAGACACAGGATGGGGTAAAAGCGGACATGCGTTGGAAGCACTGAGCAAAGGGACGCAAAGTTGTCAAACTTGCCACGCTCAACAATTCTGCTCCAACTGTCACGGCACAGAGATGCCTCACCCGAAGAACTTCGTCAACATCCATGTCACTGAAGCCCGCAAGGATATGGCTTTGTGTCAACGATGCCACAGTTGGGATGAACCAGAATGTCGTCAATGCCACAGCAAACGACCGCCTTCTCACACCCCCGATTTCAGGCAAACTCATCCGCAAAGGATCACCGATGGCGGAATAAGTTGTCAAGTTTGCCACGGGCGAAATGCCTGCATAGACTGTCACAAATTGCCCATGCCCCATCCACGAGATTTTGTGAGAACTCATGGTGAACTGGCAAAGCAAAAGGGCATCAAAAGCAAAGACAGAGTTTGGCAACTTCAAAAGCAACTTTGTGTCAACTGCCATACTGACCGTTACTGTCGCAACTGCCACCTGCCTGAAATTTCTCGTCGCTGAATTGCACTCAAGTGATGCAATTTGGTGGGCACTGAACTCGCTTAACGGTTTCTCGGAGGTGCAGTGAAGTATATGCGTCAAATTTCACTGACCACTGTCTTGCTGATTTGTTGGTTACTGGCGTTCGTTTGGTCGCAGGGTGTGAGAGTGACACGACCTAAAGTCACTTTGACCCGTGAACAGGAAACTAAGGCTTGTCAAGAATGTCATGGCAACCCTGATATCTATGGCTTTGATATTCGGGGTCGGAAGCGAAGTGTTTTTGTTGACGAAAAGCAATTTCGCCAATCCGTTCATGGCAAACTTCGTTGCACCGATTGTCATGACGACATTGACCCGACCCAATTGCCTCACCCGAGACACACTCAAAAAGTTGAGTGCGGCAAGTGCCACTTGGAGAAAAAACTGCCAGAAGCGCCCAAGTTCAAAGTCGCCATCTTCAAATCCTATGCTGACAGCGTCCACGGCGAAGCGGTTGCTCGGGGCGATCCCGACGCGCCGAGATGCGCCGACTGTCACGGTCACCACAACATTTTGCCGGCAAAAGACCCGCATTCTCAAGTCAACCGTCGCAATATCCCGCAAACTTGTTCTCGTTGTCACAGTGACGCTCAACTGGTTGAGTGGCATCAAATTCCGAAAGGAGAAACCTTGTTTTACTACGAAAGAAGTGTTCACGGTCAGTTGCTGAGAAAGGGTGTCACTAAAGGCACTAAATCGGCGGAAGGGAAACCACTTGCAATTTGCATCGATTGTCACGGTATTCACGGAATAAGACCCGCCACTGACCCTAATGCCAAAGTTGCTCGCCCCAATCTCCCCCAAACTTGCGGTCAATGTCATGAGCAAATTTACAAGGAGTGGCAGCAAAGCATTCACGGTCAAGCGTGGGCAAAAGGTGTCAAGGAGGCTCCCGTTTGCACCGATTGTCACGGCGAACATGTCATTCGCAGTCCAGAAGACCCAACCTCTTTAGTTCACCCACAGCATATAGTTACCACATGTTCAAAGTGCCACGAGAACGAAAGGCTTCAGCGTCGGTTGGGTTTGCCGACTTTGAAACTTGCGACCTACCGAGCGAGTTTTCACGGCATCGTAAACCGATACGGAGTGACGGAAGTTGCTCACTGCGCTTCCTGTCATGGCGCTCACGACATATTGCCCTCAACTGACCCTCATTCGACCATCCATCCGAGCAACTTACCCAAAACTTGCGGGAACTGTCATCCGGGCATAGGAGAGAAAGTTGCGGTTGGGAAAATTCACTTTGCAGGCACGAGAACCGAAAGTCCACTTTATTGGCTCATCAAGGTGCTTTACCAACTTCTCATCGCCGGACTTATCGCATACTTCAGCGTCTACATCGTCCTTGACATTCGCAATTACCTTAAAGGTCGCCCCAGCCATGCTGTTTCCCCTCACCATTTTGATGACCCGCTTTCACACGAGCATGTTGAACGCTTCACCCTTAACGAACGATTACAGCACTTAGTGCTTGTCGTTTCCTTCACACTCCTTGTCATTTCGGGCTTGCCGCTCAGTTACGCCGAAGCGAGTTGGGTGCAACGATTATTCAGTTTCCCTGGCAGTGTTGAATTGAGGGGAATCATCCACCGAATTGGTGCAGTCATGTTGATGGCACTGGCGGTTTGGCATCTCCTTTACCTCCTCACCCCTCGCGGACGAGAACAATTACGTCACATGGTGTGGACGAAAAAGGACTTCCTTGACATTTTGCAGATGCTCAAATGCTACTTGGGCTTAAGCGATGAGAAGCCTAAATTCGGTAGGTTCAACTGGATTGAAAAGTTGGAGTATTACGCCGTCGTTTGGGGCACCACAGTGATGGTATTGACAGGACTTGCACTTTGGTTTGAATCACAAGCCCTCACCTACTTACCCCTTTGGGTCTGGCACATCGTTCGCTTGATCCACAGTTACGAAGCGCTCCTTGCCTTCTTGACAATTATTATCTGGCACTTTTACCATGTCCACTTCAAGCCGGGTGTTTTCCCAATGAGTTGGGTTTGGCTCACCGGCAAGATTTCGCTTCGACACTTGCAGGAAGAACATCCCCTTGAGTTTGAGGAGTTGCAAAAACAAACTCAACGCACGCAGCCAACTTAAATCCCCACCGGGCAAGAAATTGTCAATGCAACGTTCGTTCATTGGATTGGGTAAAGTCGCTTCAGTCTCTCAGCATATGATTTCAACTGCGCAATTCGTTCCAGAGGCGACATTCTCAACCCGAATAAGAGTGCCCGTATGCTCATCGGGAAGCGAAAATGTTCGCGCCATTGGGGAATCGCTATCCTCATTGCACGCCATCGGTGCTTTAATGATTCCTCGCGCCATCGGCGCTTGAAAAAAGCACCCGATTGCTTCCTGAATTTCGCCACCCTCGTCTTTTGCCTCCTTTACAAAGCAGTCTCAATCACCATTATGGCACGGGGTGAGCATTGATGGGTTGACAGTTTTGAGACAAAAGGTCTCGAAGGACTTTCGTCCGAGACCTTTTGGACGCAAAATTGAGAGAGCCAAGCAAAAGACGAGGACGGGTGAAAATTGATATGACCGAAGTTGAAATGAGGGAACTGAAAGCCGTTGAAAGAATTGAGCAGGTTCGGGAAGCAATTGTCGGTGAACTGAGGAAGGTCATAGTCGGTCAAAACCAAGTCATTGAGCAATTGCTCATTGCGCTGTTGGCGAAAGGTCATTGCTTGCTGATTGGGGTTCCTGGCTTAGCCAAAACTTTACTCGTCAGCACCCTCGCAAGAGTCTTGGACTTGAGTTTCAAGCGAATTCAATTCACCCCCGATTTGATGCCGAGCGACATTTTAGGAACCGATGTGCTGCAAGAAGACCCAGAGACTGGAAGGAGAAGGTTTGAGTTCATGCTCGGACCAATTTTTGCCAACATCATCCTCGCTGACGAGATTAACCGAGCGCCGCCGAAAACTCAATCTGCCTTGCTGGAAGCGATGCAAGAGCGAAAGGTAACCGTTGGCGGTCGCACTTATGAGTTACCGCAGCCCTTCTTCGTCTTGGCAACACAAAACCCAATTGAAATGGAGGGAACTTACCCACTCCCCGAAGCGCAGTTAGACAGATTTCTGTTCAGCGTCGTGCTTGACTACCCTTCCGAAAGCGAAGAGGAAGCCATCGTCCACTTGACAACTTCTGCTTACGAGCCTGATTTGAAGGTAGTGATGGGAAGGGACGAATTGCTTGAGGCGCAAGATTTGGTCAGAAAAGTTCCTGTCCCAGAAAGGGTTGGAAAATACGCCGTTCAAATCGTTCGGGCAACGAGACCTAAAGAGAAATTCGCCCCAGATTTCATTCGCCAGTGGGTTCAATGGGGCGCAGGTCCGAGAGCGTCGCAAGGTTTGATTTTGGGCGCTAAGGCAAGGGCGCTGCTTTACGGACGAACGGCTGCAAGTTGTGAAGATGTCCGTGCTGTTGCTTTCCCCGTTATGAGACATCGCTTGGTCCTAAACTTCGCTGCGGAAGCCGACGGTGTCTCGCCAGAGCAGATAATTTCGCAACTTTTGCAAACTGTCCCCGAACCGTAGTGTAAAATTGCGGTAAAATTCATTATGGCTGGTAGCAGGTGGCAAGGTGGGACGGGTGACCGCAGGTGACATTTTGCTGCAAAGGCAAAAGCGTCATCTGAGGAAAGTCCGGCCTCCACAGGGCAGGGTGCTCGTCAAGACTGACGACGGAAGTTCGTCAGTCAAGGCGAGGAAGTTGCTCTGGCGAAATGCTGGGGTAACTTCGGAAAGTGCCACAGAAACAAAACCGCCGTCAGGTTAAGCGACACTGTGGCTCCACGCTGCCAGCGGCTGCAGTGTTTGTGTTTCCTGGCGGTAAGGGTGAAAAGGTGGGGTAAGAGCCCACCAGCACGACCGTGAGGTCGTGGCTGGGCAAACCCCGCCCGGAGCAAGACCAAATAGGGGGACGCCATCAGGTTGCCCGCCGATGTCCCCGGGTCGGTCGCTTAGAGAAATGGTCACCGGTGTTCAGGGTTTTTACCTGACACCACAGAAGCCGGCTTATAGTCCCACCTTGCTACTTTTTTGCGTTAAATTTTTGTCTTGGGAAAATTCTGCCAAGAAAGGAGCGAGGGAAAATGGTGGCAGAACAAGTGGTCGTCCACAAGGGTTTAGAGGGAATCCACTTTGACACAACGAAAATCTGCCACATTGATGGGCAAAAAGGCATCCTCCTCTATCGCGGCTACAACATCCACGACCTCGCTACCAACGCCACTTACGAGGAAGTTTGTTACTTGCTCCTCCACGACAAACTCCCTACCAAGCAAGAGTTAGCGGAATTTGAAACAGCGCTGAAGGCTAACCGAACTTTGCCTTCAATTGTCATGGACATCATCCGAACCTTCAAAGATGCTCACCCGATGGATGTCCTTCGGACGGCGGTTTCCGCACTGGGCTGCATTGACCCTGATGTCAAAGACATGTCAATGGAAGCAAACTACCGAAAAGCCATTCGTCTCACCGCTCAATTTCCCACCATCGTTGCAGCCCACGAACGAATTCGCAAAGGTTTGGAACCTGTTTCGCCTCGCGATGATTTGGGACATGCTGCCAACTTTCTTTGGATGCTGAAAGGCGAAGAACCAGATCCCGATGCAGCCCGAGCAATGGACCTTGACTTTATTTTGCATGCAGAGCACAGTTCCAACGCCTCCGCTTTCGCTGCCCGTGTAGCCACATCAACCTTGGCTGACATGCACTCAGCAGTTGTCGCTGCCATTGCTGCATTGAAAGGACCTCTTCACGGCGGTGCAGCAGAAGCAGTGATGGAAATGGTTGAAGCAATTGGAGAACCCGAACGAGCTGAAGCATGGGTTCAGGAACAATTGGCAGCAAAGAAACGCATTATGGGATTTGGGCATCGTGTTTACAAAACTGAAGACCCACGAGCCCGCCACCTTCGCGAACTCTCACGAGTTTTGGGCGAAAGGTATGGTGACCCCAAGACATTCCAAATCTTGCAGAACATTGAGAAAGCGATGGAGCCTTTGAGGGCGAAAGGCATTTATGTCAATGTTGACTTCTACGCAGGAAGCATCTATCACTACCTCGGCATCCCAGCAGACCTTTACATCCCCATATTCGCTATTGGACGAATCATTGGTTGGGTCACTCACATCATTGAGCAGTTTTCTGACAACCGAATATTGCGACCGCTGTTGCACTATGTCGGTCCAATGGAGCGAGAGTGGGTTCCCATTGAGCAGCGAGGTTAAAAACTGTCAAGCAAATTTTAGCACCGTCGCCAACAAATGAGGGACATGGAGTGATCCATGCCTTTTGTTTTTGTGGACTTGATTGGAGAGGTGAGGGATGTGCGTTGGTTTACCTTGACAATATTGATTTTGTCCCTGCCTGCAGTTGTGTCTTCACAAATGGAGATTGACGCAAAAGGAAACCCCGTCCCTTTTCAAGAGATGCAATGGTTGCCGAAAAATTTTTCAACGCCTGAAGGAGTAATGGAAGGTTGGCAAACACGAACTTGCACCGAAAACGCTCATTACTTCGTCTTCCACTTTGAACCTACCCGTCAAGTCGTTGAAATTACTTTCTGGGTCAAAACTCCGCCAAAGGGACAACGAGGGCTCAGTTTCGGACTAAGTTACGGCTCACCAACTCACTGGGCAAACGAAGCCATCCGTTTGGCACTTGGTGGCAATGGATTCTTGATGCAACGCGATGTTGGCGATTGGTTCACTTGGCGAAGTAACTTTTCTTGGTTGACAGTTGCTCCTTTCCAATTTAATGAGTGGTTGAAAGTCCGCCTCGTTGCTGACCCTGCTATTGGCGCTTTACAAGTTTGGCTTAACGATCGTCAAGCCTTCCCGACGATTTTGCCTTTCCTTTCTCCTGTCCCCCAGTTGAGTTGCTTCTTCCTTTTCAACGGCGAAGGAACAGGCGCTGAAATCGAAGTCACTGAACCGAAAATTCGCATCGGCGCAATCCCAAACGCACCGAAAAGTTTGAGGGTGATTACAGTCAGCCACGACTGCCTGCAGCTAAAGTGGCAACCTTCAGAAACACCAACAGTTCGTTCCTATCGCATCTACAAGCGCAATCAACTTGTCGCTGAAGTGAAATCCAACACTAAGGAATGGACGGACACGAATGTGAAAAGCGACGAAGCCTTTTCCTATTTCGTTACCGCAGTTGTTGGCTCAGAAGGCAACACTTCCCCAGTATCTTCCTCGGTTGAGCAGAAACCAGTTTCACCGATTTTGGAGAGTTTACCGTCTTGGCAGGATGCAGCAATGCCGCTACCTAAAACTTTTCCCCTTGTCCTTCGTCCCTCGCCTCATACCCGTTACGATGTCGTCGTCATCGGTGCGACACCTGCTGGAATTGCCGCTGCAATTTCTGCTGCTCGCTCGGGATGTAAAACTGCTCTCGTTGAAAGGACAACTCACATTGGTGGGATGATGACAAGTGGGCTCTCCGCAACTGACCGCAGGTATCGGCAAGCCTCCGGCGGCTTGTTTGCTGAATTTTTGAGGCGAGTTGAAGGCTTTTATGTTCAAGCCTACGGTGAAAATTCACCACAGCACCGTGCTTGTCGTGATGGTTATTTGTTTGAGCCCAAAGTCGCTTTACAAGTTTTTCAGCACATGCTGGCTGAAACCCCAAACTTGCACACTTACTTGCGCCACGAACTGGTAGGCGTAGTCACCGACAAACACTCAAACATCAGTGCTTTTCTACTCCTTGACAAAAATCGTGGTATCCGTTGGAGGATGGATGGACGAATTTTCATTGACGCCACTTACGAAGGTGATTTAGCAGCGGCGGCTGGTGTTCCCTATCGGGTCGGTCGTGAGGGTAGGCACGAGTTCGGTGAGGAGTATGCAGGCGAAGTTTTTTGGGACAGTCGCAACCGCCAAATCACTTTCGGCAAATCTGATGGCGACAAAAAAGTTCAGGCTTACAACTACCGCTTGACCTTGACAAAACGAGCCGATAACCGCCGACTTATCGCTGCTCCGCCCAACTATGACCCAGACCTTTACGCCGAAATTGCCGAGCGTGTCAAAGAAAATGTTTTGTGGCATCCGATGGAAATTGTCAGTCTCGTCAAACTGCCGCAGCAAAAATTTGACGCCAATAACACGCCAGGACCGTTTCCGTCAACGGACTTCATCGGCGCAAACTATGAATACCCTGAAGCCGATTGGCACAAACGAGAAAAAATCGCCCGTGAGCACCGCAATTATATCGTCGGCTTGCTCTACTTCTTGCAAACTGACCAAAAGTTGCCTAACGAATTTCGTGTCGCTGCACAACATTGGGGCTTCGCTGCGGACGAATTTGTTGACAATGATAACTTTCCACCTCAGCTGTATGTCCGTGAAGCGAGGCGCGTTATCGGCGAATATGTTTTCACAGAATGCGATGCTCGCCCCACCTTTGCTGGTCTTCGCGCCCCCGTGCACGAAGACAGCATCGCCGTTGCCGAATACCCTATTGACAGCCATGCGACGACCCCACGAGATCCAAAACAACCTTACCTGCACGAAGGCTTTTTCTACTTGCCACAAATCACTGTTCCGTCCCATGTGCCCTATCGGGTTATGGTTCCAAAGGGACGGGAGATGAGAGATGAGGGACGAGATAAGAGGGTTGACAATTTGCTTGTTTGTGGCGCTGTGTCGGCAACGCACATTGGATTCGGAACTCTTCGGCTTGAGCCGGTTTGGCTCTCGTTGGGACAGGCAGCGGGAACGGCAGCGCACCTGGCATTAGCACAAAATCCCCAAAACCCCTCGGTTCGCTCCGTGCCTATTGACCTACTTCAAAGGTTGCTTTTGCAGCAAGGCCAAGTTATCGCCTTTTTCCACGACTTGCCACCGCCAGCCACTGAAGAATTTGCGGCAATCCAATTTTTCGCCGTAAGAGGCTTCTTTGACACTTACGAAGCAAGACCGAATGAACCTGCGGATGAAGGTGCAGCGAGAAAAATTTTGCACCGCTTTGCAGAATTGGTTCGCAGGCCCACACCTTTTGCTTTTGGAACGGCAAAGGAGAAACCAATGAAAAGCGAAATTGTCAAGTGGATTGCAGCATTGTTTGACGCGGGGGAAGACAGGGTGAAGGAATGGTGCGGGGTAAGAGAATCGCAATTGGACGAACCAATCTCTCGCGGTGAATTGTGCCTTTGGCTATACCGAATTTGGTGGGCAATCCGTTGAGATGCTCAGACTCGGAACAGATGAGGAGATCAAGGTCACCGCATCTGAGTGAATTCACAGGCACCATTCCTTTTTGACACATCGGCTTTTTGTGCTATCATGATAGCAACGATGGGGTTAGTAAAGAACTGCATACCTCATCGTTTCTATCGCTGAGAAGAAGGGGTGAATGGACGATGCTACGAAAAATCTGGTGTTGGAGTGTTGTTTTTTCGCTCGCTGCGCTGACATCTTTGGTGAACAGCGACATATCGTCATACGAAGCGGTCTCAACGACCGCTATTACCGCTGCCGAACTCAAAGAACATGTCCGCTATTTGGCATCCGATGAGTTAGAAGGTCGTGGAGCAGGAACAAAAGGTTCTCAACTCGCACGCGAGTATATAGCTGCGTTGTTCGCTGAATGGGGTCTTCGTCCGATGGGAAAAAATGGCTCTTATTTTCAGTCCTTCACTTTTCCTGGTAGGCTTCGCTTAGGTGAAGGCAACCACTTGGAGTTGACTTTGCCTAACAGACAACGGCGAACCTTTATCCCCGAACAGGATTTCCTGCCCTTAGCACTTTCTTCAAGCGGTGAAGTGGAAGGGGAAATTATTTTTGTTGGCTATGGGATAAGCGCTCCAGAGAAAAACTATGACGATTACGCCAACATAGAAGTGCGAGGCAAGATTGTGCTGGCATTGAGGGGTATGCCTGCCAACGACAGCAAATTTGCTCAAGAAGCCACATTCCCCACCAAATTGAGAGTCGCTCGTGAGAAAGGGGCGAAGGCTCTAGTTATCGTCAGTGGTCCCCTTAGCCCCTTTGAAGATGAACCCGTTCCTTTCTGGAACGAACCAGCAATGAGAGATGCAGGGATTCTGGGTGTAACTGTCAAGAGGGCGTTCGCAGAGGCTCTCTTTTACCTTGAAGCCGTTCAGCGTCAGATTGATGAAACTAAGAAGCCCTTTTCTTTCGCCATTGACAATGTCTATGTCCGACTGAGGGTCAACCTTCAAAGGGAGCAATTGAGTGATGCTAACGTCGTTGGATTGATTGAAGGCAGTGACCTGCAAATGAAAAACGAGGTTGTCGTCATTGGCGCACATTACGACCATGTTGGAGTCTCAATTCGTGGTGGACAAAAGCAAATTTTCAACGGCGCTGATGACAACGCTTCTGGAACTTCCGGGTTGCTTGAGTTGGCTCAATACTTTGCAGCAAATCGTGAAGGAATTAAACGAAGCCTCCTTTTCATCGCTTTCGGGGCAGAAGAGCGTGGGCTTATCGGTTCTCGCCACTTCGTTGACAATCCGACAGTTCCGTTGGATAAGATTGTCGCTATGGTCAACATGGACATGATTGGACGGTTGAGAAACGATGTCCTCTTTGTCCTCGGCACATCAAGTTCTCCTGCTTGGAGGGAATTGCTTGAGGAGATTAATTCGCAATTCAACTTTACCCTTAGAGACTCACCTGGAGTGTTTGGTGCGAGCGATCATTTCTCCTTCTACAACAAAGGCATCCCTGTGCTTTTCTTCTTCACCGGGATGCATGAGAACTACCACCGTCCCAGTGATGATTGGGACACGCTCAATTACGAAGGCATGGAAAGAATCGTGCAGATGGTTGCGGCAATTGTGGAACGCATCGCCAACATACCTGAACGGCCTCAGTTTCAAAGAACACCACAACCAGCAGAGCGCCCCGCCGCTCCTGTTGGGGTCTCTACAGGCATTGTGCCCGATTATTCGTGGGACGGTGAAGGGGTGAAACTTATGGGAATCCGCCCCGGCAGTCCTGCCGAAAAAGCAGGGTTGAAAGCAGGAGATATCATCGTTGAAGTTGCTGGCAAGCAAATCCGAAACCTTTACGATTACATGGATGCCCTTAACTCGGTTGAACCGAACAAACCCGTCACCTTTACCATTTTGAGGGACGGACAGAAAATAACGGTAATCGTTGTCCCCGAACCGATGAGGAGAAGGTCTGAGTGAGTTCGCTCAAATTATCAATTTGCTCCGTTGCCTTTACTGGCTGTAAGTTAGCACGGAGGAAACGAACGAAAAACCAAAGGGGGGATTTGCTGTGGCGCGGGTAATTAGGTCAGACCGCAGTCGTCCATTCTTGATTCAGGTTGGCGGGCAAAATGTAGCCATTTGCGCTTGTGGCTTGTCAAAGAACAAGCCCTATTGCGACGGAACCCACAAAATCACCCGCGATGAGGAGCCCGAAAAACTTTACGCATATGACGAACAACGCAACCGCTCTTTTGTGCAGGTGAAAGACGAGCAAGGAAAAATTGTTGACCTGCCCCCAGAAATGCTCGCGGAGTAGGAAAAACGAACGCTGACTATTGCAAAAATTTTTT
>FMJZ01169110.1_pt1 | contig 18908 bp, 15 predicted proteins | sample 1987881 | NCBI WGS metagenome assembly FMJZ01 (sample SAMEA4378227, study PRJEB15110) | soil metagenome | biome: soil; feature: Field; material: Soil | place: India | collected 2015-03-11 | depth 0 m
GGACGGGATAACCGCTGAAAGCATCTAAGCGGGAAGCCCTTCCCAAGATAAGATCTCCCGGACCGCAAGGTCCCTAAAGGCTCCTCGTAGACTACGAGGTTGATAGGCTGGAGGTGTAAGCGCCGTGAGGCGTTTAGCTGACCAGTACTAATAGGCCGTGCGGCTTGACCGTAAGGTTTTTCATCTTAAATCTTATCCAGCAATGTTTTAATAAATTAACCTCTGTGGCCATGCCGAAGGGGAAACACCCGATCCCATTCCGAACTCGGAAGTTAAGCCCTTCAGGGCCGATGGTACTGCCCTCGCAAGGGGGTGGGAGAGTAGGACGCCGCAGAGGTTTTTTATTTTATTCAAATTTTAACTTTAAAAAATTAGGAAAACTTGAAAAATTGACAAATTTTTTTTGGTTTTTTAAACTAAAATATGAAAGTAGTAAAACTCAACAAAACAAATTTTCCGAAATTCGTAGAGGTTTTAGCAGGGAAGTGGGAAATATGGGGTCCTGTTAAAGAAAAGGACAAGTTTGTATTCAGAAAAGGAAGTGATTCCAGTAAATTTGATTTTAACTATACTCGCACTGTTATTCCACCAAAAATGTTTTTTGTCCCTCCTCAGTTTAACATGTTCAGATTTGACAAAAATGTATATCACGAGGAGCTTACTGTTTTTCCTCGTATTATTTTTGGTGTCCATCCCTGCGATATTCACGGAATTTTAATTCTTGATAAATTATTTGCTTTTCAATATCGCGACCCTTACTATATGGAAAGGAGCGAAAATACAATAATTATAGGTCATTCCTGTATTCCTGACGATAAGTGTTTCTGCCTTTCTACCAGAACCCACATAGTGGAGGAGGGATTTGACCTATTTTTTACTGACCTCGGGGAATACTATCTTGTCTGGATAGGCTCCAGTAAAGGCGATGATTTAATAAAGATAAAACCTGATATTTTTGATGAAAAGATCCTGATGGAGGATATTGAAAAGTATATTAGCTGGCGTAAATGGCATTCAGAGCAATTTTCACTTTTTATAGATTTTACTGCTTTGCCTGACATAGTGGAATTAAAATACAATGACCCGGTATGGGAAAAAATGGCTGAAGGTTGTCTTTCATGTGGTTCTTGTTCAATGGTTTGTCCTACCTGTAACTGTTACAATGTTCACGATTATCCCTACTTTGGGACAGGTGAAGGGGTTAGGGTAAGATTCTGGGATTCTTGCATGTTAAAAGAATATTCCCTTGTTGCAGGAGGGCATAATTTTAGAGAGAAAAGAGCAGACAGGTTAAAGCTCTGGTATACTCATAAACTTCAAGCTTACATAGGTCAATATGGTAAACCAAGTTGTGTGGGTTGTGGAAGGTGTATTGAGACCTGTCCTGTTGAAATAAATGTAAAAACAGTGGCAAATTCTCTAAGGGGTGAAAATATTGATTGTTTCTGGAAGAGGATTTAAACATGAAAAAAGAAGAAATAGTAAATCCCTTCAAACCTGAATTAATGAGAATTGTGAGAAGGTATCCCCTTACCGAAGATGTTATGTTCTTCCAGGTTAGACCCATTGATACTGAAAGAGCATTAAGTTTAAACTATCTTCCAGGTCAATTTATGATGATTTCTGTTAATGGTGTAGGAGAAGCTCCCTTTTCTATTTCTTCAACTCCCTCAAGACCCGGGCTTCTTGAATTTTGCATAAGAAAAGCTGGAAGTGTTACATCTGCTCTTTTCAGTTTGAAAGAAAATTCCTTAATAGGAGTAAGGGGTCCTTATGGTAATGGATTTCCCATAGAGAAAATGCAAGGATACGACATAATAATTGTTGTAGGAGGCCTTGGAGCAGCTCCCCTTCGTTCTCTTCTTCTTTATATCCTTGACAACCGTGACCAATTTGGAGAACTTCATTTTCTTTACGGAGCAAAAAAGCCCAAAGAGATGCTATTTAGAAAAGAATTTCTTGATCTTAGAGAGAGGGATGACCTTACATGTTTGCTGGCAGTGGATGAAGATGATACAGGTAAATGGCCTTGTCATATAGGATTGGTAACAACTTTATTTCAATATGTGGGTGAAGTTGACCCAGAAAATACATATGCGGTTGTTTGCGGACCACCTGTTATGTATAAATATGTCATTGAAAAACTTGTCAAGTTAAATATTCCAAAACACCACATTCTTATGACATTGGAAAGAAGAATGAAATGTGGAATAGGAAAGTGCGGGCATTGCGCCATTGAGTATATCTATACATGTATAGATGGTCCTGTTTTTTCATACTGGGATGTTCTTCATATGAAGGAGCTAATATAATGGAAAAGTTGAAAGTGGGTATTTATGGTTTTACAGGGTGTGCGGGTGATCAACTGGTTATAATCCATTCAGAGGATGAACTCCTTGACTTTTTCTCCTCTGTAGAAGTTGTTTCATTCCTTATGGCTCAAAGAGTAAATAAGGACGATGAGCTGGATATTGCATTAATTGAAGGCTCTATAACAACCTTAGAACAAAAAGAAAAGCTTGAAAAGATTGCATCCAGAGCAAAAACAATTGTTGCTATTGGAACATGTGCATGTTTTGGCGGAATTCAGTCAATGAAATTGGGGATTGGTGGATACGAAGAAAGGTTTAAAAAGGTGTATGGGGATAAGAAAGTTGACGCAGTTGAGCCATTTGAGTCCCTTCCTATCGATGCTTTTGTTAAAGTTGATCAATACATTCCGGGTTGTCCAATAGATAAGCAACAGTTTTTCCGAGCATTTTCTCGAATAATAAATGGCACATCACCAGAGAGATTAATATTCCCTGTATGTGCAGAGTGTAAATGGAAAGAGAATGATTGCCTTCTAAATAAGAACATTCTTTGCCTGGGTCCCATAACTTCTTCAGGCTGTGGAGCAGTATGCCCCTCCCACAATCTACCCTGTGTTGGTTGCTGGGGACTCTATGAAGAGGCTAATTTATATTCTGAGTTCAGACTCCTTTTAGAGAAGGGGTTTAAAAAAGAAGATATAATTAACAGAATGAGAAATTTTGGAGGGAAAAGATTTGTTGATAATTTAAAGGAGATTCAGAAAAGATGAAAATTGAAATCGGTGCACTTTCAAGAATAGAAGGTCATGGAGGGATAATTGTAGAGATTGAAAAGAATAAAGTTAAGAATGTTCAGTTCAGGATTTATGAGGGACCAAGACTTATTGAGGAACTTGTAAGAGGAAAAACTCCTGAAGAGGATATTAGTATCGTCTGTAGAATATGTGCAATATGCACCCTTTCCCATCGATATGCTGCATTGAGGGCTCATGAAAAAGCTCTCGGTATTGAGACACCTGAGAAAGCAAAACTTCTGCGAACTTTGATGCATTACGGAGAAATGATAGAGAGTCACTCCCTTCATTTATTTTTCCTTTCTTTGCCTGATTTATTTAAAGTTTCTTCCACTCTTGATTTACTTGGAACACATAAAAACTGGATAGAGATTGGGTTGACGCTGAAAAAGTTTGGAAATAGAGTTATGTCTTTGACTTCAGGCAGGATGATTCATGGGGAGAATCCTATTCTTGGTGGTTTTAGTAAGTATCCTTCATCGGAGGAACTAAAAGAGGTAAAGAAAGAAACAGAAAATCTCTTAGGAGATTCTATTAAAACAGTTGAATTTTTAAGGACTTTCTCCTTTCCTGATTTCTTTGAAGAAGAAACGATTTACATGGCTGTAAACTCTGAAGATGGAAAATATGGGTTTGCAGGAGACAGGGTATTTCTTTCAAATAATGAAGAAAGAGATGTTGAGGAATATAAAGTCATTACGAATGAAAAAATTGTTCCCCATTCAATTTGTAAGAGATCCTCATATAACAATAAACCTTATAGTGTAGGCGCCCTTGCAAGAATAAATATATTTGGAGAAAGATTGGATGGAGAAGCAGGTAAATGCTTCAGTCGTTGTTATACTAATAGATGGAAAAGGAATCCTCTATTTAACATTCTTGCTCAGGCAATTGAGATTGTTTTCTGCCTTGAGAAAATCCCTCGCCTTATTGATAAAATTGTCACTCTGGAAGATCCACCGATTGCCCAGAAGAAAAAGACTGATGGAGAAGCAACAGGAGCAGTTGAGGCACCGAGAGGGGTTCTTTATCATCATTACAAAATAAAGAATGGATTAATTGAAGAAGCGGACATTATTACTCCTACAGCTCAATTCCTTGATGATACAGAGAAATATATAAGGCTGGCAGTTGAAAACTGGGCATTACCTTCAATAGAAAAGCTTGAATTGATTCTTGAGACAATAGCGAGGTCTTATGACCCCTGTATCTCATGTTCAACCCACCTTGTGGAGATAAGAAAAGTGGAAGACCAAAACTGGGAGAAGAGTTTTATTTCGCTTATAAGAGAAAAGCCAATTTTCTTGGGTTTTGGGAATCCTGATAGAATGGATGATGGGGCAGGTATAGAGTTAATAAATTTATTGAAGGAATATGGATATATGGACGCATATTCTGAAACAGAAATCGAATCCCTGCCTCAGGGGAAGAACCCTATAATAATTGTTGACGCAGTTGATTTTGGAGGTTATAGCGGAGAGATTAGATTAATTTCTCTGAAAAATTTTAATTTAGAGAAAAATTTAACAAATCATAAAATCAACTTTGAATATTTAAAAAAACTCTTCAAAGGAAGAGAAATGTATATCCTTGCAATACAACCTGAATCCCTTGAATTTTCAAATAATTTGTCAGAGAAGGTAGTTTCTTCTTTAAATAGAATTATTAATACTGTTAAAATGGTTCTCAATTTACAAAAATAGAAAATTTGAATTTCTCCATAATTTGCAATTTGCTATTCCCGCAAATCCTTTACAGATAAAACATTGGAGAACTTGACAAGGGTTATTGATTTTTTTATCATTACTTTGTATGTTTAGGAAACTTACAAATTAGGAGATTTGGTTTGATTGGCAAAGCGACCCATAAAACAACCAGAGCCCACAACAAACGTCTAATTTTAAAAACTATTTACAATTCAGGAGAGATTAGCAGAGCAGAAGTAGCGAGATTGACTAGCTTATCTCGTGCAACTGTTTCTGACGCGGTCGCAGAATTAATAGACGATGGTCTTGTGGCTGAAATAGGTTATGGACCATCTACGGGAGGTAAACCACCAGTCCTTTTGAAGGTTTTGGATGATTCACGCTATCTAATTGGTATTGACCTTGCGGATAGTGAGTTTTGTGGAGCAGGGATCAATCTTAGAGGTAAGATAAAAAACAAAGCAAGCTTGCCCATCAAAGATAGTGATGGAGAGTCCGCTCTCTCTATTCTTTACGAATTAATTGATAAACTAATTGAATCTGCGGATAGTCCCATTCTTGGTATTGGCATTGGAACACCTGGGTTGATTGATTCTCAGAAAGGGATTGTTAAGAATGCTGTAAACCTTAACTGGCACAATCTTCCTTTGAAAGAAATACTTGAGAAGAAATACAATTTACCGGTTTATATTGCCAACGACTGCCAGGTTGCTGCTCTTGCTGAATGTACCTTTGCCGAGAGTAATGACATCAACAATTTGATAGTTATTAAGATAGGTCGAGGGACTGGTGCAGGGATTGTTATAAACCGCAAGATTCATTATGGGGATGATTTTGGAGCAGGAGAGATTGGACATGTGACTGTTGTTGAAGATGGGGACCTTTGCAGGTGTGGGAATCATGGTTGTCTGGAGACATTAACAAGCACTCGAGCAATTATAAAAAGTGCAAAAGCTATTTTTACGGAGGATAAAAGTTCTAAACTACATAATTTCGCCAAATCTAATGATGAAATAGACATAAATATGATATACAAAGCCTTTGAAGTAGGTGATGAAGATATTAAAGAACTCATTTCAGTTGTAGGGCACTATTTAGGAATAGCTGTAGCTAATCTTGTTGGCTCTTTGAATATTCAAAATATAAAAATTGCGGGAGTTCTCTCCCGTTTTGGAGATGCTTTGACTGAGCCAATAAAGGAGGAGATGAAGCGGAGGGCTTTGAACACTTTAGCTAATGAAACCCGAATAGAGGTTTCAAAATTAGGGTCGGAGATAGTAATCTTAGGAGCGGGCGCTTTACTTTTGTCCAACGAACTTGGATTACCCTAAATGAGAGAAAGGAGGTGATAAAGAGATCGATGAATGAAATCAATTTATGGTATTGGCTTAAGGAATTTGGGTTTTTTAGGAGGTAAGATGAAATTTTCAAAAATTTTAATCTTATTCAGTATGGTTATTTTGATTGGTTCCTTTGCCTTCTCCCAGGCAGTAGGAACCAAGGGTTCTGTTTCAGGGGTTGTGAGGAATGCAGAGGCCCTTGAACCGCTTGCAAACGCAACAGTAAGAATTTCTGGAGACTTACTACCTGCAGGAAGAGATTATGTTACAACTGAAAATGGTCTTTTCAGATTCGCAGGGCTCCTTCCAGGAAAATATAATTTAAAAGTTACTCACCCTGAGATGATGGATTTGGAGATGGAAGTCACTGTTGCCCTTGACAAAGAGACCCAGGTTGAAGCATTGATGGTTGCAGTTGGGAGGGTTACTGAAGAGATTACAGTCACCGCAGTTGCTCCTCTTGTTGATGTGAAATCTACTGAGATTTCCACTAACATTGATTCAACCACAATAAGGAATCTCCCCCTTGGAAGGTCTTATGCATCCCTCTTCCATTTAGCTCCTGGAGTTGCAGACAACAGAGACTTTGCACCAAATGCAGGAGGGAATAGACAGGACAATGTCTTCCTTTATGATGGATCAAACATAACAAATCCTCTTTTTGGTTATCTTGGCTCAAACTTTTCAGAGTTGGATATTCAGGAAATAAACATAAAGAGAGGAGCAATCTCAGCAGAATTTGGAAGAGCATCTGGGATGGTTACAAACGCAGTAACAAAATCAGGAACAAATAATCTCTCAGGAACATTCAGATTTGTTGCCCGCTCAGGAGATTGGCAGGCGAATAGCAAAGACCCCAATATTACTTCAAAGACCGACAGCTGGTCACCGGCTTTTGGTATTGGAGGACCAATAATAAAAGACAGAGTTTGGTTCTATGCTTCAGGAAATGTTCCTCGCTCAACCGTGAGAAATAGAAAAAATAATCTTGGTGATGTTCCTGATGCCAAGTCGTCAACAAATGAGTTCTTTCTAAAACTGAGTGCTAACCCTCACCCAAAACACCTTTTAATTGCGAGTTTTAGAAATGGAGATTCTTACACTGATAGAGCAGGAGTTGGTGTAAATGACCATCCTTCCACTGCTACAGATTATGATGGGGCAAATAGTATTATGTATGCCTCCTGGACATGGGCGATTTCTCCAACTTCATACCTTGAGGTAAAGTATGACCATGTGGTTGAGAAAAACAAGAGTGTTCCAATAACTGATCTTGGCTATTTACCTACATTTGATGTTACTAACCTTGATAAGATGGGATATTTTCGAACTGCTTCCGGTTATATAATCGGAGGAGCCACAGCTTCAGGCCAATATGTTGGAGGCGCGTCGGAATACAATACACAGAACTTCTATAGAGACGAAGTAAAAATAGTCTTCAGTAAATATCTTGATTTCAAAGGACATACCCACAACATAAAAGCAGGATTTGGATACGAAAAAGGAACCGAGCATCTTGAAAGACTTGCCAATGGATGGGGTTCAATAATTTTGACAACCTACGGTGGAAAATCCGCCTTTAGAGCAAGGTATTATCCTCAGCAACCAGCCCAGGATTCGGGAGGAAAAACTTTCTCAATATTTATACAGGATACAGCAACAATAGGAGAAAGACTGACTCTTTACCTTGGGGTCCTTTCCAATAGAGATGAATATTTTTCCTTTGGGAAAAATGAATTCAATTTCTGGATCTCTCCTGGAGTTTACGAGAAGAAAAAGTTATATTTTAACTTTGATGAGGAAATCCAGCCGAGAGTCGGATTCACATTTGTTCTGGATAAGAAAGCAGGAGACAAGCTCTATGCAAATTATGGAAGGTATTACGCTATGGATAATAGAAGCATTGCCCGTGCAGCTGCACCACAAAGAATTTACAGAAGAGATGCTTATTTTGATCTAACTGGAAAGCTTTTGGCTGACACACCTCAAGCAGCAGAGACTGGAAAGGTAATACTCCCTGATATTAAACCTACCTATCAGGATGAGTATGTTTTAGGCTACAGCAGACCACTTTTCGGAAAAAAGTGGGTTCTGGATATCTGGGCTCAGTATAGAAATGTAAAGAATGTTATTGAGGATTATCCTACCAAAAACAGAGAAACAAGCCCAAGCACATATGTTTACGGAAATCTTGACGGAAAAGTAAAATACGATTCAACAGGATATCAGATTGGATTTGGGGCATTAGCCAAGAGAATTTACAAAGCATTTACAATTCAACTTCAGAAACCATTCTCTGATAAGTGGTCATTGATGGCAATGTACACATGGAGCAGGCTTTCTGGAAACTGGGATCTTGACTACGCAGCAGGAACTGCTCTCTTCTATCAGTCCTCTTATATTGAGGATGGTCCGGGTGATTATGTAATGGATCCAAGTCGTGATGGGATTCTTATTGGAGATAGAACACATGTCTTCAAGCTTTTTGGTACATGGGAGTTCTTTAAGAGAACAACAATTGGTGGCTATCTAAAAATTCAAAGTGGAAGACCATGGGAGGCTCGAGGACTTGACTATTTCGGCAACTACTACAGATACCTTGAAAAAGCCGGAAGTCACCGATTGGATACATGGACAAATCTGGATCTCCAGATTAACCATTCAATCTCATTTGGCAGATTTACAGGAGTTATTGAGGCAAGAATGTCCAATGTTTTTGATACTCAGACAGTTCTTGGAATTGATATGAGAAAGGACCAACCCACATTCCAAAACCCAACTTCATATGCTCCTCCTCGAAGCTTTGCTCTGACATTCTATCTGAACTTCTAACGGTAGTTTATTGGGGAGGGAAGGGTTCTTCCCTCCCCTTTTTAAAATGCAGATATTTTTAGTTTTTATCTTTCTTTTAAATTTTTCTCTTGAACAAAAGTTTTCTTCCTTCACCATAAATTATGGCGCGGAAGAGAATGAAGTAGGGATAGTTATTGAGCCTGAAATTCTTCCAATTGGTCCCCATTCCTTTTCTGTTGATAAAAATGGAAATATTTATATTGCAGACCCTGTAAACTCATCTATTAAAGTCTTCTCTAACAAAGGAAAGATTCTCAAAGTCATTCCATTTAAAGATTTTTATGATGATTTAATGGTTTCTCCTGATGGAGATATTTTTATTTTGAAAAGGGATTCCTCTGAGATTATCAGTATTAAGACAGATGGGAAGAAAGATACAATAAGAATAGAACCTGAAATTTCAATTGAGTCTTCAAAACTTTTTCTCTGGAAAAGAAAGATTTTTGTTAAAAGTTCAGATAAATTCAGTCTTTTGAGCTTTAATGGAAAAGGTTTCTATGAGAAAATTCCCTATATTTTTAGTGCTGAATACATAGAAAAAGGGATAGGAATTGTCAGGAAAATCGATTCTACAGGAAGAACGCTTTTAAAATTTCCTGTGGGAAGAGAAAACCTTGTGTCTATTGAATTTTTGAACGAGGATGTAGAAGGGAATATTTATATCCAGATTGAATATTTAATTTCTGATAATAGTGTAGGGCTTGAAGTTTTGAAGTTAAATGCTTCGGGAGGAATAATTTCTAAGATTCCAGTTCCTGAAAATGATTATACAATCTGGACTTCCCGCCTTCTGTTTGTTGATGAGAAAGGAAAAATTTATCAGGTTCTACCCAAGAGGGATTTTGTGAGGGTGAATGTGTGGGAATGAAAAGCGAGAAAAGCAAGAAATGCAAGACTGGTGAGACGAGAAGGAGAACAGAAATGAGCGAGAGGCGAGAAGTGCCAGGAAGAATCTTGGAAATTGAAAATTGGAGATTTTAAAATTCGAAATGAAAAATGCAAAATTAATCAAATGCAAGAAAATCAAGACGGGCAAGAGAGAGTACAGGAAATTGGAGATTGGAAATTTTAAAATGCAAAATGCAAGAAAAGCGAAAGGGCAAAATGGCTAAAAAGCAAAAATGCAGAACTGTAAGCTATCAGCTATCAGCTGTTAGCTATTGGGCAAGGATTTTTATTTTAATTTTCCTCTCTTCTTTTCTGTTTGCTTGGGATGGGGAGAAATGGGGTGGAATCAATAGAGATGAAATTATCAAAAGAGCAAAGGAGATGATAGAATCTCCATGGTCACCAAATAAGATTTGCAGGGGATGGAATATCTCGGTTGAGCCTCCTGAGTTTTATCCCGGGAAAACATATTATGGAATGCTCTACACCCAGAACAATCCTCAGGAAAATTGGGAAGAGTTTTTAAAAGGCATAACAAATCTACCATACGATTATTATGGTTACTGGGGAACAAATAACAGATGGTATAACTATTACGGAACAGATTGCTCAGGATTTGTCTCCATTTGCTGGAAATTGCCAGAGAGATTTTCAACAACTTTATTTTACGAAGATGCTAATGGAAAGAGAAATTACTGTTATCCTTTAGGACCTGAAGGCTCTTCTGCTCAGGTAAACCTTTTACCAGGAGATGCTTTAAACGATGCGGGTTCCCATATAATTCTTTTCAGTCACAAATCTCAATCCAACACAATTATCTCTTTGGAACAGACTCCAAATAATGCGAAGATGAGGGAATGGTACTACAGCTCCCTTAAAAGTTATCAGCCTATCCGGAGAAACTGGATTTTAGATAAAAAGAAAAGAGGGAAAGGGAGAATATAGAAAAGCGAGAAAAGCAGGACTGGCAAGACTTGCAAGACGAGAAAGAAATTTCGCTGAATTCAATGAGCATAAGCCTTTTCTGGCAACTTCTTTATGAAAAGATGGATTACACCGGAATGGGCTAAAAAAGTGCGTTTTTTAAGATCCTTCCAATCAGAGGAGCAAAAGTAGCTTTCAAAATAATATCAAGGATAAGCCCTGATATTGCGATTAATAAAAGGGCTTTTTCTTTCCCTATCTGAGGTTTCTTTCTTTTAATTAATGAAAGGAGAGGCTCTGAAAGCAAAACTCCAAGGATGACAAAGGAGAAAACTCTAATAAGGGACCAGAAGTGCCAGCCAAGGCATATGGGTATAATCTTATTCTTTGAATTAATTATCAGTTGAGCAACATAAAAGTTCATATAATTTACCATTATAGAACCCATTGAGATTGAAAGAAGGGATGCAGAGAAGAGTGAAAAAATTACAAAAATTCCAATATGAATAAGATGCTGAGGGATAAACTCTTTCGGATTTGATTCTCTTCCCACTCCTGTTTTGATCCACTCAAACATCTCATCTTTGTTGGCTTTTCCATTTATTACAACCTTTTCAGTCCTTTCTGGAAAGATTGAAAAAATAATCGTTCCAAAAAGAATAAGGGAAAGAGCCCAGAGAAGCATTGATTTTATCGCTTCTCTTTTTTTTTCTTTTAGAATTAGATAAATCATGAATGGGTAAGCAAAGGAAATATTAAGAATTGGGAGGAGATATTTGTTTCCAATGGAAATTCCAATTATATAGGATAAAAATGATGAAAATAAAATAATAAAATAAATCTTAAAAGGAGACAATTTTTTTGAATTTTTCAAATCTTTCCTCTAAATCTTTTCTTTTAATTTCAAGAAGTTTTTCAACTCCGAACTCTTCAACTGTGAAGGATGCAAGGATTGTTCCCCAGACTGTGGCTTTTTTAATTGTTTCCCAATCTGTTTTCTCTTCCTTTGCAATATATCCCATGAATGCTCCAGCAAAGGAGTCACCCGCTCCTGTTGGGTCTTTAACAATTTTCAACGGATAAGCGGGAAGGGGAAAGATTTCCCCATCTTTTGAAAAAACAATTACCCCATGTTCTCCTTTCTTTAAAATTACAAATTGAGGACCCATCTCAAGGATTTTTTCAGAGGATTCAAAAAAGTTTCTTTTTCCTGTAAGAAGATAAGCCTCCTCGTCGTTTAAAAACATTAGATTAACATCTTCAAGGAGAGAGATAACTTTTTCAGGGCATCCCTTTATCCAGTGATTCATTGTGTCCATTGCTATAATCTCTGGAGATTTAATCTGAGCCATGACATCCCTTTGTAAATCGGGCTGGATGTTGGCAAGAAATACAAATTTTGAGTCTCTGTATGATTCTGGAAGTTCTGGAGCAAAATTGGCAAAGACATTCAGCTCAGTTTTCAATGTTTTTCTTACATTTGGATTCTTCCCATAGGAACCATGCCATCTGAATGTTTTTCCTTCTTCAATCTTTATTCCTTCTGTATCAATACCTTTCTCTCTAAAAATATTTATAAAAGATTGAGGAAAATCAGAACCTACAACTCCCACAATTTTTGGTGGAAGGAAAAAAAAAGCTGAAAGAGAAAAATAAGAGGCAGAACCTCCAAGAATTTCTTCCCTTTTGCCGAAAGGTGTTTTTATTGTGTCAAAAACAATTGAACCAACAACTAAAAGACTCATTTCTATCTCCTATTTATTTTTTTCTATCGCGACAACCCAGACTTCATTGGGTTCCATTCCTCTGGAAAAGATAATTTTATTTCCCTTTTGAATTACGGGAATTTTTTTGTTGGTTTCGATTTCCTTTGCTACATAATCTTTGTCATCCACTAAAATCTCAAATTGTGCACTGGTCTTTTTGTCACCTCTATTGAATGCAAAAAGGACTTTAAAATCCTTTCCTTCAAGAATTTTTCCTTCTAAAAATACATCTTCTGAGGATACCACATCTATATATTTTTTAATTCCAACCCATTTAACCAGTCCAGCAAAGAATTTCTTATTGTTGGGATTGCTAAAATGATGATAGGCTAAGCCTATAAATGAGCCAACAATTAAAGCTTTTCCCTTTCCATAATTTGAATAAATAATTGCTGGTTTTCCATCTTCAAATTCAGCAAGAACTTTAGCATTTTTGTTAGTTATTTCAAAGCTTTCCTCTAAAAAGAGAGAATCAAGTTTTTCTCCTTCTTTTAAAAAAGGAAGGGATTCGTGGGATGATTTTATAATAATTGAGGATGTCTTTTTTAGTGGTATTAAGGTTGATTCTCTGCATCCAAAGATTTTATCCAGACCGTCACCGGGAATGATGCCTGTTGAGAAACCTTTTTCATCTATCCATCCAATTCGTGCCTCTGCTACCAATGTGCCTCCCTCTTCAACATATTCAATAATTTTCTGTATATGGGATTGAGACATCATAACAGGATATGGGACAATCAGAAGTTTATACTCTTTTAGTCTTTCTGAAAATAAATCCATTGAATGTAGAAAATCAACAGGAATATTGTTTTCGTAAAAAGTACTGTGAATTCCCTGGAGGGATTCGCTAAGGGTGTTATATCCGATAGGTTTACCCTCTAAAGTATATGTTTGCTGACCCCCAACCATATGGGATAAAGGATTATAAAGGATGGCAATTTCTGCTTTCTGAGGATGACTCTTCAGAAAGAGCTTCATGTTTTCATTGATAACCTTTGCAACTTTTCCTGCAAGAACTGTTCTTTCTGTCAACTTTCCGTCGGTTTCTACAAGCCCGTATCCACCAGCCTCATGAGCAAGGTCCAGCAATTTTTTAAGGCTATTAAAATCAAATCTTCCTTCCTCCTTTTCGCTGGTAGCCCACTCAATCCAGCAACGGATTGAGTTAAATCCAAGATTTTTAATTTGAGTAAGATCCTTTTTCCAGATTTCAAGACTTTTTTCTTCTACCTTCACCACTATGGGAGCTCTCACTTTACCTCCTCCATACCATACAGAGACAGGAAAGAAATTTTTCATCCTTTCAGAGTGTAAGCCATGTCCTTTAAAGAAAGTTAAAAGAGTAATTAGAAGAACGATGGAAAAATTCCTTAATTTTGACATATCTCTTGTTTTATTCGGGAAGAATGTATTTCAATTTTTCTTTCAGTTCATCGGTTATCATACTTTTGTCTGTGATTATTGCAAATTTCAAGGCAGAGGAGCAATTGCAAGATTTTCTCTCCCTTGGAAGATTCTTTATTGTTTCTTTTATAAGTTTTTTTGCATTCTCTGTATTCTTTCTAAGATAGTTCAAGACCATTTCAACTGTTACAGGTTCTTCCTCCTCATGCCAGCAATCATAGTCAGTAACGAGGGCAATCGTAGCATAGCAAATCTCTGCTTCCCTTGCGAGTTTTGCCTCAGTCACATTTGTCATACCAATTACATCAACTCCCCATGAACGATAAAGTAGTGATTCTGCTTTTGTAGAGAAGGAAGGACCTTCAATGCAAATATAAGTTCCTTTAGGATGGAAAGGTATTCCCAAGTTCTGGCAGGATTTGATTAAATATCCTGCAAGTTCAGGGCATATGGGATATGCAAAACTAATGTGCCCAGCGATTCCATTTCCAAAAAATGTGTTGACTCTTCTGAAGGTTCTATCTATGAACTGGTCAGCAATTACAACATCCATTGGATGAATATTTTCCTTCATTGAGCCGACCGCAGATGCAGAAATTATCCTTTCAGCACCAAACATTTTAAATCCGTAGATATTTGCTCTGAAGTTTATTTCTGAAGGGAGAATCCTGTGACCTCTTCCGTGTCTCGAAAGAAAAGCAACCCTTCTTCCTTCAAGCTCTCCTGTGAAATAAGAATCTGATGGCTCTCCGAAGGGAGTTGTGATTTTTACTTCCTTTAAATCCCTGAGCCCCTCAATCTCATAAAAGCCACTACCACCAATAATTCCAATTTCTATCTTCTCCATTTTTCCTCCAAATTTAAATTTTGGAATTCAGTAAATATTTTTTATGAATCCGATTGAAAGTATTATTACAATTTCAATACTTCCTGATATCCTTCCATATCCATAAACCCGTGTCCAGATATGTTGAAGGCTATTACCTTTCCTTCGTTCTCCTCCTTTTTTGCTTCCTCAATAGCACATGCAATACTATAGGCTGATTCAGGAGCAGGTAGAAAACCCTCTGTCTCCACGAATATTCTCATAAGTTCGAATACTTTTTTCTCATCACCTGGATATGCTACTGTGTCGATATAACCTTTATTTCTCAAAAGGCTTATTATTGGGGCGCACCCATGATATCTTAATCCATCTGCTTTTATTGGTTTCATCTCAATTTGATGACCCAGGGTGTACATTTTAAGCAAAGGGGTCATCTCTGCATGGTCAGCAAAGTCATAGCAGTATTCACCTTGAAGGTTAGGAGCAACCAGGCTCTGGGCTGCTATAAATTTAATCTTTTTCCCTTTAGTAAGCGATTCACCAACAAAGGGAAGAACAAAGCCACCAAAGTTTGAGCCACCTCCAAGACATGAGATCATTATATCTGGATAATCTTCAAACTTTTCAAATTGTCTCATTGTTTCCAACCCGATTATTGTTTGATGAAGTAATACATGATTTAAAACAGAACCAAGGACATAAACTGCCTTTTGGTCTCTCTCTGAGTCTTCAAGACCCTCTGAAATGGCAATTCCAAGAGAACCTGGATGGTTGGGATTTGTAGCAAGCATCTTTCTTCCGAATTCTGTATTGTTACTGGGAGATGCAAAAACCTCTGCTCCTAAGAGCTTCATTAAGTTTCGTCGAGCAACTTTCCAATTGTAAACTGCTCTTACCCAATAAATTGTACATTTCAACCCATTAACTGCTGAAGCATAAGCAAGAGCAGTCCCCCACTGCCCAGCACCTGTCTCTGTAGTTACTCTCTCAAAACCTTCCTTCTTGGCATAGTAGCATTGTGCTAAAGCAGTATTGACTTTGTGACTCCCTGTGGGACTGAAAAATTCACTTTTGTAGTAAAGTTTACACTTTGTATTTAGTCTTTTCTCTAAGTTCAAAGCTCTGAAAAGGGGACGGGGTCTACCTGCTTGGAAATATAATTGTATTACCTCATCGGGAATTGGTATCCATCTCTCCTGAGAGGACTCCTGCTTTAGGCACTCGTTTATCATTAGTTTTGGAAGATTTGCTATTCGTGACTCTCCTGTTTCAGGGTCCATTGGTGGAGGGAGAGGCTCGGGTAAATCGGGTAAAATATTATACCATTTGTCAGGCATCTCATCTATACTCAAATTCACTTGTCTCAATTGTTTCATTTAGCCTCCTCATTTGTCTTTTGTATAAATCTTTTTTATTTCAAAGGTTACATCTCTTCTCCAAAATCCTTTTTAAATGCCTCAGTTAATTTTCTCCCCCAATTTTCTATTGGTTCCAATTTTCCAAGGAAGAATCTGAGAACAGGCGGTTCACTTATAAATCTTAATCCCTTTATCAGTTCTCGATGCTCATACAACCATTTTATTCTGTCTATTGTGTATTCGATATGAGATACGGAATACACCCTTCTCGGAAGAGCAATTCTAGTCAGTTCTAAGTCAGCATAAAGCTCAGTCCCGTCAGGTGCGCGATCCATAGAAATTGTTCCTCTTTCCATTGCTCTTACTCCAGAAGCAATGTAAAGAGCAGCGGTTAAAGCACCTGCGATGTAATTCTCTTTTGGGATGTGAGGTAGAAATTCTCTGGCATCTAAGTGGCACGCAAGTCCACCAGGAGGGGTAACAACTGGTATTCCCATCTCGTCAAGATTTTCCACAAAATACCTTATTTGCTCAACAGGACTGCCAGCAACTCCAGGGTCGACCATTTCCATTAATCCAACAGCCATGGCTCCTATTTCCCTCATAGACATTCCACCATAGGTGAAAAATCCTTCATAGACAGGAAGCCATGGTTCTAATTGCTCGAATAACTTCTTATTACTAGTTGCAATAAATCCTCCTCTTACAGATGTGTTTTTTCTCCCGCTTAGATAGAATAAATCAGCATAGCTACAAATCTCCTTTACTATTTCTGCTACAGTTTTATTTTCATAACCTCTTTCCCTTTTCTGTATTAAGTAAGCATTTTCAGAAATTAAACTTCCATCAATAACAAGAAGAAGCCCATTGTCATTACAAACCTTTCTGACTTCTTTCAGGTTTTCCATAGAGAATGGTTGTCCGCCAAGAAGGTTTGTAGTTGCCTCCATTCTAACATATCCAATCTTTTCTGCACCGTATTTCTTTATAGCATCCCTAAGTTTCTGAATGTCCATATTTCCCTTGAAAGGATGTGAACTTTTTGTTTTTAGTGCCTCATCCATATAGAGCTCTAGACAAATAGAGTTTCCTGTCAACTCTATGTGAGCCTTTGTAGTAGTAAAGTGATAATTTGTTATTATGACACCTCCAGGTTTAGCAAACACCTTTGATAACAGATGCTCAGCAGCTCTTCCCTGATGAACATTCATCACATATTGGTACCCCAATATTTTTTTCACCGCATCGGCAAATTCATAAAATGTCCTGCTTCCTGCGTATGCATCATCGGTGGCAATAAACGCAGCGAACTGGTTATCACTCATAGCGTTGACACCACTGTCTGTGAGCATATCAAGGAATATGTCCTTTGTCTTCAGTAGAAAGGTATTGTAGCCTGCTTCTTCAATAGCCTTAAGCCTTTTCTCGCACGGAACTAATTCAAGTTTTTGAACCATTCTCGTTTTGTACATCTCAACAGGGATTAATCTCCCGTCCCTTAATCTTATTTCCATTTTGCCTCCTATTTAAGAATTTTTTTGATGGTCTCAATTAATGTTTTGTTCTGTTCCTCGGTTCCAATAGTAATTCTGAGGGCTGTGGGAAATCCATACTCTTTAATTGTTCGAGTTATTATACCTTTTCTCAGAAGATCTTCGAATACTATCTGACTATCCTTGCCAAAATCAACAAATATGAAATTTCCATAGGTAGGTAAATATAAGAGACCTAATTTTTTGTAAGCATCATAGAGATATCTTTTCCCTTCCTCATTCATTTCGTAACTCTTTTGAACAAATTTTTCGTCTTCTAATGCAGAAATGCCAGCAATCTGAGACAGTCGGTTTGCATTGAAAGATATCCTTACTTTCATAAGATTTTCAACAATCTCTCCCTTGGTAAATCCATAGCCCAATCTTATTCCTGCAAGTCCATAGATTTTTGAAAAGGTGCGAAGGATTAAAACATTTTTGTTGGATTTTAAGTATTTGATTGAGTCGGGATATTCAGGATCTCTTATGTATTCATAATAAGCCTCGTCAATTATTACAAGGATATTTTCTGGGACATTCTCAATAAATTGGTCAAGCTCTTCCTTTTTAACAATTGTTCCTGTTGGATTGTTAGGATTGGCAATAAAGATTAACCTTGTGTTCTTATTTATGGCATTGAACATAGCTTTAAGATCATGGGTATAATTCTTCATTGGGACTTCAATCAGTTGACCTCCCGCAATATTTACAGCAATCTTATACCATATAAAGGAACTTTTGCTGACAATTGCGTTTTCATCTGGAGAAAGATACGATAAGGTCACAAGTGGAAGAATCTCTACGGAGCCATTCCCAATTATAATCTCTTCAGGAGCAACATTAAATTTCCGAGATAATGCATTCCTCAGATAAAAACAATTGTCATCAGGATAGAGATTGGAACCCTTCAAAGCTTTTTTCGCCGCCTTTAGAGCCAAAGGGGAGGTTCCTAAAGGATTTTCATTGGAAGCAAGTTTTATTATTTCGCCTTTTAATCCTAATTCCTTTGCAACCTCCTCAATTGGTTTTCCAGGTTTATAGGGTATTATTGCTTTTATATTATCTTTTGGTTTAAGTACCATTTACTCCTCCTTATAATAGCATATATGATAAATTGACATATCGGAAAAGTCAAAATTGCTTTCACTGAAGTTTCCTGAATTTCAATTGGTCTATCTTAAGAAGATATAGAAATAATCGACAAA
>FMJZ01040784.1_pt1 | contig 18878 bp, 19 predicted proteins | sample 1987881 | NCBI WGS metagenome assembly FMJZ01 (sample SAMEA4378227, study PRJEB15110) | soil metagenome | biome: soil; feature: Field; material: Soil | place: India | collected 2015-03-11 | depth 0 m
AAAAAAATTGATTTTTTAAGTATTATTTAAAAGACTAAATCAATTGTCTTATAAAGATGAAATAAGTCCTTGCACTATCAAAAAATGTAGCACATTAAAATTGGAGATAAAAAATTTCAAATCATTTATACAGCGAGCTAAAGTTTAAAAAGACACGATTAGCTTTAAAATCTTAGAAAATTGGAAGGAGGAATGAGTAAATGAAGGTATTGTACGAATTTATTCCCAAAGCAGACTTTTTAGATTTAGCAGATGAAATAAAGGATTTAGTAGATGGTTTTAATATCACCGATAGCGCAGGTGGAATGCCTGCTCCCAGTGCTACTGCAGTAGCCTGTGTGCTTAAGGTAAAGTATCCCCCAAAAATAATAATTCCCATGCTCATTACTAATTATAAAGGACCAGTTGAAATTGCTGCTGTAGCAAGTGCTTGTGAAGCCTTAGGAATTTACGGAATGATACCTGATCCGGGAGATGCTCCCAGATACGGATATCCAATAAGGACAAAAAAAGATGGAACCTGTGAAATTCTTTCTGAGAAAGAGGAAATTGAAAGATTTAGACGCGCAACTGGTCCTGCGGAAGAAGTTAGAGAATTCCTGCGTAATATTGTAAAGATAAAAAAGTTAAAATTAGGCTGTCTCTTAACTAGTCGTAGACCTACGGAAGAGGCGATTACACGCATAAGGGATGCTTGGGATTTCTGCCTTTTTTTGCGCTTAGAAAAGACCTCTTTGCCAAAGTTAAAAGAATTAGCTTCGGAGTGTAAAAATTTAGGAAAACCCATTTATCCGTATTTTGTAGTTGAGACGCCTAAAAATAAAAAGATTCTGGAAAGAATCGGATGGCCTTCTACAACGACCTTAGAAAAAGCAGAAGAATTCGTAGCAGAACTACAAGGTATTGTAGACGGTATAGTTTCTACTTGCCTGGGAGACATAGAAGCAGATAAAAAGTTACTTGATAAACTGCAGAAATTTAGAGATTGACATCCCCATGTTTAAGCATGGGATTCGGTTCGTCGTCCTCGTGGACTCATATAAAGGGTTAAGGGCTTTGTCAAACCAACCCCTGCTATACGCATATGGCGTATGGCCCGCTTCATGATGTTCATCACACCATTGTAGTCAGCTTTGTAGAGTAGTTGCAGCTCGCACATCGGAAAGAATAATGGCTCAGCAATACCCAAGAATGTAGTATATTAAGTTTTAGACCAGACCCAAAGAAAGAGAGACATAAGTCCAAACCCAGTATTGTGGATCGAAAGGAATTTGAAGCAGACATATAGAAGTTGTTAAAAAGCTGATAGCGTAGGCCACCCTATAGTATCAGAAAGCCTTAAATGTTGGTTATTTGTCATGCATGGAAAAAGGAGGGTTGATAATGCCGGTGAAAAGAAGCTGGCCTGTGCCGAGCGACATTGAAATCGCTTATAAAACCGAGCTTCACCCAATTAAGAGGGTTGCAGAGCATATCGGAATTCTGGAGGATGAACTTGAGTATTATGGGAAATATATGGCTAAGGTAGATTATATGAGCATTCTCAACAGGTTGAAGAATAGGCCCCTCGGCAAACTGATTATCGTAACAGCAATCACGCCCACACCCCTCGGCGAAGGGAAAACAACCGTTTCAATAGGCTTGGGCCAAGCCTTCCATGAAAGGGGTTTAAAAGTTATCAACACTCTGCGCGAACCGTCTAAAGGCGTTACCTTTGGAGTAAAAGGCGGCGCAACTGGCGGCGGCTACTCCCAAGTCTTACCTATGGATAGGATTAATCTTAATTTCACGGGAGACATACCTGCCGTGGAAATTGCCCATAACCTTTGTGCAGCAGCCATAGATGCTAGCATACTCCACGGAAACCCTTTAAGCATCGACCCCCTATCGGTCGAATGGCCCTATTGCATGGATGTGGAGGCTAGGGCTTTAAGACGAGCCGTCATAGGATTAGGAGGAAGGTCAAACGGTTATCCTAGGGAGGCGCGTTGGAGCATAACTGTGGCGACGGAGACAGCGGCCATCCATGCGTTGGCCACCGGGTTGGAAGACTTAAGGAAAAGGCTGGGAAGAGCCGTCGTCGCCTACACCTATAGTAGAAAACCGGTAACATGCGAAGAGCTTGGAGTGGCCGGGGCCATGGCCGCCCTGCTCGTGGAAGCCATTAAGCCTAATCTAGTTCAATCCATAGAAGGCCACCCGGTTTTAGTCCATGGATTCCCGTTTGCAAACATAGCTCACGGGACCAACTCGATCATAGCCGATCTAGTGGCTTTGAAGCTTGCAGATTATGTTATCTGCGAGACCGGTTTTGGCTCTGAATGCGGCTTCTCCAAGTTCTGCGATATTGTGTGCCGCCAGTCCCCCGAGTTAAGGCCCGATTGCGCCGTCATCGTCTGCACGGTTAGAGCCCTTAAAGAACACGGTGGCGCCTTCCTGCTTCGCCCAGGAATGCCCTATAGGAAAGTTAAGAAGGCGGCTGAAACAGAAAATCTCCAAGCGGTTGAAAAAGGTTGCGAGAATTTAGCTAGACACATAGAAATAGTCCACAGATACGGTATTCCGGCCGTAGTGGCCGTCAACAGGTTTATCACGGACACCGACAGGGAGATAAGCCTTGTATGTGAAAAAGCCGTTGAGGCTGGTGCCGACGGTGTTGCCGTCGTAGACCCATGGTTCAAAGGAGGAGAGGGTTGTCAGGAACTTGTTGATAAGGTTCTTGAAGCAATGGAGAAGCCGCATGAGCTGAAGTATCTTTACCCCGATGAAGCCACTATTAAGGAGAAAATAGAGGACATAGCTACTGACCTCTATGGAGCCGACGATGTGAAATATTCCCCTGAAGCAGAGGAAAAGATAGAGTTTTACAGCAGCCTCGGATACGACAGGCTTCCAATAAACATGGCTAAAACACCCCTCTCCCTTTCGCACGACCCGCTCTGGAAGAATGTGCCTAAGAACTATACGTTTCCAGTCAACGACATATTCGCCTTCGTGGGAGCCGGTTTCCTTATCCCGATATGTGGCGAAATACAGCTTATGCCCGGTCTCCCGAGAAAACCCGCCTTCCTAGGGATCGATGTAGAAACTGAAACCGGAAGGATAAGAGGCCTCTTCTAGATATCTGTCAACCGGTACTTCAACTATGAGTTGCCTGAAACTTGAAAAACCATGTCGAACATGTTTTCCTCAGACTAGAGGCCGCTGGAAACACGATCATTACGAGGACTTGTCTAACCATTATAGGGTTAAGCGTTTAACGAGTACTCTAAAAGTATAAAAAGGCGGATAGATGAAAAGGACGAGGATGTTCAGATTTAACCGAGAGCAGAAAATTTTCGATATCGCGGGCGTGAAGGTTGGTGGTCAGCCGGGTCAACTGCCTACTGTCATGATAGGAAGCATATTCTACAGCAAGCAGAAAATATTTGAGGATGAGAGGAATTGGGTGTTCTCTAGAGAGAAGGCTGAAGACCTCTTGAATAAGGAGAAGGAGATATCGGACAAAACCGGTAATCCGAGGATTGTAGACGTATGCTGCTCATGGCCCCAAGCTTTTGGAAAACTCATCGAGTTCGTAGCTGACAAGATCGACGGGCCATTCGCTATAGACGGGACTACTGAGGAGGCCAGGATTGCAGGAGCCAAGTACGTCGGTGAAGTCGGGTTGTCTGAACGAGTCCTCTACAACTCGGTAATGCCGCATATTAAAGAGGCCGAGATATCTGCAATTAGGAATGCTGGGATTAAATCCGCCGTCTTACTGACGTATAACGCTAAAAGCCCTACGATAGCCGGGAGGATGCAGGTGCTTGATGATCTTATAGGCTTAGCATCAAAAGCAGGCATCGAGAAAATCTTGGTGGATACGACTGTTCTCGACATCCCCGACCCAGGACCCGTCAGTAAAGTCGTCTATATGGTGAAGGATAAATATGGTTTACCAGCCGGGGCTGGAACGCATAACGCAGTCCAGAGGTGGAATAGGATGCGCAGATTAGATAAAACGCTGTTCTCAATTGCAAGCAGCGTAGCCGACGTGCTTCCCATATTCATGGGGGCAAACTTCGTAATATATGGGCCGATAGAGAACGCTTCAAACGCGTATTTCCACTGTGCACTGGCTGACGCTTACGTGGCTTACAGCGTGCGACAGGAATTTGGAACAAGACCATTAACCGGCAGCCACCCGTTGTTCAAAATATTCAAGGTATAAAGAGTATACGATTAACGTCTAATATTCGCTTAACCCGCCGATGTTTCATGAGATGGTTTTTCCGGCCGTGTCGTCAACTAAAGACGCGGCGTTCTAAGTTTGTCTACTGGGAACCCTTTTAATCCTTAATCCCTGTGGTTCGGCAGGGGTTTCGTCTCCCCTCTGCGAAGTATCTTAACCTTCCCGTGCTCAACCATGATTCTTCCTTCTCGGAAAAGACGGATCCCTTCCACCAAGACTTCGCCCTCAGCCTCTTGGACCCTCCTCTTCAAAGTCTCCTCATCGTCATCTTCCCTCACTTCAACAGCCTTCTGCATTATTATCGGTCCGGCATCCATTTTCTCATCAACGAAGTGGAGGGTACAACCCGTAATCTTAACGCCGGATTCAAGCACTGCACGATGGACGTTTATATCCCAGCCTGGAAAGGCTGGGAGGAGCGAGGGATGAATGTTCATAATCCTGGTCCTAAACTTTTTCACGAACTGGGGGCTCAGTATCCTGTTATAACCTATGAGCAGCACGAGGTCCACCCTCCTGCGCTCGAGCTCGGCGGCGACCTCCATATCGTATTCCACAGGGTCCTTGCCCTTGGGTTCCATGAATATGGCCTCTATGCCGTTCCGCCTAGCCCGCTCCAGCGCGTACGCATTCTTCCTATTGCTTATGAGGCAGACTATCTCGGCATCCAACCTCTTGTCCCTTATGGCCTTCAGGATGGCCTCCATATCCGTGGCGCGGGTCGACGCGAGTATGCCTATCCTCAGCAACCCCTGGCGACCTCGGAGGCACATTCCACCAAATTATGCATGATAGTCGCAACAGTCACCGGGCCAACTCCACCTGGAACCGGGGTTATCGCAGATGCTTTTTGAGAAACGCTTTGAAAGTCCACATCCCCCACGAGAACTCCTTCGACGAAGCTGGTTCCAGCATCAATTACCACGGCGCCTTCAGCCACCATTTTGTCGGTTATGAGCCTTGGGACACCGGTTGCAGAGATTAAGACATCCGCCTTCAATGTCTTCTCACTTAAGTTTTTAGTCTTGACGTGGCAAACTGTTACTGTTGCCATTCGTGAGGTAAGCATCGCGAAAAGGGGTCTCCCAACGAGTATGCTATTATTCACAATAACAATATCAGCGCCTTCCACGTTAACCCCATACCACTCCAAAATCCTGATCGCAGCATTTGCCGTTGCCGTTGGCCTAGCTTCCCGACCAGCCAACAACCTTCCTAGGTTTAACGGGTGGAGACCGTCAACGTCCTTTCTAACGTCTAAGGCTTCTAATACGTCCAGTGTCGACACATTTTTCGGAAGCGGTAGTTGAACCACTATCCCGTGAACATCCGTATCCTTATTCAATACCTTTATGAGCGAGATTAGCTCGGCCTCGGAAGGATTGTTAAGCTCATGCACCACCGCTTGCCCCCCTACAGAGTTGCAGGCTTTAACCTTCATTTTAACGAAAGAATCCTGGGCCTTTGAACCTGAGGCCTTTATGATGTGCAGCGATGGTGTGAAACCCAGTTTAGCGATCCTTGCCTTAGCCTCAACCAGAATCGCGTCAGCCACGGGCTTACCACCCAGTATCTTAGCCGCCATTAGGAATCACCTTGGGCCCTTGTAAATCGTGAATCCCGACGCTGATGAAGATCCCCTAACATGAGGGGAGACACATTATGAGTCCTGCTGAAGCTTACTTTCCAACTGTGAGAGTGATGCCCGCCCCTAGTGCCAGCCTCATCGACCTTTACCAGTTCTCCAAGCCAATGAGACATCGCGTCCTCCTTCAAACACATGCGTCCTTATAAATGCTTCGATTCTACTGCTCCTATCAGTCAAAATTCTATAAACCGCTTTAAAAGTGTAAATTCCGGGATGAATTCTAACATATGGATTTCTAGTATTCATGAAATGTTTTTATAGGGAACTCCTTTTTTGCCGGTTGAGAATGAACGAGGGATCCGTAAACGCTAAGAATGAAATCAGGAAATTAGCGAGGGAGAGGATCCTAGCAATGTCGGATCAGCAGAGGAAGGATAGGAGCTCGAAGGCAGTTTCGAAGCTTAAAAGTCTAGAGGAGTTCTCGAGAGCAACGTGCGTTATGGTGTACGTTTCCAAAGAGGACGAGGTTGATACGATCGGGCTCATTACCGACATGTTGAAATCCGGTAAAAGAGTTGTAGTACCCCTTGTGAATGAGGAAAACATGGAGCTGATTCCCTGCGAGATATCAACCCTTGAAGAACTAGCTGTTGGAACATTCGGCGTGATGGAGCCGGATCCCAAGAATGTGAGAATCGTTAACGCCGAGGAAATAGACCTTGTTGTGGTTCCGGGGAGGGCTTTCGACAGAAATTGCAACAGGCTTGGCAGAGGAAAGGGTTACTTCGACGGGTTTTTAAAGAGGTTTAAGGAGGGAAAGAAAGTAATCGGTTTAGCCTTCTCCGAACAGGTTTTTGACAGCATACCGGTTGACGAGAACGATGCGAAGGTCGACATCGTGGTTACAGAATCCAGCATCATAAGGTGCGACGCTGGAGAACCGCGAGCTGGTTTAAACAGGAAAAAAATCGACGTGCATAAACTTGCCACCTCTTCCCTGTTCATGGCGCTCTTCATCGTGCTTAGGGCAGTCCCAACCTTCCCAATCATAGGGGTACCTGGAGGAAGTTTCCCGGTTTCAAATGTCGTTCTGCCGCTTTACGGCGTCTTGCTCGAGCCTGTTCACGGCGCCACCGTAATCCTCCTAGGAACAATTCTAGGTTTCCTAATAAAGCCTCCCATGTTTCTTTACCTAGACTTCCTACCACCGCTGGTTAACACTTTGACAGTAAGTCTGCTCTGGAGGGGAAAGACACGGTTAGCACTCCTCATCTATGTTTCCGTATTAGCCGTTTTCATGACAGGGCCTTTTAGCCTGCTCCTTCTACACCTCGACCTTCCAGGCTTAGAAGTAGATTTACCATTCCACTGGCTTCACCTCATAGCAATGCCCGTCTCCCTGATTCTCATTAGGACTGGAAATTTTAAACATAAGGCTGATCCAATTGTATTGAAGTTTTCGGGATGCGCTTTACTCGGAACCATGGGGCAACACTCTATGGGCAGTGCACTATTTGGATACGTGTTCGGTCTAACCGGGATGATAAATAGAGAGGGGTTTGAGAAAATCTGGTATACGGTATTCTGGATATATCCTATAGAGAGGATGCTTCTAGTCTTGGTAAGCACGCTGGTTGGAGTCCCGGCTATCCGAGTATTGACTAGGATAGTATGGAGGCCTCAGAATCCGTCGTAAGGCTCACCCGACCATATCGGTCTTGCTTCTCCAACGGTGAAAACTGAGCCCGTAACAAGTATTCTACCTTCTTTCCCGGCGCGGGACAATGCTCGAGCCACCGCCTCCCTAACAGTCGGCTCAGAACTGTATTTAGCATTCAGACCCTTCAACACATCCTCCATCCTCTCTATCGGGAGAGCCCTTCCCATGACGCCATGCTCAGTCAAGATGAACTCATCCGTAATCCTCGCAACAGATCTGAGAATCTTATCGTATTCCTTATCCGAGGAAATACTGACGACTGTTGTAAGCTTGGCTCCTGGCAGCATCTCCTCTATGCTCGACGACAACGCTTCTGCGGCCGCCGGGTCCTTTGCACAATCCAATATGACTAGTGGGCGTTTACTAATTGGCTCCAGCCTTCCTGGCCAAACAATGTTGGCAAGACCCCTCCTTATGGCGTCCTCATTGAAGTTCGATTTACCCGTTAGCTCAGAGAACTTGAGATAGCTCGCTATGGCTAGCGATACGTTCGCCGCCTGAAAACCCCCCCTTAGCGAAACCTTAAGGTTCTTCAACAGCCTTTTTCCCAGTTCAACATCCAAAGTTAGCCCAGTTAGGTCGGACCTTAAAACCCTGTGCTTAACGTCTCTGGATACTAGGGTGAGCTCAGAGCCCAATTCTCTGCAGCGTTCCTCAATAACCTTAAGCGCTGAACCTGAACAAGCCGATACGGTGGGCCGCCCATGCCTTATTATGCCTGCTTTCTCAAAAGCTATTTTCTCAACAGTATCACCCAAGTACTTCATATGCTCTAAAGAGACGTTGGTTATGACGGAGAGCAACGGGTCGCATGCGTTTGTCGCATCGAGCCTGCCTCCCATACCCACCTCAACGACGGCTACGTCAACTTTTCTCATTGAAAAATACTTATACGCCATCGAGACGTTACACTCGAAAAAGGTTGGAAAGCGTCCTAACTTTCTCGAGACTTTTTCACCAGCCTCTTTAACCTCCTCATAGGTCTCGACGACTTCCCTCCTGGTTATTTCCCGACCATCCACAGCTATCCTCTCGGTGAACCTGCACAGGTGCGGCTTCGTGAACGTTCCTACCCTCAGACCCTCTTCGCGTAGGATTGAGCTTATCATGCTGACGGTAGAGCCCTTCCCATTAGTACCCCCTACGAGGATCACAGGATAGTCCTTCTCCGGGTTTCCAAGCTCGTTCAGAACCCCCTTGACAACATCCAAGCCCAGCTTTATCCCCCTCAGCTCGTAGAGCTCCTTTAGCACCCGCACGTACTCAGCGTCATCAGTCCAAGCACTCAATTATTGAAACACCTCCCTAAGCGCGAGCTAGGGAAACACACCCTCTCCATCATTTCGCATCAGTGGAAATCGTCTTGTTTGATATCCCCATATTTAAGTATTGGGGTTCCCGGTTAGTCAACCTAAGGCTTCACCCTGCCGGTTAAGGGCCGTGTAAAGCCAGCCCCCGCCATACGCGTATAGCGCATGGCCCGCTTCACAATGTTCACTGCACCATTGTAGCGCGCGGCTGGGGAAGCAGAATAAAAAAGATGGGAGACATGTATTACTAGGTCTTCTTGCGATATTTTAGCACGCGCTAGGCCCGAATCGAGTTCCAATTGCTCGTCTACCTATAAGATAGGCGGCCTGCTTCCCGAGCAGGACGAGCCCTTGAAGCGAGGTTCCGGGGGAGGAACCCGTCCTACTCCTTCGTCACGCGTAAATGGAAGCGGGGGAAGCTTAAAGTGCGCGCTAAACTATGAGAAGCAATTTCCCAAAATAAGGCTCTCAAGTTAATGATTTAGTTTCAACCCCATAATCCGGCAGGATGTCTTCCGCCTTCCGTATAGCGTGAAAACTATATCCTGCGAGACTAGTAAAAACTCCTAGAACCCCGATGAGCATAAGCATTAATGACATCCCTACGCCCGGTCCAGTTCCAATCAAGCCTCCAAAGATCGGGGTTAAGGTGCCTCCTGGCATCATTGCTGGTTCAAAAAACCAGTCTGCTAATGGTCCTCCGAGAAGCGTCCCCAGTGGCATAGAAACCTGTGCAATGAACCGGCGGGAAGCAAAAACACGCCCCTGTACGTCGGGTGGAACCTTGGACTGCCAAATGGCTTGATTAGCCCCATTAAGAATCGGCATGAAGAAAAACCCGAGGAATGCTGCCAGAGACCAGACATACCAGCTATTTCCCAATCCCACTATGAACCAGCCTAATAGACTAATGAGTAAATTCCCAATCAACACGCCGTGTACCTTACGCTTGGGTCCTCCCCAGATAGTCAATGTTAAACCTCCTGCTAATCCACCGATTCCGCCGACAGACATAACGCTGCCCAGGATAATTGTATCGTTTTGCGTGCGAGACAAAACCATTGGCGAGAACAACACCATGCCACAGCTACTTAAAAGATTATTGAAGAACAATATCAACTGTAACCCAAGTAAACTGGGCCGTTGGAAAATATACTTGAATCCATAAAGAGATTCGCTCCAAATGCCTCCAACTCCTTTATGCCCCGCTTCTGTTGACGATGGCTGCGGAACACGCACAAACAGCAACATGCTGATCGCCATGGTGAGGGTTAACATGTCGGTCACAAACACGCCTAAAATCCCCGTGAAACCCATTAGTATGGCAGCACCTATGGGTGCAAAAATGCCTGCGGCAGCTTCAGCAGTTGCCAGCATGCCGCTTGCACGAGCATATTGTTCTTTCGGTATCATCATTGTGGTTGCAGCCGAATAGGCTGGAAAGTGAAAAGCTTGGAACACCCCCATAATAGCTCCTGTTATATAAAGATGCCATATCTGTAGATTACCTGAAACGTAAAGAAGTAAAACAGCTACAGTAGGCAATCCTGCTGCAAGGTCGGACATGATCATGACGCGCTTCCTATTCGATCTGTCTACAATCACTCCTGCAATGGGTGTGGTTAGCAAAAGCGGTAGGAAATTGAAGAATCCGACTAGCGATAGGGCTGTCGCTTGCCCAGTGGTTTGCCAAGCCCATACTGTAAGGGCGAAGCTAGTCATGCTTGTGCCGAGAAGCGAGAACGCTTGGCCTATCCATATTAAAGTAAACCCAAGCATGCCTGTAAAACGCCCTTCGAGTAATGCCGTATCCTCGTCATGCCGTAGATTCTTCATGTGCCAATTCCTTTTACATCGGGCTTTAAGCATTTAATTTAACCTTCCTATAATTTTAAAACTTTTCAAGTTGGGAACCCTTCTCTACTCCAGCCATGAGCCTGATTCTAACGGAGCAGAACAGTATTTTAAAAATAAAACTTAATAGCAGGATTATGAACCGGTTTTCTTATGGAGTACAGGCTTCTAGGCAGAACCGGCTTCAAGGTAAGTATTCTAGCCATAGGGGGCTGCGGCCCAGGTGTGGCTCCAAACCTGGAAGAGGGTCTGAAGGCCTTTGAAAACGCTGTTGAGAAAGGCATTAACATGGTTGACGTGGCACCCAGTTATGGAGATGCGGAAACCAGGCTTGGGCAACTAATAAGGGAGAATCGTAGCAGGCTGGTCATAACCGAGAAAACCCTTGAGAGAACCAAGGCGGGTGCTTGGAGAGAACTTCGGCAAACCCTATCCCGTTTCAACATTGAAAACTTAGACGTTTACCAGTTTCACGCAGTCAGCACGCTGGAGGAGCTTGAAAAGATTTTCGGCGAAGGCGGTGCTATGAAAACCTTCTTGGAGGCTCGTGAACAAGGATTAATAAAATACATAGGGATAACAGCCCATTCAGACATGAGGATAGTTGCTAAAGCTCTTGAAAAATTCGACTTCGACACTGTGCTGACACCCGTAAACGTTGGAAGCATGATTGCCCCCGCGCCTGAGAACGATTTTAAGCCGGTTCTAAGAATTGCACGGGACAGGGATATTGGGGTCATCGCCATAAAGGCGATTGCCAAGGGGAAGTGGAGCGGGGAGAGGAAATACCAGACTTGGTACGAGCCCATGGATGAGCAGGAGGATATTGACAAGGCTGTGTGGTTCACGCTTTCCCAAGAACCGGTTGCAACCTACTCCATGGCGTGCGACATAAAGCTTTGGCCAAAGATAATAAGCGCAGGCGAAAGGTTTAGAATACTCGCCGGAGAGGAGCAGGAGGCGGTTGTAAACCATTTTAAGACCAAGGGGGTGAAGCCTCTCTTCCCATAGGGGTTTCAGCAAGCGCGCTAAGACGCTCCGACTAAAGCAACGCTTCTAGGATGAATTAAACAGTTTAAGTTTGAATACCGCCCCTTCCTACGCCTACAGGAGGACATTTTTTATTCTGGAAACCCGTTGAACTTAGTCTCGACAACACTTGCAGGGAGTCCACACTCCAACTTGTCTCGCCGCACTTCTGAATTCGACTGTTGATGCTATATGTCCATACCGCTCCTCCTAAGGGGCTAGGGATTTGAACTTTTTATAACTTTTACTTTCCTCCAGGGTTAGCAGGAAGCGCGTCCCATCCTATAGGCATGTCGCGATTTTGCTTAAAGAGGCTCTAGCATCCCTTAAGCCTAGTTCAAAGACTATTAGGCCAGTGAACCCCGTCTCTCTCAAAACTTTGAAAAAGCTTTCAACTTTAAGATCTCCAGTCCCCAAGGGTAAATGATCCCTGACAACCAGCCTACCCCCCTCGACTCGCCTGTAGGCATCGTGAAGATGTATTTCTCCGAGCCTCCCTGAGCATTTTTTAAGAGCATCCTCAATACTTACATCACCGGAGTATCCGGCGAGAATATGGCCAGTGTCTATGCAGATCGACGTGTCGAACCTCTCAGCGATTTCAAGCGTTTTCGAAAAGGGGAACTCTATAGACTCCAAGGCTATTCTACGCGAGTCCACGCCAGCATCAGCCATGTACGAGACTATCTGCCCAACGCTTCTAGAAGCGTTGAGGGCAAGCACCTCGAAGAAGAGTTGCTTATACTCTGGGTTTACCCCCATCCTGTTAACCTCCGCAGCCAGGGGGCCCGCTATGTGAAGAACATACGTAAGCGGTTTAAGATCCTCCATCACCGTAACAGGCTTAACGACCGCGCTGACCGAAGCCGCCCGAATATCTTCTACCGGAGAGTCCAGCTCGATGGACCACATGGGTAAGTGTGCGGAGAAAGTAACACCCTTATCCATCATGGAAACCCATTCCTCCAGGTTCTTCCTTGAGAAGGAGGCTGGAAGGACATAGTAAAGATCAGTGCTGAGCTCAACATGATTAAACCCGTTTTCAACAGTCTTCCTGACCAGCTTAGGGTAATCAAGGAGTACTGCGTCACCTTCAAGCTCTAAACCTTCCAGTACCCCCTCCAGCGAAAGGGCTGTGGCTCCAAGCCTTAAGCCAGTTTTATTCCCCATGGTACTACAATGCGTGCACGAGAAGATTATAAAGACTTATATTATGACCTCAGACGTGAGAACCACCATACTCGCCTCGCTTAAAGAGATTGAGTGAACCTCGTCCACCGGGATCACCCTTCCATTCAAAACTATGGCAACGTCCTCCGAAAGCCTTACTGTTCCAGCTGAGAAAGCACTTTTCTTAAACCTCTGACCATATTTATCAGCCATTTTCTTAACAGATCGTAGACAGTACTTCCCTCCCCCATATCCACCAGTATCTCCGTAGACCCGACGATATCTAAACTGGCCCGCGAGCTCTACATGAAGTTCTCGAGTCTTAGAAAGCCGGGAGGAATATGGAATATTTCAAGATTAGGCGTCTCACACCTCATGTGGTCTGAAGCCACAAGCATAGCGCGCGCCAGCCGCACGTTATCTTACGACGCTCAATAACTCTTTTCCTTCCACCAGTGGAACAGCTTTTTACTTAACTCATGTATCTTCCTAGCATTATCTATTGCTTTTTCAGCATCCTCACTAGAATACAATTCCCTAGGAGGGACAAAGGCATTCTCGTCACCGTAGAAAGCCGGGCCCCTTTCTCCAGCAAGCCTTTTACTCACGATACTGATTGTTTCTAGTTGAAACCTAAACCAATCTGGGAGTTCCCTCATACGCGCTATTTCAACCAGGGCGTCGGTGACATCGTGCTCACGCGGATACTCTACACCTAGTAGTCTTAGAACAGCTTTCAAGCTTAGTTCAACGCTTTCCTGTGCTCTCCTAATCGTTCTGTGATACATATCCTTAGTGAAGGCTTCTTCAGCCTCATAGAGGGAATACTCCGCATCATCTAGATAGCCTTTAGCCATGGCCTCAGTGTTCAAATCTCAACAGCCTCGCCACGCTTTATATCCGGTTTCAAATCCCAAAACCATGTTCCGTTCTCAAGGTAAATACGTCTAGCTTTCAATTCACCCAGCCTTCTCCTAAGACTCATGAAAACCGCCTCTATGAAATTATCCTTGTCAACTAAGATAACCGCATCCTCAACCATATCTAGGTAGATGGGCCTGTGGATTTTTGCTTCCTCCAGAGTAAGAGGGTAAAATTGCACCCATGTGTTAATGCCTTTCTTTCTAAGCTCTTTATACGTTTGAGTGTCTCTTAGCCTAATTAGGATTTTAGCCATGATCTCCATTTTCTCACTAATCCTTTTAGGAAGATTTTCTGCAACAACGAGAATATCCGTATCGCTAGACGGCTTAGCATCCCCTCTGGCTACGGAGCCGAAAACAACTACACTTATCAGCTTTTCTCCGAAAAAACTATTAAGAAGATTAAGAATCTCTTTAACAAACTCCCTCCTATCCGAATCCATTATACTGGCTAATCCGTGTCTAGGCTTCATCAATCCTTGCATTTTGGAAATATTTAAGCCGTTACACCTTATATACTTTTAGCGATGAGAGAAAAAGCAGGTTTCTACGCGAGATAGAATAAGCCGACATAACCAACAGGTGATGAAAGAGAAACACGTAGTAAAGTTAATATTATTCGGAAAGACCCCCACAATATGAGCTATGAAGTAATAGAGGTCTCGACAAAAACTAGGCAACAGCTCGTAGAAGTTACTTCAGCGATAAGGGAGCGAGTTAGAAGAAGCAGTGTGAAAAAAGGCGTCTGCTTAATCCATGTTCCTCATACAACCGCCGGAATAACTTTAAACGAGAACGCTGATCCTAGTGTCGCCAGAGACATTCTTAATACTTTAAACCGTTTAATACCTGTTGAGGGCGATTACACCCATTTAGAGGGTAATGCACACGCCCATGTGAAAGCAAGCATCGTCGGACACAACGCGATCCTGTTCATAGAGGACAGCGAACTCATGCTGGGAACTTGGCAGGGAGTGTTTCTATGCGAGTTCGACGGGCCTAGGAGGCGGAGGATTCTAGTAAAGATAGTTAGAGAATAAAAGTATGTGCAGCTAAGCTCGGCCATTTAAATCGCACGCTAGCATGCAATAAGCCTAATGGAAATCTTGTCAGCAAGGCTTAAATAATTTTATCGTCTTATCATCATTGTGAAAAAAGAAAACCGTGATTAAAGGCGACAGGGTTCAGGATGCTGGTTATAGGCTCTTTCTTCTGGACGCGGCCGAAGACTTGGGTTTAAAGGGCTTTCAAGCCAGGAACATCAAGGATTACGTTGAATTCATCGTGGAAGGTGATGACGACAGGGTGATCGAATTCATTGAATTTGCAAAGAGCAATTACCCCGAGTTCGCCAAGGTGGATGAAGTGCGGGAGGAGGATTACGGCGGGGAAGTCATGTCCATGGACAGGTTTTACCACAGGTTCAGCGTTGACCAGCTTGCTAAAATAGTGAACGGAGGAATCGGCATGATTGGAAGACAGGATACAATGATAGAGAAGCAGGATTTGATATTGGGAAAAATGGATCTAATGTTGGAGAAACAGGGTGAAATGTTAAGAAAACAGGACGAAACAATAATGGAGATAAGAGCGTTGAGAGAAGATTTGAAGAGCTACATGGAGGAAAGGTTTGAAAAAATCGAAAGAGAGATAGCAGCGATAAAGGCTAAGATAGGTCTTTAAGAAACCTATTAAACGTTCTTCATGGGAATATGCCTCAAGGATGTGCTCAACCGATATTGATGGTCTCTTGTAGATAAACTAAACGGGAAGTCGAGTACTTTTGTTTTCTCCACGGATTTTTATAGATCTCTATGACTTCCGATATTACGCTTGGAAATTCCTCGGGCCTGCCCATGTTGATCCCAGGACATATGAAAGCGTATTGATTAAAGTAGACATAGTATATCTCATCATTGTAGTAAAACTCAGCCTCCTTCGGGTTTACAGATTTTGGCTTCTTGTATACCAGGAAAGGCCATACCTTGCAAGAGAACGGTTTTAAGCCTAGTTCCTGTAGATTACATAATCCATACTCGTTCTGAAAGATACACCTTCCACCAATTTTTCTCAAGGAAGGCTTTACGCCAGCTACTACCGCTTCCGGCATGAGCTCGAAAATCCGTGCATATTCATAGGGACGGAGGATCACTTCGAATTCAGTGCAGCACTTTCCACACCCGAGACAAGCCCAAGATTTCACTCTTCTCCAAGGTATTTCCTTTGTCATGCTTTCCTACCAGTCGATAATTCACGTCTGAAACATACCGGATATAAATTTTAAAAACCTAGCCATCCTTCAACAGTGAGCTTCCTCCTCCCTTACATCATTCTGAAGGGAGGCATGGTCAGAATTGTCTAACTCCTCTTAGAGTAGTACACGCTTAAATGTCAATTTATTATTAGCTCGTTAATAACGATTGTAGAAAAATATCTTGCTCATGCCAGTCTAAAGACCACTGGGAGCCCCTTTTAACACTTTTATCCCTCGAATAGTAGCGTTCAACAAAGAATCTTTTGCAACGTATGCTAAACCTTTAGCCTTTCTTCAATATTGCTAAGAACGTTGACTCGCCCCTGTAACAGTCTGCATTGTCTCCTTCCCCACCTTGAGCATCTGGAACGCGAGCTTGCCTGCGTAAACATGGGACTCTCAGGCTTTAAATCAAACTCAAAATTGAGGTTACGCTCATCGTGATTCACTATGAGTGTATTACTGTAGTGCTCTTGAAAGTGTCGCATCCACTGGTTCCAGCCAAAGGTCAAGCGTTATTCGCCGTATTTAAACAGAAGGCTGGTCCAGCCGTTGCCGGAGCCTTTCTCAATAAAGCAAAAGCATTTTCTCCCTTCACAGCAGTAAATCATAATAGTGATGTACGCCTGATTTCATGTGCCAGCAAAGTTTATATAATACGTTTGACATACTTCGTATTACGATAATCTTGTCTGAAACAATCAGTTTAAGGCTCCCGCAAAAAATCTTAAGGGAGCTTAACGAGCTGGCAACCAAAGAGGGGAAAGACAGGTCGAAGCTCATACGTGAAATCTTGGAACAAAGCATTAAGGCAAAAAACCTAGAGCATGCAGTCGAATCGTATCGTAAAGGGCAGGCTACAGGTTGGAAAGCCGCCCAAATGGCGGGCGTATCTTTATGGCACTTTTATAAGGCTTTAGCCGACAAGGGCATCCTCATCCAGTATTCGGAGCACGATCTAGAGATGGATCTTATGGATTAGAGGAGAAAACGTTTTGCCCATAATATCCAACGCAAGCCCCCTCATATGGCTCTCGAAGGTTGGTAAGCTCTCGTTGCTCAAGAAGCTTTTCGGTGAAGTGCTCATTCCAGAGGAAGTTTATAAGGAGGCTGTTGAAAAAGGCTTAGAGGAAGGTTTCAGCGACGCGTTCGTAATTAAAGAGAGCGTTGACAACGGCTGGATAAAAGTTGTAAAGCTTGACGAAGACGGTGAGAAGCTATGTAGAAAAATCATGGAGCATGCGTCAGAAATCCATCTGGGAGAGGCTCAGGCAATAATACTGGCCCGTAAAAACAAAACGTTGCTGCTGATGGATGAGTCGAGTGGAAGAGCTTTTGCAGAAGCAATGGGCCTTAAAGTTAGAGGAACCCTCTACATCATTATTGAAGCATTGAGAAAAGGGTTGCTGGATAAAAACAATGCTAAAGAAACTGTTCTGATGCTGGCAAGTAAAGGCTTTAGGATTGAACCTAAACTTTTGGCTAGACTCTTAAGGGATATGGAGAAATAGAAGTTATAAGAAAATAGGTTCTCATGGAGAAGCACACGCTGGAGCATGGGCCAGCTGCACGTTATTGATGGCTAGCAATACCATTATTAAAAAGCCGATGCATATAGCTATTTGAATCAAAGCATCGTTCGAAACCCAAGGCGTGAGGCTTGGAGTTTCAACCCTCAGGTACACTTCAGACGGCTCCTCCGGGGGGTTTGCAAGCTCTAAGAGAACCATAACTCTTGACTCCTGCCCTTCCATGCTGAACCAACCGAGATCGATCTGGTCCACCTTAGCCACCCAGAGACAGCCTTCGAAAGAAACCTGCCTTAAAACGTTTGGCGTTTCAATGTCGCTGAGAACAGTCATCTTCCCCTTGAGACACATGGTTCCGGGGCCAATGATCTTCACATGGTAAAACCTGCTTGGCTCCAGAACCAGGTCGACTAGCGTCCTTTCTTGAGTAATTGTCTGGGTAGCGCGCGCTCGAGTGTTTCCAAAGTTTTAAAGACGCCTTGTTGACTTCTCTTCCGGGTGTTAACGCTCCTCTTCCGTTAATTACTCTTTGTAAGTCTAATCAGTTTGGATGTTTAAATCTTCCAAAACTTTTCGAATTAAAATTTCAAGCGGAGGAATGCCTTCTTTTATGGTTCTCCATAAAATTCAATGTCTACACTAAATATTCGTAGTAGCGCGCGCTTACTTTAAAAACTTTCTTCATCCACACCTAAAACGATTCAGACGATGCGCGAAGCACCATTCCCACGTATCCTGAAGCCAGCCAGATGCTTTATGAAGCTAATTTCCGTGTTGACCGTTATTCTCCAGTCGAGTCCACCAGCAAGCTCCCTTGACTTTCTTGAAAGCACCTCTATTCTCACTTCATCCACCAAAACTTCTTCTAATATTTTCGCAAGACTCTTAGCGTCGCCGGGCTTTACTAGAATCTCAGCCTCACCATAGATTTCCCTGAGGGCAGAAATATCCGAGATTATGCATGGCAGACCGCAGGCCATGGCTTCCGCTACGGCTAGAGCGAAACCATCGTACCTAGATGGGAACACGAAAAGCTTCGAGGAATTTAACAGGACGACCAGCTCCTTGTCCGGAACAAACCCCTTCAGCACCACATTGTCCTGAAGCCCCAACTCGCGGATCATCTTCTTATAGTGTGCAACGTGCTCCGGGTCTCCTCCTCCAATCAAGACTAGCTTTGCCTCTCCAAATTCTACCGTAACCATCTTCCAAGCGTTCAGGAGAACATCGACGCCTTTCTGGTGACACAGCCTGCCTAAAAAAA
>FMJZ01000615.1_pt1 | contig 18876 bp, 20 predicted proteins | sample 1987881 | NCBI WGS metagenome assembly FMJZ01 (sample SAMEA4378227, study PRJEB15110) | soil metagenome | biome: soil; feature: Field; material: Soil | place: India | collected 2015-03-11 | depth 0 m
GCATCGGCAATTCGGTTTGGCCGGGTACATAGCGGCCAAACTGATCCAATTCGTTGCGTAGCGCGCCAATCACCTCAAACGCCAGCGCTACCGACAACAAAAAGATTACACTCACTACCGCCAGCTTAATTAATTCAAGGCTCTGCGCCCAAATGCTGCGCCGGCTCAGCAGATCGAGTGCACTCTGCGCGGCGCTGGCCACCGATTCGCCCCAACTGGTGCGGCCTTGATCCGAACGAGCTACTTCACGGAGAGCCAACAAGGCTCGCACATCACCGACTTGAGTCAAAGCACGCACCGCCCCCCAGCGCACATTAGCGTTCTGATGCTTGAGGGCGGCAATCAACGGCCCGGTTGCCCGGCCATCGCCAATCTGGGCCAATGCTTCCGTCGCCCGATAGACAGCCAACCACGGCTGATCAGGGTTGACGATGGTACACAAGGCCGGCACTGCCGCTGAACCGATATTGACCAGCGCATCAACCGCTTCGGCATGGCGCGGATGGTTGGGATCGCCAAGCGCGCCAATCAGCGCGTTAATCTCAGCCCGCGATGGGTGGCGTTCTGCCGGTGGGGCTGATCGTGGCAGCCGGGGCGAGGTCAAGCGCTGGGTCGGGCGCGGGGTTGGAGTAGGTTCGGGCGGCGATTGGTTTGGTTGCGGTTCAGTCGTCATCAGTCTGCAATCTCTCCGGCATGTGGCTGGCGCGTCAGCAGCCACTGCTCAAACTGGGCTACGATCAGATCAAGCAGCGTGGCCGCCGCTTCAGCTTTCGGTTGCCGCGGTAATTCCACGGCCTGCTTACCATCAAGAACGGTCAAGGCAATCTCAGGTTGGCCGATGCTGGCGATGGCATCGTTGGCAACGATCAGATCCAAGCCTTTCCGTTGCAGCTTGCTGCGGGCATTGGCCAAGAGATCATGCGTTTCGGCGGCAAAGCCAACCTTGAAGATATCGGTGCGGTGCGCTAATTCACCGACGACATCAGGATTCTGCACGAGTTGCAGGGTTATGCCTTCATCGCCATGCTTCTTAATCTTCTCAGCCGCCATCTGCGCCGGGCGAAAGTCGGCCACAGCCGCATTCATGATCAAGATATCCGCTTGGGCACACGCGGCCTGCACCGCCGCGCGCATTTCGAGCGCGGTATCGATGGCAACATACGTGACTGCCCGTGGCGGCGTAAGCGCCGTCGGCCCGCTAATCAGCGTCACCGTCGCACCTAGATCACGGGCGCGTTCGGCCAGCGCATACCCCATTTGCCCCGATGAGCGGTTGCCAAGGTAGCGCACCGGATCGATCGGCTCACGGGTACCGCCAGCCGTCACCACCACGCGACGGCCTCGCAGTGGCCCATGGTGGCGGCCCAGCAAGGCGCGAATTTCAGCCAGCAGGTCGGCTGGTTCGGGGAGACGACCGCGGCCAACCACCGGTTCGGCCATCCGGCCCACCTCCGGCTCCACCACGTAAGCCCCGCGCGCGCGGAGCGTCGCCACATTCGCCTGCGTCGCCGGATGCTCGTACATCGAGGGATTCATCGCCGGCGCAATCAGCAGTGGCGCGCGTGTCGCCAGCACGGTGGTGGTGAGCAGGTCATCGCACAGACCGGCGGCCAGCCGGGCAATGGTGTTGGCCGTCGCCGGCGCGATCACCACCGCATCGGCCCGTATGCCAAGGCTCACATGGCCGATTACCCCGTCTTCAGGCAAGCTCCACATGTCGGTCAACACTGGCCGTCCAGTGAGCGCTTGAAACGTTGCCGGGCCGACAAACCGCTCGGCGGCTTCGGTCATGATGACATCAACCTGCGCCCCAGCCAACGTGAGATCGCGCGCCACTTGCACGACTTTGTAAGCGGCAATACTGCCGCATACGCCTAGTACAATTCGTTTGCCCGCCAGCGTATCCATACCATTTCCGTCATTCAGGCCGACTCCCTGCGGGCGCATTGTAGCACATGTAACGCGATGCCACAGCTAAGCGTAGTTTGGCGTAAAATGCTCGCTAAATGACGCGATAAAAGCGCTTGCAGAACCGATAAGCTTGTGCTACACTTCACAACACTCTCCCCGAACCAATGGAGGACTTTCGTGGAGCGTTCTGATTTACCACCTGATGTTGTCATCCGGCGACTTCCTCTCTATGCACGGAGCTTGCGCTACCTGCTCGAAGAGGGTATTCACTCCGTCTCTTCCCAAGAGCTCGGTGAACGGATCAACGTCACCGCAGCCCAGATCCGCAAAGACCTTTCGTATTTTGGCGAGTTTGGCAAGCAAGGCATCGGCTACGATGTCGAGAAGTTGTTGCAGCACATCGAGCGCATTCTTGGCATCAACCAACATTGGCCGGTCGTGCTGGTTGGCATCGGTCTGTTAGGCCAAGCGATTGCCCGCTACGAAGGCTTCCGCACCGAAGGGATCGAGATTGTTGCGCTCTTTGACTCTGACCCGGCCAAGATTGGTCAGCGAGTCGGCGAGCTGGTCGTGCAAGATTTTGCCAATGTGCGGCGCGTCATCGCCGAAAAGCGCATTAAGCTAGCAATTATCGCCGTGCCGGCGCTACAAGCGCAGCGCGTCGCCGATGTGTTGATCGAAGCCGGCGTTCGCGCTATTCTGAGCTATGCGCCAATGATTTTGCAAGTTCCGGAAGATGTCTGGGTGCGGTATATCGATCCGGTGGCCGTGTTGCAGAGCATGACCTATTACCTCGCCCGCGAACAACCGCCCTCGTAGGGCCGCCCGGCGGTGCGCCTCTAGCGCGGCAGTGCGATACCAGCTCGGCGTCTGCATGAAAACCGCGTAGCGGAAGGAATGCACATGCTAGCAAGCTTCAAGCGATACCGGTTCGGAGTACTAATCAGACTAATCAGCGGGTTGATCGCTGCCTTGCTGATCGTGCAGTTGTGGCCGGTTGCGTCGCTTGATACCGTACTTCGACCTCCATTCGCGCCGGTTGCGGCCCACGCCAGCCATGCCTTCACCGCCTTAGCTGCTCGCACCACGACACCATTGCTCGCCGCATGGGACGCCCGTACCGGCATTCCGACCTTCCTTGTTCCCGCCACACCTGATGGCCGCTTGCCCTACACTCCGGCCGCTGCCGAAATCGGCAACCCGCTCGCGATTGCCCGCGGTTTTCTCGACCGCGAACGCGCACTCTTTGGCCTGCGCAGCGTCGCTGCCGAGTTGCGCCCGTTGCCGCTGGAACCTGATCGCCAGCTCGATTTTCACCATATTCGGTTTGAACAGGTCTACAACGGCATACCCGTCTTTGGCCGCCGGTTGATTGTCCATCTCGATCCAGCCGGGCAGGTGGTGGCAGTCAACGGTCACTTCGAGCCGGGGATTGCAGTCGAGACCCAACCTACGCTCGCGTCGCAAGCTGCAATGACGATTGCGCTGGGCCATATCTGGCAAGAACTGGAACCGGACGAGCGGATGCGGGTGCAATTCACGCCGTTGCCCGATCGTACCAGTTTGATGATCTACGTCCGCGCTGACGGCCATGCGGTGCTAGTCTGGTCGGTGCGTGTGCTGACCACCGCGCCGCTCGGCGAGTGGCAGGTGTTCGTGCATGCCCGGCGCGGCAGCGTGGTGCATGCGATTGACCAACTCGCCGGCGCGAAACGCCGTCGCACCTATACCGCCAACAATACCACCCGCTTGCCCGGTCGCTTGCTGGCCGAAGAGGGTGAATTACCGCGTGATGCGATTGCGCGCGCTGCCCACGAGGGAGCCGGCAAGGTCTACGACTACTACTTCAATACCCACCAACGCGACTCGTTTGACGGTCGCGGCGGCGCAATGGTCTCAACCGTCAGCTATGGCAGCGATCCTGAAGATGCTGACAACGCGGCATGGATTGGCGAACTCAAGCAGATGATCTACGGCGATGGCGGACGGCTCTTCAAACCGTTGCCGTACGGTCTTGATGTGATCGGCCACGAGTTTACCCACGGCGTGATCGATGCGACGGCGCAGTTGATCTATGAAAACCAGTCGGGCGCGCTCAACGAGTCGTATGCCGATGTGTTTGCGGTGATGATCGACCGCGACGACTGGCTGATCGGCGAGGACGTGGTGAAGTCGCCGCCGTATCCTGTCACGCACCTGCGGAGTATGGCTGACCCGACGTTAGGCGGACGATATAACGCGCGCGATCCGCTGCGCAGCGTCGGCCAACCAGCCACGATGAACGAGTATGCGAACTTGCCTAACACTCGTCGCACCGACAACGGCGGCGTGCATGTGAATAGCGGCATTCCCAACCACGCCGCTTATTTGCTTGCGCAGCAGATCGGGCGCGAAAAGGTGGAACGAATCTATTACCGAACGCTGACCCAATACTTGACGCCAAGCAGCACCTTCGCCGATGCTGCCGCCGCTACCGCTCGCGCTGCCGCTGATCTCTACGGCCAGACCGAAGTCGCTGCGGTACGCGATGCCTTTGCCGCCGTTGGCATAACCAGCACGGCTACCCCCGGCGGCCCAGTCGTGCAGCCACCAAGCAGCTTGCCCGACACAACGCCCGCGCCGCCGGCAGCGCAGAATCTCCCCCCCGGTTGCAGTGACCTGATTGTCAATGGCGGTTTTGAAGCTGACGCCGGTTGGGAACAGGCGACAACGCTTGACGCCTCGTTGATCGATACCGAATTGCCTCGCAGCGGCAAGCGCAGCGCATGGCTCGGTGGAACCGATCAAGAGAGTTTTCAGCTCATCTATCAAGATGTCCGCATTCCGGCTAACGCCACCAGCGTTGAATTGCGTTATGCCCGGCTGGTGCATTTTGAGCTTAGCAGCATCGCCGGTCTCTTTGCCGGTGAAGCGATCTTTTCGGTCGTCATTGCCGATACCCGCACCAACCCACTTGCCACCGTGGAGCGGATCCGATCGAGCGACGGCGATGACACGTGGCGCGAGCGGCGCGCCGATGCCAGCCAGTATGCCGGCAAGACGGTGCGTATTGTCTTTGCCGCCGAAAACCCGCGCGGCAATATCAGCAGTATGTTTGTCGATGATGTTGCGTTGATTGCTTGCACCACCGGCAATGCGCCAAGCACGCCGCCGGTCAATAATAACGATCTGGTCTTCCTGCAAGGTACGATCAGCGATGCTGACAGCGGGCGCGGCGTGCGCGGCGCGCAGATCTTTATTCTGAAACCGGGCATTACGGTGCGCCAAGCCGCTGCAGATGACACGCTCACGACGGATGAGGTATTGACGACGGCGATCGCCGATGACAATGGCGGCTTCCGCACCGAGCAGCCGGTGTTGCGCGGCCAGAGTTATAGTGTGATTGTAGTGGCGCGTGGGTATCGCACAATCCTTTCTGATGGCGAATTACGCATTCCGGCGACGGCCACCAATCCGTACCGGGTCGATGCCCGAATGCGCCGGTCGCGGTAGTAGGGGCGGAGCGGCATCCGCCCTTAAGGCCGAGCGGGATCCGCCCCTACCGTCATCCACAGCAACCGTCTCGTAAAGAGTGCATATTATGTCGAATGAACGTTTGGAGTGTTGCATCTGCCACCAACCCCAATCACCGCCCTACCACATCCTCGGCGGGAGGGTCTATTGCGCGCGCCATTATGCGCTGGTCAACAAACCGCACCGTGGTTTCTGGCAGGCTAGCCTCATCCAGATTCTCGGTATGGCGGCGCTCAGCGCACTGCTGGCATGGCTGGGCAACGCCATCGGCCCGCTCAGCGGCTTGCCCCTGCTCGTGGCCGGCATCGTCTTGTCGGTGTTGCCGGCGGCGCTATGGCTGATCTTTTTCTACCGCCAAGATCGGCTCGAACCAGAACCGAAACGCAATATCGCCGCCGTCTTCTTTACTGCGCTCTTGCTCACCGATGTGATCGGGCGGCGGGCCATCGAAGAGTGGTGGCGCGTCAGTGACTGGGCCGCTGCCGATACGACCACATCGCTACTGGCGGCGCTCTGTATCTTGGGGCCGCTGCGGCAGGTGATCGCTTACGTCGCCGTGCGTGCCATGGTCTACGCCACCGATGAATTCGATGAACGGATGGACGGGATTGTCTACGGCACGGTCGCCGGTCTCGGCGTGGCCACCCTGCTCAACCTGCGCTACGTGCTGGCCAGCGAAGGGGTGGCGTTGGCGCCGGGGGTGATCACGACCGCCACTACGGCGCTGGCGCAGGCCAGCTTTGGCGGGTTGATGGGGTACGTGATGGCGGAAGCCAAATTTAGCCATCGCCCGATCTGGTTTGTGCCGCTTGGCTTTGCCGTCACTGCGGCGCTGAACGGTTTGGTGAGCTGGCTGATCGCCGAAGTGAGCGCCGTGGGTCTCACCGTCGATCCGTGGCGTTCGCTGGCGCTAGGGGTGGCAGTGGCCCTGATCGCCTACCTCACCCTGATCGTGCTGATCCGGCGGAGCGTGATGGTGACGTTGCAGCAATCGTCATAGCGAGGAATACCTATGATCGGGCAGATTGGCAATGAACGAGTCTGGCGATTGCGGCTCTGGAATAAAGACCTCGGCGTGGCGCTGGTCACGGCGCTGGCGCTGCTGGCCGGCACGTTGCTGATGTGGCGTACCGAGACGGCCACCCGCTCGTTTGTGAGTCCCGACGCTACCCTGCGCCTCGCCTATCCGGCCCATTGGGTCAGCGTTGACTCGCTGAGTGATGTGCTGCTGAAGGTGAAAGACCCGCAAATGGCGAGCCTGTTCAAAACTACCTTAAGCGTTGAACAGCGCGACATCGATCCAGCCAATCCACCGACCTTGCAAGAGCTGCTCGACCGCCGGGTCGAAGACCGCAGTCTGCTGACCGGCTACCATTTTCTGGGTGAAGCTGAGACAACGGTCGCTGGCCAGCGCGCGATTATGACTGATTTTGCGTATGTCGTGCAACCGATCGACGAGCCGCGCCGTCCAGCGTTGCCAGTGGTGGTGCGGGCGCGCGAATACATCTTCGTCACCGCGAACCATTCGTTCTATCTGACGCTGGCCGCTCCCGCCGCTGAGTTTGACCGGCTCGAAGGCGCGCTAGCGCGGATTATCGCTTCGGTGGAGGCGCCATGAGCATTCCTGATGAGCAAGGCGGCTGGTTGCTGGGTGAGCGTCTCGCTGACGGCAGCGACGCATCATTACGCGCGCCGGCGCTACCCCGGCGCGCGTTGTTGATGGTGAGCCGCAGCGGCGGCCTGCGTTTCACCACTCGCACCATCACCATCTACCACAACGGCTTGGTGATCAGCGATGATCCGGCCCGCCGTCCTCGCACTCTCTCACCGCAAGCCATCAGGCGCCTCTACCACACCCTTTTGCGCACCCGCCCCTGCCGCCTCCCCCGCCGCAGCGAATCATCGCCTGATAGTTATGTCTACTCTTTCTACACCCGCATCGGCGAACGAATCTGCCAGTTTGAAGTCGTCACCCACAACGCGCCGCCGGCTGTGCGCACCCTGCTGCGTTTGGTACGGCAAGCAGGGTTGTAAACGCCGGCTGCCATTCGCGGCAATGCCGTGTGCGGAGCATGCCGGCAATTGCAATCAGTAGCCAAGCTTGCGATTCACCCCTCTTGACAAACCGTTGTCTCGTTGTTATCGTTTTTGATAACAATATTAATTCTAACAATGAGATAAGATTCCAGAACTCAAGGAGTACCTACCAATGCCATCGAAAAAGACCATCAAAGAAGTCGGTTCGCTCATACTCGGCTTCATCTTGGGCGTGTGGCTTTATGATCTGTACGAAACCGGCGGCTAGGATTTGCTCGCGGCCGAGTGGTGGCAGGGAACGCTCGTAGTGGGGATTCGGCTCGTGATCTTGCTCACGTGGGATCGGCTACCGCTCAAGCGATAAACTAAGTAGCGCGTCATCCAGTCACCTGCTCGTGATCGGCGGCAGCTAGCTCCTCCCAACGGAGCCTATTTCGTGGTATGCTGCCGATAAGCGCAGCGCGCGGCAATGGTCGCCGCGCATTGCCCACTCACGAGGAGGTGGTTATGAATATCAATGATGTGAAACTCTTGCAATCAATCCGCAGCGATCCCTCGCTGACCATCACGTTACCCACCCACCGCACCTCCCCTGACAACAAACAAGACCCCATCCGGGTCAAGAATCTGGTCACGGCTGCTGCCAACCGGCTGACCGACACTTATGGCAAGCGCGCCGTCGAACCGATCTTGCGCCGGCTTGAGGCGCTGGCCGGCGACATCGATTACCGTTACACGCTCGACGGATTGGCAATTGTTTGTCAATCAAGACACATCGTTGCTGTTTATGGTGCCATTTCCGTTGAAAGAGCGGGTGGTGGTGGATGAAACGTTCTACACCCGCGATTTGGTCTACGCGCTCAACCGCACGCCGCGCTATTGGGTGCTGGCCCTCAGCGAGAAGCCAACTCGCCTGTTTGAAGCCACCCGCGAGACGTTGCAAGAAATTCAGACCGGCGGCTTCCCCATGACTCACCTTGGGCCGGGTGGCGCGCGCAGCATCCCCAACGATCCGGCGATCAACCAATCGGCCTACCGCGACGAGCACCACCGCATCTTCTTCCGGCAAGTCGATGAAGCCTTCGCGCCGTTGATGGCCGGCGATCCGTTGCCGCTGGCGCTGATCGGGGTTGATCGCTACCTCGCCTTTTTCCGTGAAGTGAGCAAGCACAACGACGCGATTGTCGCCACGCTGACCGGCAATTACGATAATACTACTGCCCACGATCTTGGCCGCCTGATCTGGCCGTTGGTCGAAGCCAACCTGCAACACCGCAGCCAGCACGTCTTACGCGAGCTTGAGGCAGCGGTGAGCGGGCAACGCTATTGCTCAACATTGGGGGAAGTGTGGCGATTTGCTTACGAAGGTCGCATCGCAACCTTGTTAGTCGAGGAAGACTACCACCAAGCGGCGCTGGTTGATGAGAGCGGCCAACGCTTGACCTTCATTGATGAGCCAACCACGCCAGCCGCCCTCGATGACGCAGTCGATGAGGTGATCGCGACGGTGATCGATCGCGGCGGCAAGGTGGTCTTTGTGCCGAACGGTTCCCTCCAAGCCCACCAGCGGATTGCGGCGATATTGCGGTATTAGGATCATTACCCTCTGTCATTGCGAGGGGGTGAGGCCACCCCGCGCAGTGAGCGCCGCCCGACCGGACAGAACCCATCAGTACAGCCATAGTCGATAGCTTGCGGATGCACCGGTGTACCCTCACCCCCTGCCCCTCTCCCGCGTGGCAGGAGAGGGGCGCTACGCTGTCCCGCTGTAGCGATGTCTTTGCTGCCAATCCGGCGGCTCCCCAATCTCGCCCGCAGGTGGGAGCGAGGGGCCTCATGTCATTGCGAGGGAGCGGCGGCGTCCCCGCGCAGCGGGCGCCGCCCGCAGCAATCTCCCCCTTCAGCGCGACCAATGGCTCATCGGATCACAACCACACCTTCATCAACTCGCCCTCGCTACGCTCATCAACCTTGCCATCTTTGATCTCGGCCAACACATACTGCATCGGCACGCCATACTCGCGGCACGCCAGCACCGCGCCGGCGCTCATGTGCTTGGTGCCGCCGGTAATATCAACGATCACCTGATCGATCAAATCACCAGCTTGATCAAACGCTTGCACCACCGCCCGATTCGCCGCCGGAATGTCAAAGGTGCTTTCAAGCGGCACAATGGTGATCTGAACCGTGTCATTTGCCTCTTGCCGAACCTGATCGAGCAACTGCGCCGCCTTCTTTTCCGCTTCGGAGGTCGCAATCAACCACAGCCGGCGCAATTTACCGGTTTTCAGGTGGTGCATGATCGCCGCCGGTTCAGCACCGCGCTGATTGGCGCTGACAAACACGATCAGGCCGGGGTAGGCGCGATCGAGTTTGACCGCATCGGCTAACCGGTTGCGCTGGCGCCGGCGCAGGTTGAACCAGAGCCAGAGTATGAGCGTAATCGCGACCAGCAATGCGGCAGAAAACACAGTGATAACCGCATACAGCAATGCGTTTTCGCCGCCCAACACGTCTTGCAGCAGCTCAACCAGCAAATCGTAGAGCGCATTGCCAAGAATGGCAAACACCATGGTACCGATCAAAAAGAGCGCCGGAACCTCTGGATCGTTGATACTAGCAAAAATCTCTTTCCAGCTCCGGCGGTTCACGGATAATACTCCTGCATCTGTACTTGAACCCCACTGGGAAGGAAACTGAACCGTCTGGCTGCCGATACTAGTCGCTCATCACACCGTTATAAACCGGTACAGCGCCTCCCAATCGCTGCGTGACCGTTGCCCAATCGCGAAGAATTGATCCAGCAATTGCTCAACCACCGTAACAAAATCGCGATATTCCGCTTCGCTAATCTGGCGGAAGCCGTGGGCGAGAATGCTCTGATTGCGAGCGCGCGAGCGATTGCGAATATCGATTGGTTCCACATGGTGCATCAATGGATCGTTCAGCGCAGCTAGCAGCATATAGCCATTGAGCAGCGTTATTGGGTTGTAGGCGCCATTGCGGTTCGATTGCAATCCTCGCTCCTGAAAACCGAGCGATCGCTCAACCTGCCGGTAACGTTGCTCTAGATTCGGAAATCGTTGCTTGAGTGCATTCAAATCAGGTTCTTCAGCTAGCACGCCGTACGTCGCCAGCCGGTGCTGGCTCATCAATTCCAGACACCGATACCGCAACAATGCGGCTGTGTCGAAGCGTTGCTGTGCTTCGCGGCGCAAGGCATTGGCATGCAGCGAACCAAGCAGCGGCAGCACAGCGTCGAGATCTTGCAGGGTCGCCAGTGCGCGCGCCGGCTGCGACATTGTTCTGATGGTCTGGACGATGCGCGCCAACGCAGCTTGCTGGGATTGCAGGGTATTATGATGGTGTGTGAGCTTCACAGGCAACGGCTTGCTCAACAGGCGCTGTAACGTCTGCGCCGCAGCCTGCAGATCAAACGCTTCCCATTGGGTGTAGGCGACGGCCAACTGCTCGAGGGCGGCATACGTCGCCTGATCCGGTTCCGGCACTCGCCGGGCTAGATCGGCGTAGATCCGCGCTGCGCTCAGGTAGTCGTGGGTGTTGAAGGCGCGGGCGGCTTCCTCTGCTTCGAGATCGCCGAACACTTCATACGGGTCAGGCGGGGCGATCAGGCGTTGCGTGCCCGGTACCGGCTTATTTTGCTGATAGTCGCTCTCGATATAGATCGTATCAAGATCGAGCGCATAGGCCGCTTTGGCCAGCCCTACCGACATCATCTTGGTGCCGCCAGTCAAATCAACGAGGATCTGTGCGCGCGGCAGATCAGACCAATCTTCGATGATCGCGCGCAATGCGCGATAGACCTGATTAATGTCGGTGTAGCGCGCTGTTTTGCGCAACCAATTCGGATCAGGGGAACGATCAATCTGCTGCGCTACTCGTTCAGGGAAGGTATTCGTTTCCGGCGTCAGCAGAAAAGCGACTCGCTGCGGTTGCAGCGCTGCCAGCAAAAGGGCAGCGGTATCGGTTTGGCCAGTGCCAGTGAGGATTAACGCCTCCGCGCGCCGGTCGCCTACTCGTTCGCAGAAGAGACGAAGTTGTTCGTTGAAGTCCATTGCTGTCTCCCAAGGCATATCGCTTCATCGGCAGGCCAGCGGCCCGCGCTCCTTCACCCCCTCCCGGCGCGCGGGCGGAACGCCTGCCTCCGCGCCCCACACCTCACCGAAGCGGGCGCACCTCGATCCAACCGTGGCCAAACACACACGACTTACCGGTATGCACCACGCTCGCCGCCAACAAAAATGCCCGCACCACTGGCGGCACATTGCGCAACGTCGCTGCGCCAACTAACCCTCCTAACACCATCGACTGCCGCTTGCTAGGGCGAGTGCTCGAACGCTCCCAATCCACCCAGCGCGTGGTGTCATCTTCAACCGTTACTTGCTGCGCAGCAGCGATCGCTGTCCGGTAATCAACCTCCCACGGCACATGGCCGTAAAAGTGGTTCAGTGCCTGCAAGCGCCATGCAGTCGCCTGCACGATCGCCGGAATCTCCGGTTTCTGCATGAGTTCGCCGCACGTCTTGATCCGCAGCGGCGTGCGCAGGGCGAGCCGGAGATTGGCGGGCAGGCATTGCGCGATTGGCATCAGTTCCGAGAGGTTAAAGACCGGCAACTCGCCGAGGGCCAGATCAGCATCGCCATCGCGGTAGATCGTCACCCCCAGCAACTGGCCATACGGCAACGCCTCGATCCGTTCGAGGCGCGCCGCAGTTTGGTAGCGGCCCAGACCGGCGCGGGCGAAATCGACAAACGCCAGCGCCACAAAGGGCAGAGACTCGATCCCGCGCCCAAACAGCAGCATATTCGTTTCGAGCAGATCACCGGCAGCGTAGACGCGGCGCTGGTCGAGCGGCGGCTCGATCACGAACGGGCGCGGCGCATCGCGCAGATCGTGCAAAAACTCGCTGTTTGGCGGCGCCACCGGCTCAAACAGATTACGGTAGACGCAATGCGCCAGCGCCGCTGGGCAGGCGTTCGACTGGCCCCAACACTGTTGCGGGCACGCAATCCGTTGCAGCGCATAGCCCAACCCGCCACGAAATAATGCGCCTTTAAACGGCGGCAACCGCGTCGGCGCCGCCAGCCGCAACGTGACCCGAATTCGTAACACGTTCAACGCCGGCAGAGTCAGTTCAGGTTCAGCCATGACTATTGACTTTCCGTAACAAGCGGTTTCGTAACCAAGAACGATGACTCCCGCACGTCTCCCAGCCGGGCGAGGGCGCCAGTGGCTTCTCACACACAACAGCGGGGAGGAATAGCGCAAAACGTACATCGCAAACGATTCCAGCATTTCGGTGCAAGTATACCGCATCGGCGTTGAAAGCGTGTGCGATGAGCCAAACGGATCACCGATTGCTGAACGAATCGAACAATTTGTACCTTCCTATGCGACCACCGTGGCTGATACGATACATGTATTCACGGCGAACGACCAGCACGTAAAGGATGGTCAACCATGTCGCTCGATCCTGAAACTCAAAGAGCGCAGTTGAGCCGCGACATGCAATTCAATTTCAACTGGCGGTGGCGTCAAATCAGGGCATGGTTTGGTCAAGAGCGCGGTGCGTTACTCTTGATTTGGTGCTTGCGGGTCGGCGGTTTGGGGTTGCTCATCATGTGGGCATGGCTCAAAGCGCCAAACATACCGGAGCCAAACCTGAAGACAGGCTGGCTCATTATCGGTGTGATGGCCTGTTTTCAGATATTTACGGCTATCTGGGGGCATTTCAACCCGAACAATGGCACAAACCGCCAGCGAAGTTCCTGTAAAACCTGATCGAAGTCATCTTGATCAGCTCGGCTATTCTGCAGCTTGGGACAGCATCTAACGTCTTTTGGGTACTTTACCTCATCCCCATTGTTAGCGCGATGCGATTTCTCAATAACCTATGGGGCAGTGTGATCGTTGGGCTTTCGATTAGCTCGGCCACCGCGGTAGGCAGCGTTCATGCCGATAATCTGATCGAAATTGCGATCGCGCCTACCATTACGATCTTTGGCTTGCTGTTGTTATATGTGTTGCGCCGCACGTCGGTGCATCCGGACGCTTTTGCGGATCAGCAAACCGAATTAGTCTAAATCCTTGATCGATACCAATCCGGGATCTGCGTGGTCGCTCAACATCGCCGGCTTGTGTTTGTCAATCATGCGCTTGAACAGCAATTTGGCCCGTGGACGCCCAATATGACCTGCTACGAGTATTTGGTTTGCTTGCACGCGAATTGCACGGCCTGCCAACAGCCTCAACCTCATCCGGAACGATACACGATGCAAGCCCCCGGCGGGCGCAAAATAACATTCAGAGTCGAGTCGCAGCGGGTCGCTGATGGTGAGCATCTCTTGCTGTTTCTCAATCCGCCCCGCCTGAACCGGCTTGATCTGTACGAACGATTGCTCAATTCCATTGTTGAAGAGGATCAGCAAGGGTATATCAGCACCCTGCACGAACTGCTTGACTCGGTGTGTGAAGATTTCGACGCGGAATCGGCGGCAATCTTTTGGTTCAAGGATGGTCGGCTGATACGTGACATCACCAGTGGCCCGCCCTTGCCGTTCGATGGAGCAGGCATGGAAACCCCATCAGAGTCGTTATTGCCGATGATTTAGCCCTCTTTCGCGAAGGGCTGAAAAAGGTGCTCGCCTATATTCCTAACATTCACTATGTTGGTGAAGCGCACACCCCGCAATAAGCGATCAGCATGGCAAGCAGGCTCCAACCAGATATCATCATGATGGATATCTCGTGGTACGGCGACTGATGGACTGGCATTCATGCAATCGAACAGATCAAACGCCAAACACCGCAGGTGGCAGTTATCGCGATGACGGCCTATCCCGAGTGGATCGAACAGGCCCAGCGCAAAGGCGCTGACAGGGCCGTCTCAAAAGAGGTTTTCAATGACTCTGACCAACTCGAACGCTTGCTAGAAGAGGTGTTGCGGAAAGTCCGGCAGGCGCACCCCGGCATACCATCACGCCCCCGCTCACCGAACGCGAAAAACAGGTGCTTCGCCTGATGGCGCGCGGCGCTCTGATCGAAGAGGTGATGAAAGAGTTGAGTTGTAGCGCCGGCACAATTAAACGGGAGGTGCAAAACATCTGTGATAAATTGCAAGTGACCAACCGAGTTCACGCCATTGCGCGCGCCTACGATCTCGGCATCTTAACATTGGGCAGCAGCTTCCCACCCGAACCGATCTGAGCCGAGAGCCAGTAACGATACCGAAAGACGGCGCAGCCGGCTGCGCCGTTTTTTCGTTGCCAAATGATTGCTCATCGACGCATTTCTTCAAGTGAGAAAGCATGATCCATTCGACGATCAAACCCGGCGTCACTATGAGTCTTCTGATGGATGCAGTGCGATCATCTGATTACGTATAATCATCGTAACAAATCTCCATCGTAGCATACAACAAACGCACTCGTTAAAAAAGTGTAAAAAGGATGTGATAAGCCGAACCCTTTGCCATAGGCGGGCACCAAGCGGAACACCGGCCCCCAGATCGGTTCGCGCTGGCGAACCGGCTCGCGCCAATCGGCGAAGGAGGATACGATGGCGATCATTCACCAGTCTCCCCCGACCCCGTTCTGTCGACATCCGCTGTGGCGCCTGCAGCAGTATCTCGGCTTCGCTTCCCTCTACGGCATCCTTGCCGGATTAACGTGGCAAACGTTCACCGTTGGGTATGTCTCGATCGCGCTTGGCTTTGCCTTAGCGAGTACGGCTTCTCTGCTGGGCATCATCGTGCTGGTGATCCAAGAACGCCGGTTCCACATTGTGATCACCTGCGACCGGATCATCATCGATGACGGCTATCCGTTTGGTTCACGCCGCGTTATCGAACGAATCTATATCCGTGGACACTACTTCCCGCCCAATCCGATTGGTCACTGGTTCGACACTGGCACACTGGTGATTGAATATGGCGATGAAACGATCGTCCTCGACGGCTTGACGCCATTCAGCGTCCTCCGCAACCTGTTAGAGGTGTCGTGATGATGGGGGCGCCGCGCAACGAGGTGGTGGCCGATCTCTTTCAAGTGGTTCACCGGCTGGCCCGCACGGCTCACAGCATTGTCGATCTGGCTTACGATGAAGCGACTGCGCAATTGGTGGTGATCAAGCGGCTTGCTCCAACCAGTCGCAGCATATTACTCACCAACGCTGCCCGCGCCTTCCGGCGCGAGATCGACATTGTGCGCGCATTGCCGGCAGTAGGCAACGATAAATGGCACTGCTTCCCGCGGTTCATCACGATGGGCCGTGACCGTCACGGGTATTACTATGTTCAGAGCTACATTCCCGGCCAGACGCTGGCTTCCATCCTTGCCGCCGGTCATCCACAAGACGCGCTCACCATCGCGATCAACCTCTGCTGGGTGCTGCGTATCTTGCACGCGCACGGGATCGTTCACGGCGATCTGCATCCGCAAAATATTATAGTGGGATTGGATGGTAAGGTGGCGCTGATCGATTTCGGTCTGAGCCGCTACTGCTACCAACTGGCGCCAGACGTGCAAGGGATTGGCCGGCCCATCTATACCCCGCCGGCACAGTTGGCCGGCTGGCCGCTCGACGAACGGAGCGATTTCTTCGCGTTGGGGTGGGTATTGCACGAGCTGCTGGACATCGAGCAATTACCGCCGGCTATCCAGCATCTGATTGCAACGATGTGCGATCCGTTTCCGGCCAACCGGCAGGTGACACTGGCAGCATTGCAGGCCGAGCTTGAGGAAGTGCGCGATGAGCGCTCGCAACCGCAGCCGGCGCCACAGTGGTTTATCAACGGCCTCATCATTGTGAGTACCACCGCTACCGCGCTGCTCTATCTCAGCTTGTTTTGGCGATAATTACATTTCTACGTGCGGCAGCTAGCCTGCCGCACGCCATCCTTCCCCTTACTCGGCGTACACCGCGTGCATCCGTTCGATCGTCTGCCGGATCATCGCCACCAGCTCACCCGGTTCGAGCACGCGGCAATGTTCGCGGTAACGGAGTAGAATCTGCTCAGCTTGCCACAAATCACTGGTTTGGGCCACGATCTCGGCGCTGCCGTCGGGGTGATACGTCACCGCACTGTTGGGAAACCAGAGCGCCACGTCACGGTTGCGCGCCACTTGCGGCGAGAGCCAGTAGCGCAATGACCACATCTTGCGCGGCGGCAATTCGGGTGGCAACACCCGCCGTTCGACGTGCAACGAGTCGGGGACGATCCGGTCAACCCGGTAGGGAATGTAGCGACCCACGGTCGCTTGATGGGGTGAACTGTAGCAGTAGGCTTCGAGGTAGGTATGACCATCGCGCATAAAGAGCCGTACCGGTGCCACCCGGTGCGCTTCCGGTTCTTGGCTAAAGGTCGAGCGATAGCGAAAGCGCAGGGCATGGCGGCGAAGATTGCGCCGGAGCCGGGCTAACAAATGTTGGTCAACGGTCGTACTATTTTGGGGTAAGTCGAATTCCATTCCTTGCTGCTGGCTGAGATATGACCGCCGTTCCGGCGGCAGCAGCGCAATGACATGATCGAGCAGTGCCCGCACCTGTGGGCCATTGGGCCAGTTGCCCTCGCTAAACAGCGCTGCGAGAAACGCAAGCGCCTCTAGCTCTTCGTCGGGCAGATTGAGCAAGGTGAGCCGGCCAAAATCGGTCAGCGTGTAGCGCCCGTCAGACTGGCGCTCGATCGTGCAGAGAAATTCGTTACGGAGCGCGTTGAAATCGTGGCGAAGCGCAACCAGCGCGTTAGGGGGGTAGATGCTGGAGTCGAAGGTGCGGCGCGCGTCCGCAATCAGCTCGGCGGGGGTTGCCGGGCCGCGTACAAACCGGCTGATCAGCCACAACCGCCGCTGCACCGTCAACGCAGAACTGCGCTTTTGGCCGCGACCACGACGAGAGCGTGGAGTCGCCACGTGACACCTCGTTACTATATCGTGCGGATCTTTTGCGTATTATACCTGACTTGGCCAATGATGGGAATGGTCGCCTGACAAGAATAAATTAACGTTGTATATTTATATCATAAATAAATACCGTTAACTCAGAAGGGAACCGCCCCGATGCACCTCGTCTCGATTACCCGCCTGCGCGTCCGTTCAGTCTTCCTCATACCACTATTCGTCTGGCACGCGCTGCGCACGATGGCGCAGGCCCAACGCGCCGATGGCATCGTTCACATCGCTACCCGTTTCGAGTGGGGCAATGTTGTCTGGACGAAGACAGTCTGGCGCGATGCGCCGGCGATGAAGGGGTATCGCAATGGCGGCGCGCATCGTTTGGCGACGCGGTTGCTGGCCGAGTTGTGCAGCGAGGTGGCGATCGCGCGCTGGAAGCAAGACTCGCTCGAACCGCCAAGCTGGGCCACGGCCCACGAGCGGTTGTTGCGCGATGGCCGGTTATCGCATGTCAAGCGTCCATCGCCTCTGCATGCCGCCGGTCACACTGCACCGGCGACGATGCAGCCGGGGTTTGCGCCGCCATCATCGCCAGTACTGAGCTGAGGATGTTGGGCAGATATGCCCGGCCCTTTAGGGCCGGTCTACCATTACGAAGCCCGCTGCGCGGGCTGACCCTCACCCCCCAGCCCCCTCTCCCACCTCACGGCGGGAGAGGGGGAGCAGCTTCGTATGCGCGACAGGCACTCCTTGAGCAAAACCCCGCAGCGCCCCGCTCCCGCGCCAGTGGGAGCAGGGACGGGGGTGCGGGTACGGCGCCAACTAGCCACAAAGCGACACCAAAGACGCCAAAATAGCACGTTTTTGTGGGTTTTGTATCTTTTCGTGGCTATTCTCCACCCCTCCCCCAGCGGGGGAGGGGCACGGGGTGGGGGCTAGCAAAACCTTTGCCTCCTCTGCGTCCTTCGCGCTTTTGCGTTAAAACCCTCTGCACCTTTGCTTGCTTTGCGGAGCCGGACAGCCGTCCGGCTCTCCATGCACCTACTCATTCCATCATTGGTGGCAAATCTTGGCCGTAGCTGCGCTGGAGCGGCAGTTCAGGAATGAACAGCGCCAGCACCAATCCGATCACGGCCAGCCAGATCGCGTACCAGTATATGGTCGTCACGCTGGTGGTAAAGGCATCTTTCAGCGCCGCACCGATCTGCTTGCCGATTGCCCGCCCCTCGGCGCGGGCCGTCTGCTCGGCTTGGTCAAGCTGCGCCAACACCCGATCGAGCGCCTGCGCACGGGCCGTTGCCGGCAAACTCCCGATCATATCCAGCATTGCCTTCTGCTGATCAGGGATTTGCGGATCGGCGCGCAGAGCCTCGATCGCCGCCGGATCGGCATCGCGTAGCGCGCGGGTGAGCAGATCACGCCGGGAGGCAAATTGCTCGGCAATCGCCTGTTCGATCTTCACTGCCGGATCGACGGCGCCGCCGCTTGCCCCCTCGCCGGCCCC
>FMJZ01006040.1_pt1 | contig 18873 bp, 19 predicted proteins | sample 1987881 | NCBI WGS metagenome assembly FMJZ01 (sample SAMEA4378227, study PRJEB15110) | soil metagenome | biome: soil; feature: Field; material: Soil | place: India | collected 2015-03-11 | depth 0 m
CTATCCAGGTAGAAGTTCTTGATAATGCCTTTAGAATCTTCTAAGTACAATAGAAGATGTTTTAGAAAATTATTTTAATTTATCGGTAATCTTAAAAAAATTAATAAACGATGAATTATGAATATGAATTTAAATTGATAAACTCATGGAAATTAACCAACGACATCAAGAGTTCGTATCTTTAATTTTACACCAATAGAGTCTGCCAACTCCTTGCATTTATTTATATCAACCCCATCTATCGCCACTACAGTTGCTAAGACCTCGGGGATATATTTTTTTGCCTCTTTGATGAAATTTATAACCCCATTAAAGGCTTCTTTGAATAGGGGTCTACAGATCTTGTTATATGTCTCTTCATTATGTGCATTTAGGCTTATAGATATAGAATCAACAAGACCATGAAGCTCTGGAAGTATGTTTCTCTTGTGAATAAGATTTCCATGCCCATTTGTATTTATCCTTACCCTACCACCTTTTTCCTTTATCCATGATGAGATTGATTTTACTACATCTAATCTTATAAGAGGCTCACCATATCCGCAGAACACAATTTCTTTATATTTTGTGGGATCGGAAATCTCTTTTTTTAATTCCTCAATAGAGGGTTCATCTTTGAGGGTAAGGTGATGACCTTTTACATAATCTGTATGAAATCTTACACAAAATACACATTTGTTTGTGCATCTGTTTGTTATATTTAGGTAAAGATTTTCCCTTATTTTATAAGCAATTTCACCTTCTGTAATCTCTCCGATTCTAAAAAGCCTCTTTGCATTTGTGGTTGTAATCCTATCGATATCTTCAAAAGTAACACCTCTTAATTCAGCAATAGCCTTTGCAGTATAGACAATATATGCAGGCTCATTTCTTTTGCCTCTCATCGGTTCAGGTGTAAGATAGGGCGCATCTGTTTCTATAAGAAGGTAATTGTCGGGGATGAACTTAGCAATATCTTTTAGCTTAATAGCATTTTTAAAGGTTACTGGACCTGCAATTGATATAAAAAAACCCATTGCCATTGCCCTTTCTGCCATTTCAAGATCTCCTGAAAAACAGTGCATAACCCCTTTTGTGATGCCCGATTCTTCAAGTATTTTTAGGGTATCCCCTTTTGCCTCTCTGCTATGAATAACCACAGGTAGATTCATCTCCTTTGCAAAAAGGAGCTGTTTTATAAATACATCCCTTTGTATATCACGAGGAGAATGGTCATAGTGATAATCAAGACCAATTTCACCAATAGCAACAATCTTTGGGGATCCAGATTTTTTATCCTGACCACTGACTTGTTGCCCTATGTTTCTGCTTAATACCCATTTTTTTATCTCTTCAAATATCTGATCATTAAAATCCTTAGCATCATGGGGATGAATACCTACTGTGGCATAAATAAGGTCATATTTTTCTGAAAGGGCCACTGCCTTTTTACATCCCTTAAAATCAGAGCCAATAGTTATGATTGCCTCTAAACCAGCCTCTTTTGCCCTTTTAATAACATCATCTCTATCCTTTTTAAAGGCTTCCATCTCAAGATGACAATGGGTGTCAATCATATTTATTAGGCCCCGAATTTTTTTAATCTTAAGGAATTTGCCAACACAAGTGGCATGATATTAATAGCAGGGAGAATGCCTAACTCTCCCTTAATGCACTCACGTTCAGAAAATGAATTGCATAAACCACCTAATACATAAGGGGACTTTATTAGCAAAGGAACAGGATGCCAGCTATGGCTTTTTATTAAGGCAGGCGTTGAGTGGTCTCCTGTGATAACGATAACATCAGGTTTAATTTCTAATATTTGTGGCAGCAGTTTATCAAACTCCTCTATCCTCTTTGCCTTTTCTGAGTAATTTCCATCCTCACCATAAGAATCTATCTTTTTGACATGAAGAAAGAAGAAATCATAATCACTATATTTTTGTTTTAGAAAATCAATTTGATCCTCAACAGTTCCCTCAACCTTTGGTGTTTCCATGCCTACAAGCCGAGCAAGCCCTCTATACATTGGATATGTTGCAATAGCAATAGCCTTTAGACCAAAGGCATCCTCGAATGTAGGTATTGGAGGCAAGGTGGCATAACCCCTTGTCAGAATAAAGTTTGCCTTTTCCTCTTCTTTCAGTATTTCATGTGCCATATTTATAAACTTATCAGCAATCTTTGCTATAGCCTCAGCACTCTTTGATAGGGGTACTGGAGCAAGAGGAGGCTTTCCCTCTTTTTGTGGATCCGTATCGGGAATAGAAGCTGCCTCTGTTTCAATATCATATGGAAATCTTATAAGGACAGCAAATCTATGTTCCATACCAGGGGCAATAATAATTTCTGCATCATCAATCTTCCTTATCTCTTTCTGAAGTCTCTCAGAAAGGACTCTACTTTGTTCTGTAGGTATCCTTCCAGCCCTTCTATCAATAATAATTCCATCTTTGTAAGTTGCATAGTTGCATCTGATAGCCACATCTGTCTTTCTTACCTCAAGCCCTAACCCAAGGGCCTCTAATATACCACGTCCAATCTGGTATTCAAAGGGGTCATATCCAAAAATGCCGAGGTGTCCAGGACCACTTCCAGGTGTTATGCCATGGGCAACAGGGATATGTAAGCCACAGGCAGATTCCCGGGCAAGTCTGTCAAGATTTGGGGTATTTGCTATCTCAAGCTCTGTCTTGCCATTGATAGGGAGCCCTCCTATTCCATCAAGTACTACAAATACAATCTTTGTATTATTTCTCTGTAATAATGGTTTGAGTATTTTTTGCATAAAAACTCCTTTATCTTTAATTTTCAACTAATTGCAAAGAGATTGACTTAGATACCCCTGGCTCTTCCATTGTGATTCCATAAATATAATCAGAGGCCTCCATAGTTGTTTTATTATGGGTAATGATAATAAATTGGGTTTCCTTAGAAAGGTTCTTTATCATCTGGGCAAAACGCATTGTATTTGATTCATCAAGGGGTGCATCAGCCTCATCAAGTATGCAGAGGGGGCTTGGTTTTATTAGAAAGCCTGCAAACAAAAGGGCCAAAGATGTAAGAGCCTTTTCCCCTCCAGACAAAAGATTCAGGTTTTGAAGCCTTTTACCTGGTGGCTGTGCTACTATTTCAAGTCCTGATTCAAGGATATTATTTTCATCAGTAAGAAGGAGGTCAGCCTTACCTCCTCCAAAAAGGATATGAAAAACTTCAGAAAATTTAGCCCTTAAGGAATCGTAAGCCTCTCTGAGTTTTCTCTTTGTCTTTAAATTTATCCTGCCTATTGCCTCCTCAAGCTCAGCAATAGACATTGTAAGGTCCTGCTGCTGTTTTGTAAGAAAGTCATATCTCTTTTTTAGTTCTTCATACTCTTCAATAGTATCTAAGTTTACTGGCCCTATTTCCCTTATCTTTTCATTTAGCTCATTTATTCTTTTTTCATCTTCAATAGGATCAAATCCACCACCTTCGACTATCTCTGCTTTTATATCAATCCCATATTTCTGTGATATGGCAATTTCAATATTTTCCTTTATAAGTCTCTTTTCAACTGCCTCAGAATTCAATTCAGAGAGTCGGGATGATATCTCATCTATCTCTTTCCGAATTGACTTTATATTGTCTTCTTTTATTAATAGTTCTTGATTTTCTAAATGGAGAAATTCTTTTAATTGGTCAATCTCTTTATTTAGATTGTCAGATTCAACAACCTTTATCTTTAAATCCTCTTCAAGCCTTTTCAATTCAGATAGAGACATCTCAATCTTTTTTTCAGCCTCTATTATCTCCCTTTCTGCTATAATCTTTTTATTTTCAATGTCCTTAAGAGAGCTTTTTGTAATATCCTCCTCTTTTTTTAGGGCCTCTATTTTTTCCTTGAGTGAGGTAAGGGAGAGTCTCATATCAGTGAGGTGAGACCTTAACTCCTCATACTCAGATTTTTTAGAGGAGAGTGAATGTTGCAAAGTGATTACATGATTGTTCATCTCATTTTTATCATATTCAAGTCTTTCAATCTCTTCTTTTTTTGAAGATATTAGTTTATAGAGTGATTCCTTTTCTAATGAGATAGTGGAGATTTCTGTCTTTAGAGAATCTATCCTTTTTAATTTTCTCTGTTTTTCTTCTTTATATGTATTTAATGAATGGATTAGGAGGGATTGCTCTTTTTCTATATCAATGATTAGTCCCTCAATTTCTTTTAGGGAATTTTTTTGATGTTCTAAATCAGAGGCGAGATTAGTCAAGGAATTCTCAAGCATTGTAATCCTTTCCTGCTGACCTCTAATATTTTCTTGTAATTCCTTTATCTCTCTTTTTCTCTTAAGGATCTCCTTTCCATATCCTGCAATTATCCATCCATCAAATGTTATTACCTCACCATCAAGTGTGACAAGTGTAATTTCTGGTTTCCTAACTGACTTAAATATGTTAAAGGCTGTATTAATGTCCTTAACAACATAGGTATTAGAGAGTGCATTTTGTACAGCTATGAGGGATTCCCCATTTTCAAAGGAAATAAAGTCAGAGGCCCTCCCCAATATTAATTCAGTGTTTATGTTGAAGGTTTTTTCTGTCTCATGATTATTAGTCGTTATCCCCTTATCATTAAAGGGACTTGTATAAAGAATAGCAGTCTTTCCAAGATGTTTTTCTTTAATTATATTTATTGCAGAAACTATATCATCAAGGCTATCAATTAATAGGGAATTTACCTTTTCTGATAGGGCTGACTCTATTGCAACTTCATATTCCCTATTAGTGCTTATAACATCAGATAACAACCTATAATCCTTTTCATTCTTTTCTCCCTTAAAGATGTCCGTTAATGACCTATCAATTAAAAGCTCCTTTAATGATTGGAGTCTGGCGTTATTTGATGCTATGCCTTCCCTTTCATTTGAAAGAAGGGATCTCTTTACCTCCATATCATTTCTTATTCTGTTTATCTCTGCGATGAGTCTTTCCTTCTCAGACTGATAACCTTGTATTTTTTCCTTGTTTTTGTTAATCAGATATTCTGTTTCACAAAGTGTTTTTTCAATAGTTTCTATTGAGATTGTTATAGTATTAATATCCTTTTGGGAGATAGATTCCTTATAAAGGAGATTTTCAATAGAAGATTGCAATCTCTGTAGTTCATTTTTTTTATTGCTAATATTTTCTGAAATCCTGAAAAGGGACTTCCTTTTATCCTCAATCTCTGATTCCTTTTCTTCAATATATTCAGATAATCCTGCAATCCATTCCTCCCTTTCTTCTATCTCATTTGATATATCCTTCATTCTGGATAATAAAGTGTCCCTTTCCTCAATAATCTCTGAAATATGAGAATTAAGGACCGATTGTTGCTCTTCTGATTCTTTAATCTGGACATTTAGACGGGATATTTCTATTCTTTTATTTTCAATCTGTTCCTTTAATACTGCTATGGTTCTTTCTATATCAGAAATCTCTTTATTTTTTTGGAGCTTTAATCTCTCAAGCTCTGAAAGGGCCTTTTCTTTTTCAATTAGCTCAATTCTTTTAGTGCTGATAAGGTTTTCTAATGTGGAAAGGTCAGCCTTTTTTAAGGATTCAGATTCCTTTAGATTGTGTATTTCTGAAAGTAGTTTGTTTAATACCTCTGTTAGGTTTAAATGTCTTATCCTTGCAACCCTTATCTCTAAAATCTTAAGCTCTTCAAGGAACCTTTTATATCTTTCTGCCTTTTTTGCCAATCTATCAAGGCTGTTTACTTGCCTTTTTACCTCTTGTATAATGTCATTTATCCTCTGGAGGTTCTGTTTTGAGGAATCAAGTTTTGACAGGGCCTCTGTCTTTCTAACCTTGTACTTCATTACACCTGCTACCTCTTCTATAAGAAATCTCCTTTCAAGAGGCTTTGCATTTATTATCTCTTCAATCCTACCTTGATCTAATATGTAATAGCTCTTGATATCAAGTCCTGTATCAAGGAAAATATCTCTGATGTCTTTTAGCCTGCAAGGTCTTTTATTTAAGAAATATTCACTTTCTCCAGACCTATAAAGCCTGCGAGATACTATAATCTCCTCAGAGTCTTTTGCACTGCCTCCATTCCCATTGCCTCTTTCTTTAGTTTCAGATGATTGAGAAAGTGTTAATATTACCTCAGCCATCCCCTTCTGTTTTTTTGATGAGGATCCCTGGAATATAACATCCTCCATTTTATCTCCTCTGAGGCTTTTGGCGCTCAGCTCTCCCAGTACCCACTTGAAGGCATCTACTATATTGCTCTTTCCACAGCCATTTGGTCCTACAATACAGGTGATACCATCGTGGAAACGTAGGCATGTTCTATCAGCAAAGGATTTAAAGCCGATTAGTTCAATTTGCTTGATTTTCATTGCCATTAATTTTACGGTGAGGATGCATAAAGGGTCAAGCCTTAGAAATTCTATCGCAAAAGCCTTTTAAATTTAAAGACTATAGACCAAGAAAATAATATTTATATATAAATAAAATTTTTTTATTTGACGATTAGCTTACATGTATATTAGCCTGTATTGCCCATTTAGGCAATTATTGTCAGTAAATGCTAAATCAAAATAACAAGGAGGATTTTTATGCCAAAGAAGTATGATACCCCACTATTGGACGAGCTCGAAAAAGGTCCCTTTCCGAGTTTTGTCACAGAGATTAAAAAGGCAGCTGCACGAAATGATATGGCTGCTGATGAGCTTGGGCAGCTCGAAAAGTCTTATAGGGAAAAACGCGGTTTCTGGAAGCACGGCGGTATAGTTGGTGTAAGAGGTTATGGTGCAGGAGTTATAGGAAGATATTCATCTCTTCCAGAGGAGTTCCCAAATGTAGCAAACTTTCATACAATCAGAATTAATTCTATCTCAGGATTTTTCTATACATCAAAGTTTTTGAAAGAAATGTGCGATATCTGGGATAAGTATGGAAGTGGTCTCACAAATATTCATGGTTCTACAGGAGACCTCATCCTTTTAGGAACAAATACAGAAAATCTTGAGCCCGTTTTTGCTGAATTCTCATCCCGCGGTTGGGACCTTGGCGGCTCTGGTTCTGCAATGAGAACCCCAAGCTGCTGTGTTGGTCCAGCAAGGTGCGAATGGTCTAACATAGATACACTTGATATAAACTATGCAATAACACAAGAATTTCAGGATGAGATACACAGACCAGCATTCCCTTATAAATTTAAATTCAAGACTGCAGGATGTGCCGTAGACTGTATAGCATCTATAGCGAGAGCAGACTGTTCAATAATAGGGACATGGAAAGGTAATATTGCAATAGATCAGGCAGAAGTAGCAAATTATGCAAAAAAGGGCATGAATATAAAAGAGGAAATAGTTGATATGTGCCCAACTAAATGTATGAGTTATGACGGCACAAAATTGACTATAAACGATAGTGATTGTAGTAGGTGTATGCATTGTATTGCAAAAATGACAAAGGCTTTAAAGCCGACAGGGGAAAGGGGTGCAACAATCCTCATTGGAAGCAAGGCACCATTTGTTATAGGTGCAACACTTTCATGGGTAATAGTTCCATTTATGAAGATGGAGCCTCCATATGATGAATTAAAAGACCTTATCAGAAAGATGTGGGAATATTGGGATGAGCATGGCAAAAACAGGGAAAGGATTGGAGAGCTCATCATAAGACGCGGAATGAGGGAATTTCTTGAATATATAGGTGTAGACCCTGTTCCCCAACAGATTAAAGAGCCGAGAAGAGATCCATTCTTCTTCTGGAAGGAAGAGGAGCTTAAACCAAATTCTGAGATTTTAAAAGTATAAATACTTTTTAAAGGAGGAAATCATGTCATTACCACAAAGAAGAACAGATATAGGACCGCCACATTATAAGGATTTTTTGCCACCAGTAATACAGAAAAATTATGGTGACTGGAAATATCATGAGGTGTTGGAGCCTGGCGTTATGGTTCATGTAGCTAATAGTGGAGATAAGATATGGTCTGTTAGAGTAGCATCCCCGAGGCTTCTAAGCACAGATACAATAAGAGACCTCGCTGATATAGCTGAAAGATATTGCGGAGGCTATATCAGATTTACAACAAGAAATAATGTTGAATTTTTAGTATCTGACGAGAATAATCTAGCACCTTTAAAGAAAGAACTTAGTGACAAAAAATACATGATAGGAGGTATTGGTTCTAGAATAAGCAATATTGTGCATACCCAGGGATGGGTGCATTGCCACTCAGCTTGTACAGATGCATCAGGTCTTGTGAAGGTTTTGATGGATGAATTTGCAGATTACTTTACAACAAAGGAGCTTCCTAATAAGGTGAGACTCGCAGTAGCCTGCTGTGTTAATATGTGTGGTGCCGTTCACTGCTCTGATATAGCTGTAGTTGCTGTTCATAGAAGGGTTCCTACAATTGACCATGAAAAGGTAAAAAATATGTGCGAAATCCCTTCAACAATTGCCTCATGCCCAACAGGAGCTATAAGCCCTGATCCAGCAAAGAAGAGTGTTAAGATAAATCCAGACAAATGCATGTACTGCGGTAACTGTTTTACAGTTTGTCCTCCAATGGAGATCCATGACCCAGAGTTTGATGGTGTAGCAATTGTTGCAGGCGGAAAGGTTGGAAACCTGAGGACTAATCCCAAATTCTCAAAGCTCGTTGTACCATTTATTCCTAATAATCCACCAAGATGGCCTGAGGTTACAAAGGTATTTAGGGTTATACTTGATGCCTATATTGCAGGTGCTAAAAAACATGAAAGGGTTGGAGAATGGATAGAGAGGATTGGCTGGGAGAAATTCTTCAAGATTACCAATATCCCATTCACACACCAGCATATAGATGATTTTTTAATAGCAAGAGAGACCTTTAGGACATCAGCAACTTTTAAGTGGTAATAGAAAGACAGTGAAATGTGTCAGTGGATAGCATAAGGATTATTAAAGATATGCTAAACACTGACACTGCTCACTAATGTAAAAAAAGGGAGGGTATATTATGGAAAAAGAAGAGGTAAAGAAGAAGATTTATGAATTAGTTGAAAAGTCTACAGGAAAGAAAAAGCTTAAATCGAGCGATATACAAAAAACAATATCAGCAGAGCTTAACATTTCAAGGGATGAGGTAAAGGAAGCACTTAAAGAACTTGTAGACGAAGGAAAACTCATCTATACATATTTTGGTGGAAGCTATGTAGAAATCCCAAAATAGAAGCTTTATATTTAATTTTGCAAAGGGGATAAGGAGCCTTTATTAAAAAAGTTATGACTATTTTAACACTAAATTAGAAATAAAGAGGCTCTTATAAAATCTTATTAATTATCCTTTGCCCCAACTTTTTTAGGTAAGAAGGTTGGGGTGAGGGTGATGCTTACACAACTCCTCAATCAAATAGTTAATGGTTCTGCATTATAAAAAGCCTATAATCTTTCCTTGACGTACATCTAAAAAAGAAAAATATTGTATTATAAAACATGAAGATAGTTTGTCAAAACAGAAAGGCCTATCATGATTACAGCATTGAAGAGACTATTGAGGCAGGCATCCAGCTGTTAGGCACTGAGGTTAAATCCTTAAGAGATGGAAAGGCAAATCTTAAGGATAGTTATGCAATAATTAAAGATGGTGATGTATATCTTCTTAACTGTCACATAAGCCCTTATACCCATGGAAATATTATGAATCATGACCCTTTAAGGACAAGAAAGCTCCTGCTTCACAGAAAGGAAATTGAAAGACTAATTGGAAAGATTAGACAGAAGGGATATGCCTTGATACCACTTAAGATTTATTTTAAGGGTCCCTATGCAAAGGTGGAAATAGGGCTTGCAAAAGGTAAAAGGCAATATGAAAAAAGAGAGGCAATAAAGGAAAGAGAGGCAAAAAGGATGATTGAGAGGGCTATGAAGAAATAATGCCTATACTAACAGCTTTGCTGCATCCTTTGCAAAATATGTCAGTATTAGGTCAGCGCCGGCTCTTTTTATTGATGTAAGTATCTCCATCATTACCTTTTCTTCATCAATCCATCCCATTCGGGATGCAGCCTTTACAAGGGAATATTCTCCGCTTACATTATATGCTGCAACAGGTATATCAAAATTATTTCTGACATCGGAAATAATGTCAAGATAAGAAAGAGCAGGCTTTACCATTATAATATCTGCCCCTTCCTCAATATCAAGTCTCGCCTCTTTTAATGCCTCTCTTCTGTTAGCAGGGTCCATCTGGTATGAGCGTCTGTCCCCAAATTGTGGAGTGGATTCAGCAGCCTCCCTGAAGGGACTATAAAAGGCAGAGGCATATTTAACAGCATAAGACATTATAGGTATATTAGAAAATCCTGCTTGGTCAAGGGCACTTCTTATAGCAGAAACCCTACCATCCATCATATCTGAGGGTGCAACCATGTCAGCTCCTGCTATTGCATGGGATAGAGCCTCTTTTGCAAGAAGTTCAATGGTCTTGTCATTGTTGACATACCCGTTTTCAACAATGCCGCAGTGACCATGGCTTGTATATTCACAGAGGCAGACATCGGTGATTACATATAATTCAGGCACAGCATCCTTTATTGCCTTTATACAGTTTTGCACAATGCCTGTTTCTGAATAAGCCTCACTGCCAATTTCGTCTTTTTGTTCAGGTATCCCAAAAATTATTACAGCAGGGATACCGAGGGAATGGATCTCTTTTGAGTTTTTGACTATTTCATCAATTGATTCTTGATAACAGTTAGGCATTGAGGCTATCTCTCTTTTAATGCCTTTACCTGGCACCACAAAGAGTGGATAGATGAAGTCATCAGGAGAAAGGGAGGTCTCCTTCACCATTTTCCTGATGACTTCGTTTTTTCTTAATCTCCTACATCTATGTACAGGAAACATCTTTTTTAGCAACTGCTACAGCCTGAGCCGCAGGTCGGCGCCTGTCCGCCACTAAGGACAAAGCCTTCTCTTTCTTCGTCTTCATAATAATCTAGGGTCATCTGGGAGACGGATAAGGATGTATTTTTATCAATAAAGACCCTGAGACCATTTTTTTCAACAACCTCATCATCTGCAGAAGGATTTTCGTCAATGTCAAGGCCGAATGAGGGCCCGCAACAACCTCCTCCGATACTATAAACCCTTAATCCCCAACCGCTTTTTCCTTCAGCAGCGAGTATGTCCTTTGCCTTTTCAGCAGCCCTATCAGTAATTGTAAGCATATTTTCCTCCAAAAGTTTGATATCTATATGTTAAAGGAATTAGAGCCTAAAAAGCAACCAATACCTATTGTTATTGACACATTTTTCAGAATTCTTTAAAATCATCATAAAATGGGTACTAGAGGTGAATTATGCCACATGCTGGATTAATGATTGAAAGAGAAATGGGAGATGAAGAAGGTCCTCTGCTTAGGGCAAAGCTTCATATTAGAAGCGGCAAAAGGCGGCTTAGACAGGGCAAAATAGCTGCTGGAATCGTTACCCTTTATGATGCCCTTGTAGGAGCAATGGAGTGGTATTTTGCATCCCCTGAAAGAAGGTCTAGGCTTATAATAAAAGAGGATGATAATCTGAAGGATGAAAAAAATCTTTACGAGATATTGGTAAGATCTGGCGTGCTTGATGGAAGGTTTTCCTTTAAAGAGTTTGTAGAAGTAGTTGTTGATAGGGCAATTTATAATGAAATGCATGATTATGATTATACAAAAATATTAAAGGATATAGAGGATGTAATGGCCCAGATTGGCATTTTGCCTTTTGATGAAAAGGAACTTCCTCCTGAAGACCCTTCTGTATTTTAACCAATCATTTACTTATAGCTAATATATAAAGTGTTTTGACCAAGTAAGTCTTAAATCCTTTTATGATTTTTATATTTCATTCCTGATGTTATTAATCTCTCGTTTTGTCATTTCTTTGACATCATTATAGGATCCTAAAAAAGAAAAAAAGATTATTTTTCAATGGATTATGATGTGGCATGATTTTTGACCAATATTCTTTAAACTTGAAAAGGAGGCAACTTTATGGCAGATGAGAAACAAGAAATTCAATCTGCAGAAATAGTTCAAGAACCCCAAAAAAAAGGAAAGGGTAAGAAGCTATTAATAATTATAATTGCTTTATTGGTTGTAGGAGGTGGAGTAGGTTATCTCTTTCTTGGAGAAAAATTAAAAAAGACAGAAACACAACATGCTGATAACAAAAAGGAGAAACCCACTGTTCTTATCCCTCTTGAACCATTTGTCCTAAATCTTTCTGAACATGGAAGGTATTTAAAACTAACAATACAATTAGAACTTTCTGATATAACTTTACAGGAGGCTGTAAAGAGTAAGATTCCTCTAATTAGGGATGCTGTTATAACCCTTGTGAGTAGTAAATCAGCAGAATCCCTTGCAAGCCCTGAAGGTAAGTTTCAACTAAAGGATGAACTTTTATTGAGGGCAAATCAGGCAATGGAAAGGGATGTCTTTAAAAATCTTTATTTCACAGATTTTGTAATGCAGTAAAAAAGGGAGAGGAGATGTCAGATATATTATCACAGGATGAAGTTGATGCCCTCTTAAAAGGGATAGAGGGCGGCGATATAGAGGTTGAGCAATCTCAGAAATTTGACACCTCTGGCATAAAAAAATATGACTTTGTTAGTCAAGAAAGGGTTGTCCGTGGGAGGATGCCTGGATTGGAGATGATTAATGAGATGTTTGCCAGCTATTTCAGGAATTCTGTATCAGCACTTATTATGAGATTTGTTGATGTAAACATACACTCAGTGGATACTACAAAGTTTGGGGATTTTCTGAAGAGTGTACCTTTTCCTTCTAGTATAAATATCCTCAAGAAAGAGCCTTTAAAGGGCTATTCACTCTTTGTTATGGAAGCGCCTCTAGTATTTGCCTTTGTTGAGTATTTCTTTGGTGCTAACAGCGCAAAATATGTTAAGTCTGAGGGAAGGGCATTTACATCTATTGAACAGCGTATCATTAGAAAAATCGTTGATATAGCTTTAAATGATATTTCTAAGGCATGGAAGGGTGTAGTGGAGATTAATCCCACCTGTGTAAGTTCTGAAATGAATCCAAGGTTTATAACAATAGTCCCACAGAATGAGATTGTTATAAAGATAGAGATGCATGTGGAGATAGAGGATTTTACAGGAAAAATGTTTTTCTGCATTCCCTACCCCCTTATAGAACCTCTCAAAGAGAAACTATATTCAGGGATTCAGGCAGTAAAACAGGAAACAGACCATAGATGGATTAACAGGCTAAAGGAATCACTTATGGATTCTACTGTGGAGATTAATGTGGAATTGGGGAGTGTTGATATAACAATTGGAGAACTAATGAATTTAAAGCATGGAAGCATAATAAATATTGGGAAGGCTATATCTGATGATTTAGTGATCAAGGTGGAAGGGATAGAAAAGATGTATGGTACGCCTGGTTATAGCAGAGGTAGCCAGGCTATAAAAATAACGAGGATAATCTAGAAAGGAGAAGGATCTATGGATCAAAACTTTACAGATGAGGCAGTGTTTGAGAATGTAAAGGCAGAAAAAAAGGAAGTCTCTACCACAAGGGATATTGATTTCCTTCTTGATATTCCAATTAAGGTCACAGTAGAGTTAGGCAGAACAAGGATGCTTATAAAGGATCTTTTACAGCTTGGACAGGGATCAGTTGTTGAGTTGGATAAGATCGCAGGAGAACCTATGGAGATATTTGTAAATAATAAATTGATCGCAAGGGGAGAGGTTGTTGTTGTTAATGAAAAATTTGGGGTAAGACTTACTGATATATTGAGTCCAACGGAAAGGATAAAGCAGCTCAAATGACAGAGATCTATATCCAGATGTTTTTAGCCCTTGCAGGGGTGATTGGCATAATCCTCGTTGTGGCTATCTTTTTAAGGAAAAGACAGGCTGTGACAGGATTAATGAATATTGTTGCATATCAGTCCTTTGGACAGAGAAAGGCAATAGCTGCTATGAAGATAGGCAGGGAGATACTTCTTTTAGGCATTACGCACAATGACATAAAGCTGCTTAAGACCTTTAAGGAGGGTGATATTGAGATGGATTCTGTGTTGGATATAAGCAATAAGATAAAAAAACTAAAAGGCTTCAAGGAGAGACTTAATGAATCTGAATAATTCAATGGTAGAAGTATTTTTGATTATCAGTTTTTTATCATTTCTACCAGCAATACTTATTATGTTTACCTCTTTTACAAGGATAGTGGTCATACTTGCCTTTCTGCGGCAGGCGCTGGGGGCACAGAATATACCACCAACACCTGTAATTATAGGACTGGCCATATTTCTAACATTCTTTATAATGTCACCAACGATTAATGCAGTTACAAAGGAATCAATAGATCCATACATGAGCAAACAGATAACCATTCAGGAGGCATTTAAGAGGGCAGAGCCTATTGTAAAGGGATTTATGCTCAAGCAGACGAGGGAAAAGGATATAGCCCTTTTTTTGAATGTAGCAAAGATAGAGACACCACCTTCTGCAGAGCAACTTCCCTTAAGGGTCGTTGTACCTGCCTTTGCAATCAGCGAGCTTAAGACAGCCTTTGAGATCGGATTTCTTATATTCCTACCTTTTTTGATAATAGATATGGTTGTGGCAAGCATACTTCTTTCAATGGGAATGATGATGTTACCGCCAGTCTTAATATCCCTTCCCTTTAAGCTCTTGCTCTTTGTCCTTGTGGATGGTTGGAATTTAATAACTGGTTCTATAGTAAGGAGCTTTCAATGAATATAGATATAGTAAAGGACTTATCAGGAGATGTGTTTAAGACTATTCTAATTGTTTCAAGTCCAGCCCTATTTGTGAGCCTTATGGTAGGACTTCTTATAGGTCTATTTCAGGCAGTAACACAGATACAGGAATTTACACTCACCTTTGTTCCAAAGATATTAGCTGTATTTATATGTCTTTTTATGCTCTTTCCTTGGATAACAAGGGTGTTTATATCTTTTACAACAAATCTTATAGAGAATATACCAATATATATCAGGTGAAAAATGGAGATAATGATACCATATGTCCAAAATTTTTTAATAATACTACTGAGGGTGAGTATATTTTTTGTGTTGCTACCATTTTTTGGTAGCAGAAATCTGCCTGCCCAATTCAAGATAGGTTTTATAGTTGCATTAGCTTTTATACTTACCCCTATTGTTGAAATACCACATTTGCAAACAAGCATCCCTTCTTTAGTAATAAGAGAGGTCTTGTTAGGCATTGTACTTGGCCTTACAGCCCGTCTTATCTTTTTTGCAGTAGAGACAGCTGGTCAGATAATGGCAGGTGTCATGGGGTTATCTATTGCATCATCCTTTAACCCAGAAATGGGACAATCTACTGAGCTTGCAAGGATATACGGCATGTTAGCAATGCTCATATTCCTCTCATTAGATGCCCATCATGACCTTATATATATATTTGTAAAGAGCTATGAGTGGATACCATCAGGACAGATACATATAAATAATCTCATACCGCAGATTATATCAGAAGGAAGTAGGATGTTTGTTATAGCCCTTAAACTAAGCGCACCTATTGTAATAATTATGCTTATAACAAACCTTCTGATGGGCTTTTTGTCAAAGGCTGCGCCACAGATGAATGTCTTTTTCATTGGATATCCTTTATTTATCTTTGTGGGGTTTTTAGTTATTTTTATAAGCATTCCCATTTTTATTAATGTGCTCGGGAATTATATGGGCAATATAAAGAATGATATGCAGGGGATTATAGCAATAGGCAGGAGTTAGTATGCCAGAGGATTTACAAGAGAGGACAGAGCAGGCGACCCCGCGAAAAAGGCAGGAGGCAAGGGAAAAGGGGCAGGTTGCAAGGAGTCGTGAACTCATCTCTATATCTGCAATGGCAGGTATATTCATTATGTTTTATCTATCAGGCAATGCTCTGATAAAGAATATATCCATTTTAAGTAGTAATATATTTGGTTTCAGATATGGAAGGGAACCTCTTACAGTGATGAGATATGCAGCAACAGAGGCAATTATCATACTTTTACCATTTTTAGGCATGGCAGTTGTTTTTTCCCTTTTTGCTGGTTTTTCTCAAGGAGGATTTATTTTAAAACCATTGAATATAGAGGTAGAAAGGCTTAATCCTATAAATGGTCTTAAGAGGATATTCTCACTTACAGGACTTGGGGAGTTTCTTAAAAGCATGATTAGATTTGTTGTAGGAGGGGTTTTAATATATTTTATTTTAAAAAACATAATCCCTTTACTTCCTTCTACAATTGCTATGGATCTTTCTGATATTCAGATATTTGGCACAAGATTGGTTGCAAGGGCAATGCTATATGCATTTGGGATATATTTTGTTCTGGCTGTAATTGATTATATCTTTGAGAGATGGAAATTTGAACGTTCCTTAAAGATGACAAGGGAGGAGATTAAAAAGGAGTTAAAGGAATCAGAGGGAGATCCATTGATCAAGGCAAGGATAAAGAGTATCCAGAGGGAAATAGCAAGAAGGAGGATGATGCAGGAGGTTCCAAAGGCAACTGTAGTTATTACAAACCCAACACATATAGCTGTTGCATTGAGATATGATGAGAGGGAGACATCAGCTCCTGTGGTAATTGCTAAGGGAGAAAACCTTATAGCTGAAAAGATCAAGGAGATTGCAAAGAGGCATAATATCCCTATTGTTGAGGATAAACCCCTTGCAAGGGAGCTTAACAAACTTGAGATTGGTTCAGCTATTCCTGTGGAGCTTTATAAGGCAGTAGCAAAGATATTGGCTTATATTTACAGACTAAAAGGTGTAGCATAAATGGGAGAGGCGATTTAAGATGAAATTTTTAAAATTGCTTCAGCAGAGAGAGGACATACTGATAGCTATTTGTGTTGTCTCTATCCTTGGGGTAATGATCCTTCCATTGCCCCCATTTGTCTTGGATATACTCCTTTCTCTATCTATTTCACTGGCTATAGTAATCCTGATAACCGGCATATATGTAAAAAAACCACTTGATTTTTCTGTATTTCCTTCTATACTTCTGATAACTACACTATTCAGGCTATCACTAAATGTTGCATCAACAAGGCTAATCCTTCTTAAGGGAAACGAAGGCATAGATGCTGCAGGTGAGGTAATTAGGTCATTTGGGAGCTTTGTGGTTGGTGGAAATTATGCTGTTGGATTTACCGTGTTTCTAATACTGGTTATTGTTAATTTTGTAGTAATTACAAAGGGTTCTGGAAGGATTGCAGAGGTGGCAGCAAGGTTTACACTCGATGCAATGCCTGGAAAGCAGATGGCAATAGATGCTGATCTCAACGCGGGTATTATTGATGAGACAGAGGCAAGGAAGAGGCGTGCATTGATTGCGAAGGAGGCTGATTTTTATGGCGCTATGGATGGTGCAAGTAAGTTCGTAAGGGGAGATGCAATTGCTGGATTGATAATAACAGGTATAAATATCATAGTTGGTTTTGTAATAGGTACAATTCAAAAAGGTATGCCCCTTGCAGAGGCAGCAAAGACTTACACAATCCTTACCATCGGTGATGGGCTTGTATCTCAAATACCTGCCTTGCTAATATCCACTTCGGCTGGTATTGTTGTAAGCCGAGCAGGAACAGAATCAAATCTTGGCAGAGATATAACAAAACAGGTCCTAATAAATCCAAAGGCACTTGCTACAGCCTCAGGGATAATGGCTATACTGGGCATTATACCAGGGCTTCCTCACATCCCTTTCTTTGTGCTCTCTGCCTTTTCAGGTGGTCTCGCTTATGTATTTTCCAGGCCCCATGTTGAAGAAAAATCAGAAGAAAGGATATCAGAACCTATTGTTAAAGAACCCTCTATTGAAACATTTATAGAGATAGAGCCTCTTACATTAGAGATAGGTTATGGGATTATACCTTTAGTAGAAACAGAAAGGTCAGAACTTTTAAGTAAGATAAAGGCATTAAGGAGACAGATAGCTTCTGAACTGGGCTTTATAGTACCTTCTATTCATATTAAAGATAATCTACAGTTGAGACCTCATGAATATAGCTTTCTTATCAGGGGTATTGAGGTTGCAAGGGGTGAGGTAATGCCCGACCATTATCTTGCTGTATCCTCAGGAGAGGCCTCAAGGATAGAAGGGATACCTACAAAAGAACCTGCATTCGGACTGCCTGCATTCTGGATAAAGGAAAAGGATATAGAAGATGCCCATTCAAAGGGATATATGGTTGTTGACCCTGCAACAGCAATAGCCACACACCTTACAGAGTTGATTAAAAACCATTCATGGGAACTGCTTACAAGGACAGAGGTTCAGGGCCTTCTTGACAATGTCTCTAAGAATTATCCAAAGATTGTTGATGAACTTATACCCTCCCATCTTACATTGGGAGCTGTCCAGAGGGTTCTCCAGAACCTTTTGAAGGAGAAGGTGCCTATAAATGATATGGTCACAATATTAGAAACCCTTTTAGATTATGCACCCTCGGTAAAGGATGTGGAGATCCTTACAGAATATGTAAGACAAGCACTTTCAAGATATATAACAAAGCAATATATATCAGATGATGGGGCTATTCATGTAATGACACTGGATCCAAGGTTTGAACTCATGCTTAATCAGGCAATAGATTCTGGCGGTTCTATAAGCCCTTCTTCTATAAATGCAATTATAAAGTCTGTAGAGAAGGCTCTTACTGACGACAAACAAAAAGGCTATCAGCCGATTATACTATGTTCTCCTAAGGTAAGGAGATTTCTAAGAAAGATTATGGAGAGGTTTATCCCATCTATGGTTGTGCTATCAACCTCAGAGATAGCACCTTCTGTAAAAATATACACTACAGGGATGGTTAGGTATGAAGATTAAGAGATTTAAGGCAAAAA
>FMJZ01027388.1_pt1 | contig 18859 bp, 13 predicted proteins | sample 1987881 | NCBI WGS metagenome assembly FMJZ01 (sample SAMEA4378227, study PRJEB15110) | soil metagenome | biome: soil; feature: Field; material: Soil | place: India | collected 2015-03-11 | depth 0 m
GGGGGGCAATTTTGGTTGTTAGGTTGCTTGCAATAGTGCCTTCGCAAACCGTAATCCTGCCATTGTATTACAGGCAGCGACTTGCAGTTAGCTGAAACGGAATGATCTTAGGCCGATTGATTCGGCTTAAAGCCCCGGTCCTGAGAATCCAAATAGCCGTTAGTCCACATTTAAGGCTTGATCAAGCAAGGCTTCGAGCTGTTCCAAAAGGCCGGCTTTGCTTGCTAAAAGTGTTGCACCTGCTGCGTGCGCCGCTTCGCGCAGATGGGCATTTGTGTCCTCTCCGAAAGCTATCACCGGGATGTGCTTGGTGGTTGCGTCCTTTCGAAGGTTTGCAATCGCTGCACACACATTTCCACGCGTTGACTCGAGGTCGGCCAATACAACCAACGGTTTTTCCTGCTGTGCACAAGCTACTAGTAGCGAAGGCTCGTGAAGTGATGCGACCCGGTAGCCCAAGTCCTGAAGGCCGTTGACCAATCGGCTACCCGGCATAAGTGTTTCGTACAACACAAGCGCAACTGGCTGGTTCATATCTCAAAATGAAGCAACTGAATTTACGGCGCACGTTCCGTAAAATGGCTGTCCGGCCTGGATTCGAACCAGGACCAAAGGCTCCAAAGGCCCGTGTGCTACCATTACACCACCGGACAACCGCAGCTAAAATACTCAGAAAATATGGCTCCCGCAAAACCAAAATGATCGGGCAAACCAGTTCCAGTTCAGCGCGCCTTGTAATGCTAAGCGAAATGGTTAAGCTTTTGTCGGGTGACGTAGATTGACATGTATTACAGGCACACGCAGATAGGTTGGGTACAGGTTCTTGTAATTGGCGCTTTGCTGGTAGTGCTGGCATGCTCGGCTGCGCGCATGCCGAAGACACAGGCAGTTGGGGGTGAATTACTTCTTAGCGGATTGGGGCTAGTGTTATTGTTATGCATGGTGATTTTTGGGAGCATGACTGTAACGGTCAATGACACGACCGTAACAGTTCAGTTTGGTCCTGGCCCGATCCGGAAGACAATTCAGCTTGTGGACATTGATTCATGTCGGGCGGTGCGTAACCCGTGGTGGTGGGGTTGGGGCATAAGACGGATTCCACGCGGTTGGCTATACAATGTTTCTGGCTTTGACGCAGTGGAGCTAGTTATGAAAAGCGGTCGCATTTTCCGGCTCGGTACAGACGAGCCGCAAGCCTTGGCCGAGTTTATTCGATCAAAGCTCAACCGTATTGTCTAGGTATTCGTTAAATAACTGTGGCGGGTTGACACCGGGCGGCTGAGGATTATATTTACGGGCCTAAACTTTTGTATGAATCCAAAACCACATGTTGCGGTTGTTGGTGCCACAGGTGCAGTCGGACTAGAAATGATTAGCACCTTGGAACGGCGTAAGTTTCCCGTTGGCAAACTGACTCTTCTCGCGTCGGCGCGCTCGGCAGGCAAGAAACTTAGGTTCAATGGCGAGGAATTGCCTGTCCAAGAGCTGACAGCTGACAGCTTCGAGGGAGTGGATATAGCTTTGTTCAGCGCAGGGAGCAGCATTTCGAAACAATACGCACCAGCGGCCGCGCGATCTGGGTGCGTGGTCATAGACAATTCCAGCGCATTCAGAATGGACGACGACGTGCCGTTGGTGATTCCCGAAATAAACGGTGCTGACATCAAGTTGCACAAGGGCATAATTGCTAATCCGAACTGTACGACGGCGATAGCGCTAATGGCGCTTTATCCGTTGCACGCGGCATTTTTCTGCAAGCGGGTTTTTGCGGCGAGTTACCAAGCTGTGTCTGGCACAGGAGCAAAAGCCATAGCCGAATTGCAACGGCAAGTCGAACAAATTGTTAAAGGCCAGCCGGTCACAAAGGAAGTTTATCCGCACCAGATTGCATTTAACCTTTTGCCGCACATAGACGTTTTCCTACCGAATGGGTACACAAAGGAGGAAATGAAACTCCAAAATGAAGGCCGCAAGATCATGCACCACCCGACTTTCCGTGCGAGCATAACTTGCGTGCGTGTGCCGGTGTACCGTGCGCATTCAGTGGCCGTAAGTGCAGAGTTTGAAAAACCGGTGACTGTTGAAGCTGCAATTGAGGTGCTCAGGCGCGCACCCGGGCTGGACGTGGTTGATAACCCTGAGAAGTGCGAATATCCAATGCCACTGTTTGTCAGTAATAAAGATAACTGTGCTGTTGGGCGGATTCGGAAGGACTGCGCTTTTGACAACGGTTTATGCTTTTGGGTCAGTGGCGACCAGCTACTTAAGGGTGCCGCTTTAAATGCGGTCCAGATTGCCGAAGAACTGCTTAAATTACAGCAGGTGTAGTGTTGGAAAGCACCTTCTTGAACCTGAGTTCCACGGTAGAGCTAATTCAGTTAGCGTACGTTCATGGGCCACTTTGTAGGCAGCGAGGCGTTTAGTGCTTCTTTACTACGGTGCGTTAAAACTACTTGATCCGGCCAAAGACACGGCAACGGACCTATCGTGGAAATCTTTTGTTGGGCAAATGATGAGCTTGTGTTTCGGTTTCGACGATGAGGTTTTGGGCAAAGGTTTTTTCTTTAAAAAAAGCTTGACAAAATCGTTGTCAGTGCAAAAAATACAAAAAAAAGACCGGTTAAGCCGGTGCGTACTCAAAAACCCCAGAATGGAAATAGGTAAGTGAAGGTGGTGAATAGCCGGAGGAACAGTTTATGAAAACGTTAAAGACGACACTTACAATTATTGTAGCTGGTGGTGGTTTGTTGTTTAACAGCACAGCGTGGGCAGATTATGTAAGTACGGTTTTATCCGATAACCCTTTGGCGTATTGGCGATTTGAGGATCCGTCAAGTGCCCCGGGAGAAACAGTCGCCGATAGTGCAGCGGGTGGCCTGTCACCGGGTTGGTACAGGAACAGAGGTGGTTTACTGCCAGACATAGCGCTTGTGCCGGGTGCCCTGGGCCGAGCGGCACAGTTCCACGGCACTGTTGACGGTGGCAATGGCAATTTCATCGAGATTTCCGATAACGAGTGGGCAGCGGTTCCATACAGGCTGGCGAATTTGACAACTCTGAGCTTGGAATTTTGGGTAAAGGCCAGTCCGACTTCGAGCGAGACTTATGCGCGTTTCATTTCCCGGGCAAGTGGTGGTACAGGTAACTATTGGGTCGGCATGGCCACAGCAGGAAACTATCCAGGGCAACCGTTTGTGGGAGTGCCAGGGGGAACTTGGTACGCGTGGCCACCAAATATTCTCACCGACGGCAATTGGCACCATGTTGTGGTTACGTACAGTTACGACGGTGCAAACACGACGACAGAATTGTGGATTGACGCTGTAAGAAGGGGAACGAATGTGCGTGCAGGTGCTTTTTCAGGGCCGCCAGGTACCTGGCAAAACCTCATAATCGGGGCTGAGAATCATCAATTTTGGGTTTTTAACGGTTTGGTGGGTGCCCTGGACGAGGTTGCCATTTACGGTTATGCCTTGGGTGAGGAGCGGATCATAGCTCATTTCAATGCCATACCTGAGCCGACGGCAATCGCTCTGCTTCTGGTTGGTCTTGGCGGGTTGGCTCTGCTCCGCAGGAAAACATTGAATTAGATCGGCACTAGCTTAGGTGTCAACTCGGGGTGCCCAGCCGATGTGCGTGTCCGGCTTAGTGATGCACCCAGATCGCAGGGGACTCTTTAGAAATAAAGGGCGTACTAAAAACTTCTAAGGTGCGCAAATTTCGTCGCTTTGCGAGCTGAACTGACTGGCGAAAGAGGCAGTTTTTTGCATGTGTATGCAAGCTGCTTGAGGTGGCATATGTGTTTGTCACGGGGCTGCAAAACCGTCGCTAGCTAAATCTGCTTCTGTTAATCCTAAAATCGGTGGTTGTGAAGCTTGCCTTAGTTGGCAGATATTTTATGTGCCAAGGATGAAACTACAGATTATCCTGGCAGCATTACAACGGCATAGGGAAGCGATTGTAAATCTGCGCCGCCGACGGTGCCGTTTTATTCGGCACCATGAATTTTGGCTCGCTGGACCGGCGTTTCCACGCCGAGCAGGCTCCGCACGAGCGGGTCGCGCACTTGAGTTAAGTTCATGTTTTTCACCTGGTCTTTGTTTCCCGATTAACTGTTCGCTGAGTAGTTGCCGGTGTTGAGCCGTGTTTCACAAGCCCCAACTCGGCTGCGATTGGCAAGCTACTGGGCGCCGTCGCCTTGGCTACTTTGAGTAGCCAGAAATGTTACCTCTTACAAAAGCGGGTTTTGGAGTTTGAGCTGTGTGAAAATGGTCGGCGTAAGGTTTTTTATGCTTTAGGGGTAGGCTTTTGGTTGTTGTTTCCCTGACCTTAATATGACTCTGTTGCGATGCATGTGCAAATGTTCTCTTGGCCTGTTGGCTAAAGGGTACTTTTTTCAGTGGCTTGGCTGGCGGATAGCAGGTAAACCCACAATGTCTAGGCTGCATTGTGCATGAGCAGCCGCCACGCGGCCAGAGTTGGCTTGGTATTGTGGTTGGTGCATAACCCGTTCCTCGGCGCGCACGGGTAGACTTGATGTGTTAGTCCGGCGAATCTTGGTTTTTGTGGACAACTCCAGTGCGTAGACAGGCAAGGCTGATTGCCCATGAACCTTGCCGATGCAGTGCTAAGTGATAATAGCCGGTTTGTGTGCCGTGGCCTTGTGAAGTGGGGCTGGATCACAGGATGCGGATAGTGAGGAGGTGCGTCTTGTGCAAGTTGCAGGGGCATCCGACTCCGAATCATTTCGGGGGCCAGTTATAGGGTTTGTTTTTAACTCTGGATCCTAGACTGATGTTTTGGATTTTGTGTTGGTTCCGCATTCGCGGGCTGGCCATCGTAAATTCTCAGGTTATTCGTCCCTAATCCGGCATAGTAGGGAAGATCACATTAAAGGTTTTTGCTGCGTGTTGCGCTTGAGTTTAGTTCCGATGGGCTGGTAAGTTTTGGGCTGTGTCCGACCCGACAGGTTTAAGCATGCTTAATAGTGGAAGCGAGGTGTTGGTATGTCAGAAGTGAATGCGCTCGGGCGCGCAAATGTTTTGGGTGTAGGTGTGCATGCGCTGAATATGCAGCTTGCGTTACGGGCTGTGGCGGATGCGCTGGGACACAGGCAGAAAGGATATGTTTGTGTGACCGGTGTGCACGGCGTGATGGAGGCACAGCAAGACCCTGAGTTTCGCGCGATACTGAACCGTGCGTTTCTTAATACCCCGGATGGCATGCCAACTGTATGGATAGGCCGGGCACAGGGTTTCCGGCACATGGACAGGGTTTATGGGCCGGACCTAATGCATGCCGTGTGCGAATTTACACGGCAAACCAGTTACACACATTTTTTGTACGGCGGCGCAGAAGGCGTTGCGCAAATGCTTAAGGAACGGTTGAAAGAAAAGTTTCTCGGCATAAAAGTTGTCGGCACATACACGCCACCGTTCCGGCCGTTGACAGAAGCCGAGGAAAACGAATTGACCGCGCTGGTCAACGGGTTAAAGCCCGACATAATTTGGGTGGGCCTGAGCACACCCAAACAGGAAAAGTTCATGGCGGCGCATTTGGACAAGTTCGACACGACCCTGATGTTCGGGGTTGGCGCAGCCTTTGATTTTTTGGCCGGGCGCGTGCCGCAGGCACCTCGCTGGATACAGCGCGCCGGGTTGGAATGGTTGTTTCGGCTTTGCTGCGAACCACGCAGGTTATGGCGTCGGTACCTGCGTAACAACCCGTTGTTTGCTTTTTGCATTTTTTGTCAACTGACCGGGCTCAGAAAATACAGTTTGCAATGAGCTGTATGTTGTGGCGAGTGCGGGTACGCGTCTGGGTTTTATTGGGATTTTGATTTCTTTGATGGAGGTCTTAATAATGATTTGCCGCTTTGGAAATTTAGTGCTAAACATTTCAGACAGGCGTTAACACGCCTGATTGGAGTTGTGGGAGCCGCGAATTTAAACAATGTAATCGGGCCTGCCACTGCTAAGCGCAGTCAAGCTCGTGAGGTGGCAGCCGAAATAGCCCGGTGCTGGCAGCAGTTGCCGGACAAGTGGCTTTTCTTAGCCATGCTCGGCGTGTGGGTTGCGTTGTTCCATTTTCTTGGCAACTCGACCTTTGGGTACATACCGACGGCTTCGGTGTTCCACTGGATGTTCAACGCGTATGTGAGCAGCCCGACGGTTGGCGTGCGGCCGTCGCCTTTCGAGTCGCCATTTTTATGGTTGGAACGTGTGATGGAAGGAATGTCCAACTCAGATGACGGGCATGGTTTGCTTGTGCCGTTGGTTGTTGTTGTGCTGTTATATTTGAAGCGCGACAAGCTTTTGAAATCGGTTACAGGGACATGGTGGCCGGCGTTGATTTTAGTTGTGGGAGGGTTGGTACTGCACATTTTCGGTTACCTAATACAACAGACGCGTGTCTCAATCGTTGCAATGTTCATTGGTGTGTACGGCCTGATGGGGCTTGTTTGGGGCAGGGGATGGTTGCGCGAGAGTTTTTTCCCGTTCGTATTGTTTGCGTTTTGTGTGCCGTTGGGCTCACTGGCTGGGCCGATCAGCTTCCCGTTGCGGATAATTGTCACGAAAATCGTAACAACGCTATCACGGACATTGCTGGGCATAAACGTTATCCGGGAGGGCACACGTATTTTCACGCAGGACAGGACATTCGAATACGAGATTGCCCCGGCTTGCAGCGGAATTCGGAGTTTGATAGCGATTTTTGCCATTTCGACGATATACGCTTTCCTCGGGTTCAGGAAAGGCTGGAAACGGGTTGTTATAATTGCCTCGACCGTGCCGCTTGCTGTTCTTGGGAACGTGTTTCGCATGATGACAATTGTGTTTGCTGCTGAGGCATTTGGGCAGGAATGGGGTAATTACGTGCATTATGGCGGTCCATTTGGCATTTTAAGCCTGTTGCCATATGTGCCGGCTATTGCTGGTTTGATGTTTTTGGGTTGTTTGTTAAGGGAGCCGGTGGTTGCAAAATCGGAATCTGAACAAGGAGCTGGCCGGTGAAAAATCAGAAGCTAATCGTATTGATCATTGTGGTTGTGCTGACTGGTGCATCGGCCGCACTGCTGGGTCGGCTTAAGGCAGGCCAAAAACTTGGACCGCCAGGGCTTACAACAGCTCCGGTCCCGGGCGAAAACCTGCGCGTAACTGTTTGTTTGCCGGAAAAAGTACTCGATTACAAGTCTGAAGAGGTTGAACAGCCCCCAATCGTAACCAATACGCTGCCCAAAGACACAAGTTACGGCCAGCGACTTTACGAGGCTCCGGATGGCTTCAAAATTCTCTTGAACGTGGTTTTGATGGGACTCGACCGCACGAGCTTGCACAAGCCGGAGTTTTGTCTTGTTGGTGCAGGGTGGCGGATTGACACGTCCGAGCGCCTGACCATCCCAATTTCAAAGCCGCATCCATATCTTTTGCCGGTTACACGCAAGCTGCTGAGCCGACAGGACAACATTGGCGGGTACCAAGTCAGGCGGCATGGAGTTTTTGTGTACTGGTACGTAGCTGACGGAGCGCTCAGCGGCGATGCAACCGGGCTTGAGCGGATGTGGTGGACGGCCAGGGAACTGTTGCGCACTGGTGTGCTACAGCGGTGGGCGTATGTGACCTGTTTCACCGTCTGTGCACCAGGTGAGGAAGAGTCGGTGTATAAACGGTTAAGCGAGTTTATTGCCGCTGCAGTGCCCGAATTTCAGCTTGCAACCGGCAAACCGCTCGAAGAGGAAAAATCTAAGCCTGTAGCTCTGAAATGAGGTTCTCGTGCAAGATTTGGCTTGTGGGCTTTGGTTTGCACCCTTTTGGCTTTTGGAATATCTGGGTGTTTTCACACGGGAAAACGGCGCATTTAGGTGGTGAAGTATGCTGAGTCGTGCGCGACAGATCCGTGTGCAGTTGCACCAGTTGCTTGATGCGTGTCTTTTTGCCCTCTCGTTTAGTTTGGCGTACCTGCTAAGGGCAGATGCGCTTGTGATGGAGCTTTTCGGACTGAATCCACCGTCGCCTTTTGGTCATTATGTTTGGTTGTATCTTGTGTTGATCCCGGCTGCGCCGTTGTTGCTAGAAGCGAACGGATTTTACGATCGCCCGCTACTTGGCCCTCGGAAGGGTATTATTTGGCCTCTTTTCAAGGGTTGCGCGCTGACAACTGTTGTGCTGATCATGGCAGTTTACTTCTTACAATTGACACTGGCGCGGTCGGTCATCATTTGGTTTGGCTTCATCAGTTTTGGGCTTGTGCTTTTGAAGGAGGAAGCGTTGCGGTTGCTTTACTGGACGAAGTTCACCCAGGGACAACTTAAACGACCGTTCTTGATTGTTGGTACAACCGACGGGCTTAATCGTCTGCGGGCACACTTGCAAGCTCGCCCGCCGGATGAAATTGACATAGTGGCGGAGTTAAATCTGGACGAACAATCTGTCGATGGGCTTGTCAACCTGATGCATGAGCATTCTGCAGGGGGCGTAATCATCGCCATCCCGAGCGGAAATCTTCAGCTTGCGGAGTCGTTGATTCGGGCTTGTGAAACCGAAGGGGTGGAAGCATGGCTAATATTGGACTTCTTGAATGCGCAGGTGTCGCGTCCGAGCTTCGACAGTTTTTATGGGCGGCCTGTAATGGTGTTTCGATCGACTCCGGAGCCATCCTGGCAGAGCGTGGCAAAACAGGTGATTGACTTTGTTGGAGCAGCGGTGTTGTTGATATTGCTTTTGCCTGTGTTTGCCGTAATTGCACTATTGATCAAATTAACATCGCCTGGGCCGGTTCTATTTCGTCAATTGCGCTGTGGCCTTAACGGTAAACCGTTCACGATGTACAAGTTCCGCACCATGGTGACAGATGCAGAGCAACGCAAACAGGAGCTTGCTGTTTTTAACGAGATGTCCGGCCCGGTGTTCAAGATGACAAACGATCCGCGTGTTATCCCTGTCGGGCGGTTCTTGCGCAAGTACAGCCTCGACGAGCTGCCTCAGCTTTACAATGTGTTGCGTGGCGAGATGAGTTTGGTCGGACCGCGTCCACTGCCAGTAGCGGAAGTGAAGTGTTTTGATGAACTGTCGCATCGCAGGCGGCTGAGCGTTAAACCGGGTCTGACATGTTTGTGGCAGATCATGGGTCGGAACAAGGTGGCCGATTTTAAGGAATGGGTCCGGCTTGATCTGGAGTATATCGACAATTGGTCATTGTGGCTTGACCTGAAAATCCTGCTTCGAACGATCCCAGCCGTGTTTCGGGCTGAAGGTGCCAAATAACTGGCTTCGCGCCCCACAAGCAATGGATCGAGCCGTGTTTTCCGATGAAAAGCAATTCTTCGATCAGTGAGAGTCAGAAAAAATCAAACCGAACTAAAACACGCCAGCCAGTGTCGGTTGTGACCGGCGCGGCAGGTTTTTTGGGTTCACACCTTGTTGACCTATTGATCGAGCGCGGGCACAAGGTAATTGGCATTGACAATCTTGTGACAGGCACAACCGACAACATTGCGCATCTATACGGCAATCCGAATTTCAGATTCATAAAACAGGACGTAACCGAGTTTATCTATTTAGCCGGACCAGTTGATTACGTTTGGCATTTTGCATCACCGGCGAGTCCGGTTGATTATCTCGAGTTACCGATTCAGACGCTCAAAGTGGGGTCGCTCGGCACGCACAAGGCGCTTGGCCTGGCCAAACACAAGGGGGCAAGATTCCTGCTGGCTTCTACGTCCGAAGTTTACGGTGATCCCTTGGTGCACCCGCAAAGCGAGGATTACTGGGGCAATGTTAATCCTGTTGGGCCGCGTGGTTGCTACGATGAAGCCAAACGATTCGCTGAGGCGCTTACTATGGCTTACCATCGTGAACATGGCATACAGACGCGGATTGCGCGAATCTTCAACACCTACGGCCCACGTATGCGCATGAACGACGGCCGCGTAGTACCGTCTTTCATCAGTCAAGCGCTTAAGAACAAACCTCTTACAGTGTTCGGGGACGGAAGCCAGACGCGCAGTTTTTGTTACTACACCGACCTTATCGAGGGAATCTACCGGCTTATGATGAGCGACGTCGTTGAGCCGGTTAACCTAGGCAATCCAAGCGAAATCACAGTTTTGGACTTTGCAAAGGAAGTGACCCGTGTGACAGGGTCGCAGAGCCGGATTGTTTTCAAGCCGTTGCCTCAAGACGATCCAAAGCAGCGCCAACCTGATATCACCCGGGCCAAAAAGTATTTGGGTTGGTCGCCGAAAGTCGGATTGACCGAAGGTCTCCAGAAGACAATCGTTTTTTTCAGAGGTCGGATTTAAAACTGATGCATGGGCCTAAGACTACAAAGTAGAGTCATCTGAAGTTAAAGTTGGCATCGTGATTAACCGGAATTGATTCTTTTTGTTGTCGGCGGAAAACGGCGGTGTGCGCGCCGGGCTGCGGCTCGTTGTAAATGGTGCAAAAGCCAAGCAAAAAATTTTTTCGATTTGTTGTTGACCGGAGCACTGGTTGTTGGAGATATAGTAGCCTGTCAGTAGTACAAAGTAGTTTGTTGTTGTATTCCGATGGCCAGACGTTTAAGCGGTAACGGTAACGGGCGGCGCCCAAACGGCGCCACCAAGTACGATGCACATCATCAGGTGTTGGAACAGACGTACGGCGCGCTTGCCGAGCTGCGCCGGCAGTTATCTGATTCTCAAGCCGCAATTGCGGAACGCGAGCAGTTACTGGTAAATTTTGCATCCTGCACTGACCCGCAGCGTGCATGGCTGCTGCTGGAAGATTACTTTGAGAAACTGTCGCTTTCACGACGCGATTTCCCTGACACCGACTGGTGGCAACGAATGCTTTCCGTACATGGCAAGGTGCGGCTTGAGCAATTGGCCTTTTTGTTTTTGCGCGCCAAACGGCCATTACCGAGCGAGCTCACCAAGTACGCTAGCGAGGACAGGTTTGTTCAGGCACTAAAGGCCGAACGACAGGACAATGCCGTTCAGCTTCTTGAGCAATGGTTGTTGCCCCCAACGCCAACGCACCTAGATGCGCCGCGCGCTGCGCTGCGCATTATGTGCAATCCTGAGCCGGATAAATTGGCCCCCGGCTTGTACAAGCTGGCAATCACATTTTTAGTCGAACGCCCGCGGGCAGGCGAAAAACAGAAGAGCATTCAGGAGCTTGCCGAGTTGACCCGACGCGCAACTCACGAGGAAGAACTGTTCCCGCCCAGTGACTGGGAATTCATACAGTGGCTAACCGAGACGCACGCAGCTAAACGCGAGGCCGATACAACATTGTTGCTCTCGGACGTCGAACTTTTGCAATGGCTTGCTCAATGGGGCAATTTAGAAAGGCTCGAGTTCCGAGACGGCAGCGGCCATGTTAGGTTTAACGGTCAGATCGCTGAACTTGTGCCACATATCGAAAAGCAGGACGGCGAACTGCAGTTTCTGCACAAGTTGGCTTTGCCAAACGGGGAACGGCATTCGGTTACGGAGGTGCGTTTTTTTGGCCAACGACCGCCTTTGGTGTTGGTCAAGAACACTTTTTATCTGTTGCGCAATCCACCTCCGTCTATGTTGCTCGAGTACTGGGCGAGCAACCCGACGGTGCCGGTGCGCAAGCTTAGCCACAGGTTGCTGTTACACCTGCGCCGAGTACACCCCACGAGCACAGTGGATTGGGAGCAGTTATGTGTGGTTCACCGAGCAAGACCACAATTTGTGTTTGAATTGCTCGATGACACAATTCGGCTGCGTTTAGTTGCAAGAAGTGAACGCGACAAGAGCCTATGGGTATGGACTGGCCATGAGTGGCAACCCGAGCAACAATCTACCAGACGCACCCATGACAAACCGGAGATTCTGGATGACCCGCGTCTTGAGCCTGCAACAGAATGGTTGCGTAAGCTCGATTGGTTCACACCTGAGCCAGGTTTATGGGTTGGCGACGCGACTGAAGGGTTTTTAACCGCCCTTGCAATGGCATGGGCCGACCGGCCACCCCAGGCTGATTACCTCGGCAACGCGGCTTTTCACCGTTTGTTTTTGAACCCGCGCAGACTCAAACCGCGCGTTTTGGTCAAGGGCAGTGGGATTGACTGGCTCTCGGTTTGTGCAGAATGGGAACAGGAAGGACTTAAGCTTACAAAGGCTGACCTCGAGCGGCTAGCCACCGCGACTGGTCGCTATGTCAAGCTGCCAAATGCAGGCTGGGTCGAGCTAGACACCGCGGCAGTCCAAGCCGCGCATGAAACAATGGCCGATCTTGGTGTGGATGGGCTTATTCCGGTCCCACAGAAAATTGGGCTTGAGCAAGCGGCGCACCTGGACGATGAAGGTCTTGCGCGGTTTGCTCAAACAGCTGAGGCGCGCGCGTTGCGGGAACGGCTCAAGAATTTTCGTGTCGTCCCACAGGTGAAACTACCGGCAATCGTCAAGGCGAAGTTGCGTCCGTATCAAAAGGATGGGTTCGATTTCCTATGTCATCTGACCGAGCGCAAGTTAGGGGGTATCCTTGCGGACGACATGGGTTTGGGCAAAACAGTGCAGACACTGGCATGGTTGGCTTGGCTCAAGGAGCGCCACAAGAAAGACCCGAAGCCTGCGCTTGTTATCTGCCCGGCTTCGGTCCTTCAGAACTGGCGTCGCGAGGCTGAGCGATTTGTCCCAGACCTGAAGGTGTTGGTTTTGCAAAGCGGCGCCGCGAGGCACAACCTGCGTGGTCAAATACCGGAGCATGATCTGATCGTCACAAATTACGCGCTGTTGCGGCGCGACCTTGAGGAACTGCAAAAGTTTGAGTTCCGGGCTGTAATCCTAGACGAGGCACAGTTCATCAAAAATCCCGAAGCGCAGGTCACACAGGCCGTCAAAGAGCTTAAGTGCGAGCACAGACTTGCGCTCACAGGTACGCCCCTTGAGAACCGGTTGTTGGACTTGTGGAGCATAGTTGATTTCATTCAGCCGGGCTATTTGGGTGATCAAGAGTATTTTCTGCAGACATACGACCCGCGCGGTGAGACAGAGGATGGGACCGTGCGAATCGCACGGCGCAAGCTGGCCGCTAAAATCAGGCCGTTGATCCTGCGCCGGCTAAAGAGACAAGTTGCAAAAGACCTGCCGGACCGCATCGAACAACGGCGCGACTGCGAGTTGCACGATGACCAACGTAAGCTTTACCTGGCCGAGTTACGTCGGTCGCGCGAGGAGGTCATGAAAGCCGTTCAGCAGAAGGGTGTCAACCGGAGCAAACTGCAGGTTTTGGCTGCGCTGACACGGTTGCGGCAAATTTGTTGTCACCCGCGTCTTGTTGGGAATGATTCGCCCAGCGGCAAGACAGACACGTTGTTCGAGCTGCTAGACACGTTGCTTGCCGAAGGACAAAAGGTGCTCGTGTTCAGTCAATTCGTGCAAATGCTCGAGCTGTTGCAGGTAGAGTGCGCTCAACGCCAGATCAAAACGCACATCCTCACTGGCCAGACCAAACACCGCCTTGACGTTGTCAACGCGTTCCAGAACGATCCTGATCCGTGTGTGTTTCTGCTGAGCTTGCGTGCGGCCGGCACAGGCCTCAACCTAACAGCTGCAAGCTACGTTGTGCTATACGATCCGTGGTGGAATCCGGCGGTCGAGGCGCAGGCAATTGACCGCACGCATCGGATCGGCCAAACACACACAGTCAATGCGTATCGGTTGATTGCGCCCTACACCGTCGAGGAAAAGATCTGGGAATTGCAACAAAACAAGGCCCAAACAATTGCTGATGTGCTCGGTGAGGAAGGCTTCGCGCGCAGTCTCACCGCAAGCGACATTGAATACCTGTTTGCGGAAGACTGAGTGGAGGCACGGTGCGTTGCGTCATCGAACTGTGAAACCGTTAAGTCGTTAAAGCGGTTGGCGCCGAAACCACTCGATAAATTTCTGTATGCCGGTTTCGATTTTCACCTTCGGGTTGTATCCGAGCTTTGCCCGCGCCTTTGAAATGTCTGCATAGGTGATCGGTACATCGCCCGGTTGAGCCGGCTGAGAGTCAATGATTGCCTTTTCGCCCAGGGCGGTCTCCAGAAGTTCGACAAGCCCCCTTAGAGTGACTGTTTGCGACTCGCCAATGTTGAAAATCTCAAAGCCGAACTCTTTTTGCGTGCAGGCCATCAGACCTTCCAATGCGTCGTCAATGTACGTGTAGTCACGCGCAGTTGATCCGTCGCCGTAAAACGGTATCGGCCTACCTGTGCTTATGAGCGCGGCGAACTTGTGGATCGCCAGGTCTGGGCGCTGTCGCGGCCCGTACACGGTGAAGAGCCGCAGCGCCACAATATCCATGCCGTAGTTGTGGTGATAAACGTGTGCAAGTGCTTCGGCGGCAAGCTTGCTGGCTGCATAAGGTGAAATGGGGCGGTTGACAGGGTCGGCCTCGTTGAATGGCAACTTTGAGTTAACACCGTAAACCGACGATGAAGATGCAATAATGATTTTTCGCACCCCCGATTTTCGAGCTGATTCGAGCACGTTTACCGTTCCTTCGACGTTTACACGTTGGTACAGGGCGGGGGATTCCAGGCTTGGACGCACGCCTGCGCGCGCGGCAAGGTGAATCACTTGGTCAAATCGCACGGACCCAAACAGTTCTGCAACGACAGCAGGGTCGGTAATGTCACCCCTGATAAACTCAAATTTCCCACCTGCAGTCCTGATTTCCTGTAAATTACGAACCTTGATTGCCGGGTCGTAGAAATCGTCCAGGTTGTCAATTGCCCACACGGCGTGTCCTGCACGCAACAGCCATTCGCACACGTGTGAGCCGATAAAACCTGCGCCGCCTGTCACAAGAAAATTCATGAGCATCGAGCATACGCATCACTGGTCTGTGTGTCGAGCATGGCGCAAAAGGCCGCCGGTGTTTTCGCCCCTGCGAGGGCCATTTTTTAACTTGGCGTTTGAAATTTTGACGTGGCAAGCGCTCTTATTTGGGACTGAAACTCCGGACTTATGTAGGAAAAACAGCATTTGCAGGATGCACCTTTGGGAGGAAAATTCGTTTCGTTGTGTGTTATGATTATTGTTTTGCCGTCTAAAAAGCAGCGGTTTATCACAAAGAATGGCTCGACATTTGCTTTCAACCGAGGCGTGAACTGGCGAATTCCCCGTGCATATTTGCGGGAATACTGTAAGAAGGCCACAAGCTCGTGCCGGCCGCACGCCGGCAAAACGGGTTCGGCAAAGACCGCTGTGGCGAAAACGAGGCATGTAGCGTGCGCGACGTGAGGCCCATGTTGTATTCGTATAGCCACATTGGCATTACGAAAGAACCGGGGACAGCCAACGGGGCCACCGAGACACTTGAGCCTCAAGGCGGGTGGGAAACCCGTTGTCGGCAGCGATGCGCAGGGGTTTGATATACGTAGCAACGCCACGGGGGAGCCAGACAGAGCTGTTTGTTGGGTAGCGTTTATGGCACCCGCATCTAGATGGGGTAAATCAAGTCTGGTGCTCGGGGTCCTCGTTGCACTGGTTGTGTGGATCCTGCAGCAGGCCGGTTGGCTTGCTGGCTGGGACGATATGTTTTACGACCGGCTGCTTTCGTGGACTGCGCGGTGGCGCGAGCCAAAGGCAAATTTGCTTCTTTTGCGGATCGCACGTGAGCATGAGTTTACTGACGAAGAGGCGATCAAAACACTCGACACACTGACGAGTTTGGGTGCCAAGGGTATCGTGTTTAATTTTGTCCCAACACGGAATTCACGCGAATTTTTCCAGCGCGCCGCTGATTTGAAGCGAGTGGTTTTTGGCCGTGCGCTTCGGCCTGTGCCTGAGGATCCCGATGTCTTACGGATTGAACCTTGGCCCGAGGCAGCACGTGACCTTGAATTGCAGTGGGGTGTCGTGTTCGCGCCGCCAAGCCGGAAGGGTGTGCGCCGTTTTCACCAGACGCATGTCACGGTCGGCACAAACAGTTTGTCAACACTTGAGAGCCGTGCGGCGGCAATGTTCGGGCCGGTTTCGGCTTGGCGCAGTGTACATGGCCGGTACCTCATAGATTTCATGGGCGGGCCGGGCACAGTCCCGAACGTCAGCTTGGCACGAGTGCTGGGTGGAGACGTTATTCCGGACATGGTCAGGGACAAGATTGTTCTGATAGGCTGGGATGATGGGTTTTTGGGCGTTGAAACGCCGGTATGTTGGGGGGCTGAAACGATGACGTTTCTTGAGTTTCAGGCCAATGCATTGCAAACGTTACTTGACGGGACGCCGATCCAAGTTTTGCCCGCGGCGCAGGCTCTGTCATTATTGCTCGGCTTGGGTGTTATCAGTGCCCTTCTTTACCACCGGGTTAGCTCGGTTAGCGGTGTACGGATTGCATTCGGGATGTTGTTGGTGTGCATGCTGGTCGGGGTGGCTAGCGTAGGGTACTTTGATCTCTGGTTGCCTGTGGGCGGCCTTGTGGCGGCCCAGACTGCGCAGTTCGGTCTGACCCTTGTTGTCAAGAGCCGCATGACGCAGTTTGCGCTCAACGAGATGCGGCTCCGTGCGCTGAATGAGATCGAGGAGCGGCTCGGTACACAAAAGGCCCGACTGACAGCCGAGTTCTTCGACTATGTGGCGCAGGTGGTCGGCCGTACCATAGATGCAGATGAGATGGTGCTTTTCGAGCGTGTTACTGGCTCGAAAAAATTGCGTGAGCTCAAGGCGTTCAATTGTACATTTGATGATATCCAGGAAAAAAACCGCTCGTTAGAAGCACCCTTGTTTGCGAGGGCGATCACAAACGGGCGGCCAATGCGTGTGTCGGGTTTTTTCAAAGTCAAACAGGTACAAAAAGATGAGTACCTTTGCCCGCTGATTTTTGGCAGCGAGGTCGTCGGCATGTGGGCTGTGGCAATCAACCCGGCAAAGGCAGCGGCCATACGAAACTTTTCGGGGGTACTGATGAAGTTTAGTGAAGAGATTGCCCGGCTGCTTTTCCAGGCAAAACGCGCTGCAGCGCCGGTTTCGGTTTTCGGGCGTGTGAAAGCGTGGCTTTCGCCGAGTCGTGAGGACCCAGTTTACCACGAGTTGCGTACCACGGCTGATTCGCTGGAAAAATACCACGATGTGCTTGACACCGTGTTTAGCCAGATAAGTACCGCCACCATTGTGTACGACTTTTTCGGGTGCGTTCTAAAGGCGAACGAGCCTGCTGTGACACTGCTGCGTGATGAAAATTTCGTGCCGGCACGCGGTACAGCTGTTGACTTTCTGCGTCTGGTGACTGGCAAAGACGATTCGCAAGTTCGAAATCTGATTCGGATTGTTTTGTTCGAAGGGTCGCCTGTGTCTATGTCAGTCAGGTTGGTGTCACAAGGTGACAGAGAATTTTTGCTGCGGATTTATCCGTTGCGCGAACGAAAACAGACACGACTTGGTCCGGAGGTAATGAGCGTGCAGGGCATGGTTTGCGAGTTAGTCGAAACTACATCACTTACAACGCTGTCGAGTCTGAAGGGTGTCGTTGCTGACCGTTTAGGTGTGGACATGCGGAATCACCTAGCGGCCATAAAGATTTCGGCCTCACTTCTAGAAGAAGACTCGGTTCCACCGGAAGAACGCCGCTCGTTGCTAGAGGTGATCCAGCGCAAGACCGACATTTGTGTGGGTGTGCTTCGTGAATGCCAGAAGTACCTCGGACAAAATATAGATGCTGAAGCCCTGCGCTGTTTTCCTGTCGAAGCGCTTCAACTGCTTCAGCAAGCGTGCAATGAGTTCGCCCAAAAAGCTGCTGAACGGCGTGTTTCTTTCAAGGTCGAGCGTCCGCAGATAATGGTTCAGGTGCTTGCGTCGCCGCCGCAGTTGGCAAAGATTTTTTCTGCCATTCTCAGGTTATTGCTGAGCGACGCGGCCGAGAACACTACTCTAACAATCGAGGTCGAGGACGCCCTTACAACGGCGCAATTCCGGTTCTCGAATTGCGGCTTCGGAATTCCGAACGAAAGATTGCAGGAAATTTTGGCTAGCGCGGAATTACCGGCCTCTGAAGAATTTCAAGTCCTTCGCGAAGCTGCTGTTTGGGTGCGGTCCTGGGGCGGTGCATTCGAAGTTGTCAGTGACGTTGGTAAGGGTTACGTCGTTAATTTACGACTGCGGCAGTTCCAGACCGACCCCACGTTGGCGTTGACTCCTGCATGACCGAATGTATCTGAGAAGTTTGGCCAAAGCCCGCTTTGAAAGCGTTGCCTCAGCAAAATTCGTGGCACTGCATGGACGCTTTTTGTTGCTTTGGCCCGGGCAACGCACTGGGGCGAGCTTTTTGTTCCTAGTTACCGAAGCCATGCTAGGGCCGAAACAGTAGGGGTTAGGGCATAAGAAAGCCAAAAATTGCGTCGGCGCCCAGTTCGATGGTGTTTTTCTGACTGCTTTGGTTCTGTCCTAAAGCGGGCCATTTAAAGACATTTCTCTGGACAGTATCACACGTATCCATCGCAGAGCCTTTGACGTGGTCCGTGCGAGCCACGTTGCATATCGGTTTCAACGACCGCGTAAATTGAGCCTTTTCTGAACCTTTACTGGCACCAATTGTGCTAAAGTAGACTCGACAAAACGCGCAGATTCCAACGGACAAACCATGAGTGCAATGCGAGGATCGTGTGAGCAGCCGTTAGCTGTGGAAGCACGTCGAACTGCGAGAAAGCCGAAAAAGGTTGATCGGCGCGCCGCTCGGACAAAAAAGCCAACGCAAGCCGGTGCACAAATCTTGAAACGCCCAGTAGCCGAGGCAGTTCAGGAGGCAGATGTGCCGAGGCAGGTAGGGCAACAGGCAAGCCCCATAAATACGGCTGTTGATACGTTTCCTCCTCAGGTTAGTCAGATTGGGTTTGTTGAGCATCCACAGGCACCGACGGCCGT
>FMJZ01000039.1_pt1 | contig 18845 bp, 11 predicted proteins | sample 1987881 | NCBI WGS metagenome assembly FMJZ01 (sample SAMEA4378227, study PRJEB15110) | soil metagenome | biome: soil; feature: Field; material: Soil | place: India | collected 2015-03-11 | depth 0 m
AACCAAACACTTTGGAACAAAAACCGAAAGGCGGGGGAAAAGCCGTTGGACGACCTCGAACGAAATTTGAGAAAGCGATTGTGGGTAGCAATTGGTTTGACGACAGTGATCTTTCTGGCTGAATTAATTGGCGGTTGGTGGACGCACAGTTTGGCTCTTTTGAGCGACGCATTCCATGTCTTGACAGATGCTTTTTCTTTGTTCTTGACCCTTGTTGCTGTTTACTTGGCAATGCGTCCGCCTTCAGACCGTCACACTTTTGGTCTCCACCGACTGGAAATTTTTGCTGCCGCTTTCAATGCCGGCTCCCTCTTAGTCATTTGCGTTTGGTTGGCGTGGGAGGCAATTGAACGCTTGCTGCACCCTAAGCCTATCCTCACAAGGGAAATGCTTGTCATTGCATCAGCCGGCTTAATTTTCAACATTGCTGTCATTCTCCTACTCCACAGTTACATGCCTCAGAGCCTAAATGTCAAAAGCGCTGTGTTGCACGTCATCGGGGATACTGCTTCTTCAGTTGGGGTAATAGCGGCAGGGGTAACGATGTCGTTGACAGATTGGTTTTGGGTTGACCCACTTCTGTCATTGCTTATCACGGTGACAATCTCTTACAATGCTTTGAAAGTGGCTAAAGAGACAGCCCATATTCTCATGGAAGGTGTTCCCTCTGGTATTGACACTCAGTCGGTTCGTGATGCTTTGACATCTTTACCTGATGTCAAGCAAGTCCACGACTTGCATATTTGGAGTCTTTGTTCAAGTTGTCTTTACCTAAGCGCACACTTGGTTGTGGATGAGGAAGGGACAAAGGACATAAACTCGGTCTTAAGCAGTGCTCAGGAAACACTTCGCCGGCAATTTCGCATCTATCACGCAACATTGCAAGTTGAACCTTCAGAGTGCTCTAGCCACTACCTTTGTGAGAACCATCATCATCCCAACATCCAGCAGTCGCAGCGGCAAACTGTTCACTGAAGAGGGTTAATTGACAGCCATTTTTAGCAGCATCATAATCCCAAAGGGTGAACGGAACGGAGTAAACTTTTTCGGGGAGGCGAAGAACATGTTGGAAGAGAGGCGACATTGGGTCGCCGATTACCGTGAGGATGGTGCTTCCAAACCCGTTGACATTCGTGTCATTGGAATTGGTGGCGCTGGAGGAAACGCCATTAATCGGATGGTGGAAAACGAGATTACTGGCGTGGAGTTAATCGCTATTAACACTGACGCTCAAGCCTTGGGGCTCTCAAAGGCTATGAAGAAGTTGCAGATTGGGGTGCGTCTCACGAACGGGCGAGGGGCTGGTGGTAACCCCCAGATTGGTCGTCAGGCTGCTGAGGAAGACAGACAACAAGTTGCCTCCCTTTTGGAAAACGCCGAGATGGTTTTCTTGGCTGCTGGGATGGGAGGCGGAACGGGCACTGGTGCCACCCCAGTCGTCGCTCAAATTGCCCGTGAAAAGAACATCTTGACAGTTGCTGTTGTAACGAAACCTTTCGCTTTTGAAGGAAAACGCAAGATGGAAATTGCCCTTCAAGGCATCAACGAGTTGAGAAATGTCGTGGATGCATTGATAGTTATCCCCAACCAACGGCTTTTTGAGTTATCCGACCGAAGAACGACAATGGCTGACGCCTTCAAACTGGCGGATGAAGTGCTTACCCAAGCAGTGCAGGGTATTACCGATTTGGTTGTCCGTCCAGGTTGGATCAATGTTGACTTTGCTGATGTTAGGGCAGTGCTTGAAAATGCTGGGACGGCGCTTATGGGTGTCGGTTACGGCCACGGCGAGAACCGAGCAGTTGAAGCGGCACAACAAGCCATTTCCAGCCCACTTCTTGAAGCATCCATCACAGGCGCAAGAAATGTCCTGTTCACTATCTTCGCACCACCTGACCTGCTCGTTGAAGAAGTCAAGCAGGCTGCTGACATCATCACCAATGCAGTTAACGCAACCGATGCCAATGTGATTTGGGGTTTGGTTTACGATGAAAACTTGAAAGAGCAAGTGAGAATCACCTTGATTGCCACTGGATTTGGAGAAGCGCGTCCTACCCCAACGCCCACTCGTTCGCCTTGGGAGAGGAAGGAAATCAGCCGTGAGGCACAGCCCAGTCAACCTCCACCCACAGTAAAGCGAGAAACTGCTGAAGGGGAACTTGATGAAGAAACCCTGAACATACCTTCATTCTTAAGGCGCTCTCAAAGGTCATGAGTTGTCTAACTTTTCGGAGGAACGATCGGAATGCGAAGGCGTAAACCAGCGAAATCTTCCCTTTGGCGAAGTTGGTTTCGTTGGCTTGCTGTCGGTTTCATCATCAGTTACATACTGACCATGGTGGCAGGGGTAGGATTCCTCAAGTGGTTGGAACAAGATTTACCTAACTTGGACGATATTTCAAACTTGCGCTTGACCCAAGTGACCTACATATACTCCGCAGATGGGGTTTTGCTTGGCACAGCAATGTCTGTTTACCGAAAATGGGTTTCCCTTAGCAAGATTCCCAAAACCCTTCAATGGGCTACCATTGTGGCTGAAGACCGAAGGTTTTACACTCACCCTGGGATTGACCTTAAGGGAATCATAAGGGCGATTTGGGAGTGTATAAAGGCGAGAAGTTATGTTCAAGGTGGAAGCACTATCACAATGCAACTTGCCCGCAACCTTTACCTCTCATCCGAAAAAACCATCCGCCGCAAGTTGAAAGAGTTGCTTTTGGCTGTCCGTTTGGAGAGGAAGTTTTCCAAAGAGGAGTTGCTTGAACTTTACTTGAACACTGTTTGCTACGGTCACGGTGCATATGGCGTGCAGGCTGCAGCGGAACTTTATTTCGGTAAGGATGTCAGCGAGTTGAATTTGCCTCAAGCAGCGTTGCTCGCAGCATTACCAAAACGACCTTCAGATTTATCACCTTTTGTCAATCCGCAGGCTGCAAAGCGAAGGCGAGATTACATACTGGATGCCATGGCGGAGGAAGGTTACATAACTCGTTCCGAGGCAGAAGCAGCGAAACGAGTTCCAATAAGAGAAGGACTTCGTCCAGCGCCAACTTGGTTGGTGGCGCCACCTAAAGCCTTTCACTTCGTTGAGTATGTCAAGCGCGAGCTGGTCCGCAGATTTGGACACGACGTAGTTGACAGGGGAGGTTTGAAAGTTTACACGACTCTCAACTACAGGTTGCAAAAGGAAGCTGAAGCCATCGCCGAACGATACCTTAAAGCTTACCGCTACATTGGAGCGGACCAGATGGCGATTGTAGTCATTCACATTCCAACGGGGCGAATTTTGGCGATGTATGGTGGTCGCCCTTACAGAATTGACCCACGAACAGGTAAGCAACAATTAGACCATTTCAACCGTGCCGTTCAGGCTTACCGCCAACCAGGTTCTTCCTTCAAGCCATATGTTTACGCTGCCGCTTTAGAAATGGGTTTCCACCCGACCAGCCTGTTCAACGATTCTCGCATTTCTTTCCCCGTCGGCAACGGGAAATGGTGGTCGCCAAAGAATTACGATGGTCGGTATGGAAGGACAATGACCCTTGAAACCGCACTGGCTATTTCAAACAATGTCATCGCCGTCAAATTGATACGAGCCGTTGGTGTTGACAAAACCATTGAAGTCGCTACTAGCATGGGCATTCGCTTCCCAGGTAATGTCAATCCTGCACTCGCAAGTTACTCGTTGGCGCTCGGTTCTGTCGGAGTGACAGTTCTTGACCATACTGCTGCTTTGGCTTCAATTGCTAACAATGGTGCGAGAGTGATACCCACTGGGGTCAACAAGGTTTATGACAGTGAAGGTAAATTGATCTACTCTGCAAAAACAGAGCACCAACAAGTTTTGATGCCTGAAGTGGCGAATCAACTTTTGAGAATGCTAATCTCTGTCGTCACTAAAGGGACTGGGCGGCGGGCGCAAATTCCTGGCTACCAAGTTGCTGGCAAGACAGGAACGAGCGAAAATGTCAAGGATGTTTGGTTTGTCGGGTTCACGCCAACGATCGCCTGCGGGGTTTGGATGGGACGAGATGATAACAGGCCTTTGAGATCTGGCTCAGGTGGAACTTTGTGCGCTCCTGTATTCAAGGAAGTTGTCATGACCGCTTTGAAGTATTACCCAGGTGAACGAACCTTCCGCGCATTCTCTCGCGAACAAACCGTTAACAACAGAGACGAAGACAGGGAAATTCGCGTTGTCATCTGTGCTGAATCGGGTTTGCTGGCAACAGATTTTTGCCCCGTAACTTACAGCGATGTCGTTCCCGCTAATAAAGCGCCAAAACGAAAATGTCCGATGCACCGCGAGGAACTTCAGCCAGTTTTGATTTGCACTGTTTCTGGCAAATTGGCGACTCCAAACTGTCCAGCCCAAAGTGTTGTCACTAAAACACTTCCCAAGAGCGCCATTCCCATGGAAGCCTGTGATTTACATCTGCCTTTGCCGCCAACGGAGGAGATGGACCAGCAAGAATAGGTGCTTGCCCGTTCGCTTTCTAACCGCCATTTACCCATTTCCCCGTCTGACTATCGTATGTTCCTTTGTGTGCTAAAATTCAAAGCAAAAGCGAAAAAGTGAAGGGTCAGCGTGAAGTTTGGTTGTAGGGCTTTGACGGAATGAAAAAAGGGGAGTTAAGCGAATGTGTAGGAATTGGTTCGTTTTAGGATTGGTGTTGATAAGTTGCTGGCAGTGGGGCAACGCTCAGGAAGATGAGCCATACAGACTCGTTCCAGGGGATGTTATCGGCGTTGTAGTCCTGAATGACCAAACCCTTTCCGGCGAGCAAATTATAGGTCCTGATGGTTTTATCCGCCTTCCACTTGTTGGGGCGATTAAAGCAGCGGGATTGACTTTGGATGAACTAACGGAGAAATTGAGGCAGGAATTGAGCCGATTTATCCGGAGACCACGAGTCACTGTCACTCTCAAACAGTTCCCAGTCTCGGTTAGACGGATTTATGTGTTAGGCGAAGTCAAAAATCCCGGCGCTTATCAAATTCCTCCTGGTATAACACCGACAATTTTTGACGCCGTCGCTTTGGCTGGTGGTTTCACCGACAACGCTGACTTGACACAAATTCGTGTTTTTCAACGAGACGGTCAAAGCTTAAGTTTCAACCTCCGAGAGTTTCAAACCAACAGTGCCGTCGTTAACCCTGGCGACCTCATCTGGGTTCCGCCTGCATTTGTGAAGGTAAGTATCGTCGGCGCAGTTGAAAAAGGCGGGATTTATCCCGTTCCCATCTTCGGGACCTTGCTTGATGCATTGGCAGCGGCGGGCAGTGTGAAAGAGCCGAGTGCTACCATTCGCGTCTTTCGTGCAGGAACAGAGTTGCTGAGTGTTTCTTGGGCAGATTTAACCAGCGGTTCAGTCCCACCAATTGGGCTTCAAGAAGGGGACACAATTTTGGTTTCCGTGCCCACAATTACTGGGATCGTCGTTGCAGGGGCAGTTGCAAGACCAAGCACTTACGACCTAAAGGGAAACATCACCGTCCTCGGTGCATTGGCACTGGCAGGTGCAAGTGTTGAACTGGGCAAACCACTTCAAGTCAGAGTGCTCCGTCAAGGGCAAGAAGTCTTGAAAGTTTTATGGCAAGAAACTTCCACACCAGTGAAGGAACTTTCACAGCCCCTCCAACCCGGCGATGTCGTTTTGGTTGAGCCGATGGTTCTAAGGGCAACTTTGGTAGGTCCTGTCCGAAAACCGGGCTCTTACCTTCTTCCCGTCGGTTCAACTGTTGTTGACTTGTTGGCAAAAGGTGAAGAGATTTTGCCCAACGCAGACTTAGCAGGAGCGTATCTGCTTCGCAAAGGAGAAAGCAAACCCATTGACCTTTTGAGTTTGCTTTGGGAGAGCGAAATGGAAGCCAACTTGGAACTTCAAGATGGGGATGTCTTGCTCATTCCAGCAATCCGGAAAGTTTGGGTCGCTGGTGCTGTCCTTCGCCCCGGCGCCATTGATTACCAACCTCGCATGACAGTCGTAGATGCCATTAGCGCTGTTGGAGGACCTGTCAGCCTTGACTTTTCAGACTTGTCTGCAGTCAAAATCGTGAGCGGAAATGAAGTCAAAGTTGTCAACTTAGAAAGCGCTTTCAAAGGCGGAAATTTGCCAACCTATCCTCTCAAGCCCGGCGATGTCGTTTTAGTCCCTGAAAAGGCAAAAGCCTACATTTACGGAGCTGTCTTAAAACCTGGGGCTGTGAGGCTGCAAGAAGGTGACACTGTATTGACTGCACTGAGCAATGCAGGCGGACCAATCGCTGACGCTCGGTTAGACGAAGCGAGGCTTATTAGGTTCGTCAGCGGCTCAGCAATTGTGATGAAACTTGACTTAGGCAAAGCCCTTTCACGCGGTGATTTGTCTCAGGCACCTGTAATGCAGCCGGGAGATGTGCTTTACATTCCCCCCCGCCGCCGAAGCCAATGGGACATCACTCGTGTGATCGGAATCACAACGAGTTTGGCGACGGCGATTTACTATCTTTCCAGAACACGCTGAGGGGGGTGAATTCGTTGGAGTTAGAAAGACTTAATGTCTGTCATTGGTATGCAATTTACACACATGTCAACTTTGAGGAACGGGTGGCGGGTGCTTTGGAAGCACGAGGTTTTGAAGTCTATTTACCCTTCCTCCGTCGTTGGGACCTCAGGAAAGGTGTTCTCGTTTGGAAACCAGCATTCCCCCGCTACTTGTTCGTCCACTGTGATTTGACTCCTGATGAGTGGCGTGCAATTAAGAAAACCCGTGGTGTCCTGTGCTTCGTCGGAATGGAAAGACCTGAGCCGATTCCGAACGAAGAAATTCAATCCGTCCGCATAATCCTTGAAAGTGCTAACGGTGAAGTTGAGGGACATCCGTTCTTGAAAGTTGGGGACAAAGTGAAAGTGGTTGCTGGTCCGTTCAAAGGCGCTATTGGTTACTTGATTGAAGTTTGCAAACGACACAAACTACTTGTCGGCATTGAAATTCTGGGAAGAGCGGTCACAGCGGAAATTGATGCAAATCACATCCGACCGCTAGATCCTTGGGAGCATTAGTTGTCGCCTTTATGGCGGAGCGACGGGGATTCGAACCCCGGAGGGCTTTTGGGCCCTACCCGGTTTCCAGCCGGGTCCCTTCGTCCACTCGGGCATCGCTCCGCTTAAAAAAGCATTCTCTTCCCTTCTGGCGGAGGGACGGGGATTTGAACCCCGGAGGAGCGTCCTTTAACGCCCCTACGCGATTTCGAGTCGCGCCCCTTCAGCCGCTCGGGCATCCCTCCGAAGACAAAATTTTAACGAAAACTGAGCAAGTTGTCACATCGCAAAAGCAAAATTGTAAGATTGCTCGCCAAACAAGCCTTTGCATGCACATAACTACGCTTCCGGCTTCAACCGATAGCCAGCGACGCAGAAAATGATTCCTTTGCTCATGTCAACCCCAAAATTTTTTACGGCAACGAACCCGAAGACATTTTGAAATCCGCCAGCATTGGCGAAAAAACTCTGTCAAGGGAACGAGGAAGCAGGTGGAGCGAATGAGCACGGAAATGGGAAAACTTATCCGAAACGAGCAAGCAACTATTACAAGTGCCGCTATCATCAACATGGTGCTTGTCGGTATGTCAAGGCTGACAGGCATCGTTCGTGATATCGGTCGCACAACCCTCTTTGGGCGCGATTGGCACACCGATGCTTACGTCTCCGCTTTCAGCATCCCTGACCTCATTTATTTTCTCGCATCAGGTGGCGCACTTTCCGCCGGTTTTGTGCCTGTGTTCACGGGATACTTGACAAAAGGCGAGGATGAGAAAGCGAAGAAAACTTTTCGCGTGTTAATGACCTACCTAGGACTGCTACTCTTGCTCCTCATCATCGCTTTTGAATTCCTCGCACCTCAACTTGTTGCTGTCATGTTCCCCGGCATGGTCGGTGACGAGCAAAAGTTCACCTTGACAGTTCATCTCGTTCGGATTTTGCTGCCGGCTCAGTTCTTTTTCGTGCTTGGCAGTTTGTTTACCGGAGCTTTGTGGTCACTGCGATATTTTGCCGAACCGCAAGTCCAATCGGTGCTTTACAATCTGTTCATTTTGTTTGGTGGGATTTTAGGGGCTCATTTCGGTGCTCATTGGCTCGGCAAAGGGATTGAAGGCATGGCGATTGGGGCATTGACTGGAGCGGCAATTGGTGCTGGCATCGTTCAAGCAAGAAAACTTTTGTCCGCTGGAATGGATTTTCGCCCTTGTTTTGACTGGCGCGATGAAGGCGCAAGGCAAGTGCTCAAACTTGTCGTGCCCGTCATCTTCAGCCTCTCGATCACACAAATTAACGCCATCATTTTGCCTCGAAGTTTCAGTTCCCTTCTGCCTCACGGAGCAGCAACCGCTGTTGAAATGGCAAACCGAATCATGCAGTTGCCAGTCGCACTGTTTGGGGCAAGCATTGGCATCGCTCTCTTCCCCACTCTTTCGGCATTAGCTACTAAAGAAGCCATTGACGACTTGCGAAAGCAAGTTGCAAGTGGGTTGAGGACAGTTTTGTTGATGACTGTCCCTGCTGCAGTTTTGATGGCTGTTTTGCGTGAACCAATTGTTTCGTTGTTTTTTGAGTACGGTCTTTGGAAAGCGGAAGACACTAAAGCAACTGCATTGGCGTTGCTGTTTTACAGTTTCGGTGTCCCAGCAATGTCTTGTCAACAAGTTTTGGCACGAGGGTTTTACGCTTTGCGAGACACTTGGACACCTGTTTGGGTTGGGCTTTCAAGTTTCTTCTTAGCCTTTGCCCTCAACGCCGCTTTTGTTCACTCGCCGCTTCAACAAGGTGGTTTAGCCCTGGCGTTTTCTATTTCGGCTTGGTTCAATATTGTTCTGTTGGCAACTTTATTGAGCAAGCGGCTGAAAGGCTTAGAAGGAACAAACCTGCTCCAACTTGCCCTTTGGCTTTTGCTTTCATCCGCCATCATGGGCATCTCATCAAATTTAGTGCTTGCCTTTTTGCCAACAGGAGGAATCTCCCAAAGACTTTTGCGAGTGATTTTGCCTGCAACCATTGGTGGCGCAATCTTTCTCGCTATCATGTTTCGTTCGCAATTGACAGAAGTCCGCCAATTGATCGCAAAGTTCCAATCGCTCAAAACCCGCATACATAAGGGGAGATGAAGTTTGACTCGTCCGTTCCTATCGGTCATTGTCGTCACCTACAACTCGCAAGAGTTTATTCGTGAGTGTTTGGAAAGCATTGAGCGTGCCGGGATGCAAGTGTGTGAGCATGTCAGCACTCAATCACACAAAAATGCAGGAACGAAAGAGCGCAAGCCCACAAGCGAATGCGAGTTTTGGGAAACGATTGCCGTTGACAACGCTTCAAGGGACGGGACAGTTGAAATTGTCAAGCGGTTTAAATGGGTTCGTCTGATTCGCAATCCAGAAAATTTAGGCTTTGCTGCTGCCTTAAATCTGGGTGCGAGGGAAGCAAAGGGCAAATGGTTGCTTCTGCTCAATCCAGATTGCATTTTGGACGAGAACGCTTTTTCTGAACTTTACAAGTTTGTCCGAAACGGTGACGAAAAAATTGCCGTCATCGGCTTTCAACTCCTTAACCCCAACGGCACGCTCCAACCGTCAGGACGAAGATTTCCGAAAGTTTGGGAATTTGTTTTGGCACTGCTGGGATTTCACCGATGGATGGAGGCACGCTGGTTTGAAGGGCGTGACTTTACAAAAGTGCAAGAAGTTGACGAAGTTTCAGGAGCAGCGTTAGCAATCAGGCACGAGGTTTTTGAGCAGGTTGGCGGCATGGACGAAAGTTTCTTCCTGTTCTTTGAGGAGTTGGACTTGTGCAGGAGAGTTAAAGCAGGAGGTTGGAGAATCGTTTACTTGCCCAATGCAAGAGTCAAACACCATTGGGGTGCATCGGTCAAACAAGTTCCCGAATTGGCTAAAAGAGCACAAAAGCAAAGTGCTATCCATTACTTCCGCAAACACCACTGCCCACTTGCAGCAATTTTCGTGGCGATTGCTTTCAACCTTCGAGATTTCGCCAGCAAACTTCGCTCGTTATTTAAGTCATAGTTGTTTGAAGCCTAACGACCACCAGGGACAATCCCCAACGCTACCAAGGATGACTGGGTCGTGGGACGAGGGATGCGGAATCCAAGTTTGTTTTTTCGTTGTCTTTTGGAGGGCACTTCTGCGAAGTGCTGATTTTCTTTTTCAAAGTTTTTCGGAGGGCGCATCTCCCGATGCGCTGTTTTTCAAGCCGATTTTTTCTTCTCGGCTGCTCAGGAGAGCATCTCTCCGATGTGCCGATTTGCCGACTTGGCGATTTGCCGACTTGCCGATTTCCGACCTGCCGAATTGCCAATTTGCCGAAATTTCGGTTCGGCAAGAGTCTCCCTTCCCAGCAAGGCGAAAAACTTTTTCGTTGTTGTGAGGGCAAACATCCTTGTGAGCCAATTTCTATCGGGACGAGGGACGCGGTCGTTTAAATCCGAAACGATGTAGCGTAGCCTCTTGTAGGCGACGGTCGTTTGAAATTACCAAAGCTGTTGTAGCGTAGCCACTTGTGGGCGACGGTCGTTTTTAACAGCCGTCGGGGGCAAAGCCACGACGCTACCAATTACCGACCTAATGATGGTCGTTTTTTCAACGGCTCAGCACTGCCCTCATTGCTGCAATGTGTTCCGGGGTCGTCCCACAACAACCGCCAATTACGGCAACGCCCAAATCTCGCATTTTCAAAGCAAATGAAACCATCTCGTCGGATGTGACAGGATAGACAACTTTCCCTTCAACCAATTTGGGCTTGCCAGCATTGGGTTTCGCTAAAAGCAAAGCGTCTGGGCGAGCGACTTTCATAGCAGCCACAGCCCGTTCAACAACTTCGGGACCGATGCTGCAATTTGCTCCAACCACGAATGCGCCTTCATCCAACAATTTGCTGACAGCATCTTCAGGTGCAACACCCATCATTGTTCGTCCGTTCTCTTCAAAACTCATGCCGACCATCACAGGGGCTTTTGCGACACTTTTAACAGCCTTCAGACAAATCACCGCTTCTGTCAAGTCGCTGAAAGTTTCGCAGACGAAAGCATCAACTCCCGCTTCGGCTAAAGCAGCGGCTTGCTCGGAAAAAGCGTCCCTTACAATATCTGGCTCTAAATCTCCGTAAGGTTCAAGCAATTCGCCAGTTGGACCGATGGACGCAACAACGAAGGGATTGGGGACAGAGGACGAGGGACGGGCTGCTGAATTTACACCTTCGCGTGCAAGTTGAACGGCGAGTCGGTTGAGTTCAGCGATTTTTTTGTCAAGCCCAAAGCGCTTCAGGCGTATTCTGTTGGCGCCAAAAGTGTTAGTGTAAACGATGTCCGAACCTGCTTCTGCGTATCGGCGAGCGAGTTCGCGAACAGCATCAGGATTGTCAAGTGTCCACCGCTCTGGGGGTTCACCCGTGGGCAACCCCATTGCTTGCAACATCGTCCCAGTCGCCCCATCAGCAAGCAGCGGCTTTAAATTCTTCACCGCCTCAACGAAAGTCATTCCTTACCACCTCTCGTTAATCTCGTTGCCTCTCCGGCATAGCCGCTCCTATCTTTACACAGATGTTGACATAGCGAAATCCATATTGCACTAAGCGAGAAAGGAAGTGAACCTCTCCATCGTCTAAATGGTGGCGGAAAAAGGCGAAGGGGAGTTGAAGACCTGTTTGTTATGAACTTTGAGGAAGTGATGAGAGACCCACAGAACGGATTGGAAGTTTCGTCATCCCCAACGAAGCCATAACTTCTCAAGATGAATTTCCAGGTCAAGGTATGTCGCTACCGTTGCCTACCGAATTTTGCGGCGTGCGAGTGCCGCTTTACCAAACTGTTAGCATCGTTGGAAACTTAATCCTTAGGGAAGGAAACATAGTGCCATGAGGCTTAAAAGGTCATTGAAGATCTTGATCGTTGCAACAGCAATGACTTTGGGTTTAGGTCATTTGGGGTTAACTTCTCCTCCTGCACATCCATCAAAATGGCGTCCTGTCCCTAAGGCATCTCCCCAAGCAGCGGGGTAACTGAAGAAAGCCTTTGCTGCTTATAGTCAGGGTCATTACGAGCAGGCTATCCAACTAGCGTTAGAAGTTTACGAAAGGGAAAGGAATGTTCGTGCGAGATGGTGGCAGTCTCGGGTTTTTCACTATGCCAAAGGAGAAATGCTTCCCGATCCCAAAGCGGAATAGACGACATTGCTTATGCGTCTTTTGAGGAGCTTTTTACTGGTTGGCGAAGCAGACAGGGATAAGAGGGTGGAAGGTGAGAAATGGGAAGATTTATGTAGAGCCGAAGTAGGATACCTATTCGCGCCATAGTTTGAGGGCTTCTTCTCTCAACCTCAAAACTTCGTCTGGGTCAGGCATTAAGGAAGTTGACCTCAAGCCACCTTGATTTGGAATTGAGACGAGGGAGCGCGCTTGCTCCAGAACTTGCTTGACTGTTTCAGCCTTTTCGCCTTGCCACTTACCTTCCTTTAAGTTACTTTCAATTGAACGAAGCAGCAAATAGTCCTCAATCCCTTCACGAACTTGCATCAACCTGATTGAAGGCAAAGGCTCAACAAACCCAAACTTATCGCCGGGATAGACAAGGTAGCCATCGCCGTTCGGGTAGCGAATCCAATAGAACCGCTCACCTTCATCGCTTTGGCGGATGTAAGAGTGCCAACCAAATTGCCAAGGGTCGTAAGTCCACCATGAAACTCCCCAAAACTCGTAGCCCAAAACTCCATACTTAAAGCAAAAGTAAGGCAGCAATCGCTCAATTGCCAAATAAGGAGTGTCAATGCACATGTGTCCGTCGGTCGTGAACCAAAGTTCAGCGCCTGCGGATTTTAGCCGTTCCATGTCTTCAACTGAAGTTGAGCCGTGAGGACCTACTCCCCAAATGTCAAGGTCACCAAGCCAATCGGGGACAAACTGCCAAGTGCTTGAGTAGATGCGAATTCCTGGCACTGCTTGATGTGCCAATTGACGAAGTTGCTTCATTTGTTTGCGGATGTTCGCATTCCAAAAATGCGGTTCATCGGAGATGTAGTAGACGAACTTTTCGCTCCAACCCCTTCGGCGAGCGTAATCGTAAAAAGTTCGCAATAGCGATTGATATGCTTGGTTGTATTCAGCCGAAAAAGGTTCAAGACCGAAGAAGCGTTTCGGTGGATAAGCCCAACCGAAGGCGTAAAGGAAGTTTGGTGTGTAAAGGACGCTGACTTTCAGTTCATCAAGCAATAACTTCGCCATTTCGTCAAAACCTTTCGTGTCCATGATGATGTTGCCTTTTTCGTAGCGGAAAATCGGTTCTGGGAGAACAAAGCCAGGTGAAATCCGAAAACTTGCCAAGAACCGATACCACGCCTTTAGCCTCTCCGGTTCAGCAACCAGCCTGAAAACAATCCCGCCACGCAAGTCAAATACGACCTTGAGTTCCGTCTCCTGAGGAAGTGTCAATGGAACAACTTCAATTTGAAGCGGTAGCGAAATCGTTTGGTTTTCAGCGATGATTTTGATTTGTCCCTCATAGCGCCCAGGCTGGGTATCTGGTGGTGCTTGGAAAACGATCCAAACTGCTTCTGTTCGGTTCGCTTCCATCCCAAAAGCATGCTGCAACGGCATGAGGGGATCAGCCCATTCGCCAGCCCATCCATCGCTGCCACCAAAGCCTTTAGGAACATGGCGGTACCAAAAGGGCGATTGCGATGAGTAGTAACCACTCGGATGGTCAATTGGGACATAACCGACTTTGTAAAGTTTGGGTGCAGGCAGAGTCTGACCTTGTCTGTTTTTCAGGGCTGTCACATCAATCTGAACTTGTCGGATTTTCCTGTCGCTCCTAAGGGCAATTTGAACTGGCTCATACTCGTTACGAGCCATCAGCAAAGAAATGGCGTCAGGCGTAGTTTCTGGCAAAGTTTCTGGGAAAACTTTGACCAGCGGATTTACAGTCCAAACCTGCAAACCTTTCGCTTCCCTTGACTCTCGCTGTTCCAAATTTCCCACAACAGTGGTGTAAACTTCTCCAAAGAAAATGCCGTCATGCCAGAAAGTCCCATGCATGTTATTTGTCAAGTGGAGTTCAACAAAGGCTGCATCCGATGGACTTTCAACGAAAGCAACAGTTTGCTGCCAATCTTGACTTCCAACTATTTCAGGGTTTGTGTTAAAGAACGGATTTTCTTTGCTCAATTGGCGTTTGGCATTGTGCCAATGTCCGTGCAATCGTGCTCTTGCTTGGTCCCCTTCCGCTTTGATGAAGCCGCAGTAAAAGTAAAGTCGGTTCGGTTTCACTGCGGTGCTAAACCTCCAACCAACCCATTGACCTTTCAATTCGGGGGTGACTTCTAACTTTGCTGCCCATTGACCGAATTTCCCTTCCTGAACTCGCCTCGTGATAACTCCTATCCTTTGTTCACCTCTCCAAAACGCTGGTAATTCACCTCCCCTTTCAAAACTTGGATTGAGGACGAGATTAGCGGGGCTTGACAAAAGTTCTTCATAATCCGCTTCGCCTTCGCTTTGCTCTGATTCGGACAAGTAAAGGTCAAATCGCTTGGCGCTTCTCGGTGGCAAAGTCGCAAGGAACAAAATGCCGTTGCCAAACCACCAGTGCGGTCGGACTCGCTCTTGAGGGGACGCTTCAGGGTCAACAACCTTGATCCCGAGTTCTTTCTCCAAAGCCGAGAACCGCCCCATCACCTTGCGCAAATCGGCATAGACAAGAGTGACGGCAGTTTGGCTATCAAAGTTGTAAACTGTGAGAGGAACTCTTTTATCCCATGCCCGTTTACTTTCCCAAGGGGATGCGTCCAAGCGAAGTGTGAGCAATCTCGTTTCAACAGTTGCCACTCTCGCCCGCAGAAGTTGTTTAGTTTTGTCAATAGGTTCAAAGAAAGCGTCATCAAACCAAGCAACACCCGTTCCGAAAAGGACAGTCCCGACCGTCGCCCAACGAGTGTTTTCTGGTGCGGTGAATGTGAACTCAACGGGTCTCCATTCGTAAGTTCCACCACCTGCATTGAGGACTCGGTTAATTAGCCATTCTCCCGTTTCGCCAAAGACATGGACGAACCAACCTGCAAATCCCTTGACATTTTCTGCTTTCACCCAGCCACGAAACCGATAGGTCAAACCAGGCACAATTGGGATGTGAGTTTGGTGAAACTTGACCCAAGTTGAAGGAGCACCTTCAGAAACGATTGTTTGAACTGACCGCTTGCCAGTTCTCGCGACACCTTCAACCCAAAAGAGCCGATGTTGAGCGTCTTCTTCAACTCGTTCCCAATCGGTAGGATCGTTTCCGCCAACTTCAAAACTACCGTTGGTCAAACCTGTTTTCAAAAAATCGGGGACAGTCCAAGCGTTAGGGTTATCCGCGTAGACGAAATATCGGGCTACGCCTTTCGGTGGGACTTCGGCAAGAAAGGAAAGCGTGTCGCCGAGTTGAAGGAAACCGATACGGCGCGGCTCTCCTTGAGCGGTGCGCAAGTCAAACTTTAGTTCGCGTCCACGCTCATCACAAACCCTGATGGCTTTCGCTTCTTTGTTGACAAATGGAAGGTTGGGTAATGACTTACCAATTCGCAATGTAACGGGTGCACCAATTTGGGGTTTATCAGAAGGATTTTCAATGGTGACAACTGCTCTTGTCCGCCAATAGCCACCTCCATCGCAAGCGAGCCAACCGTGCCAAGCGAAAACGCTGGAACACACGAAGAGCAAAACAAAAAAGACAAAGTGCCACTTCATTTCCTCGCTGCCTCCCCAAGGCAGTTTTTCGTAATAATCTCTGCAGCGATCCTCTTGCAACAGTCTTCGTCCTTAGATGACTTTTCGTCAGTTAGAGTTTGTTGGCATAGGTCAAAGCCAAGACTCACATTTAGTTTAGGCAGCACCTTTCAACTGAGCCAGCAATTCTTTACACTTGTCAACAGCGCTTGCTGCGTCTGGTGCATAACCGTCGGCACTGATTTGATCTGCCCATTCTTGAGTTACCGGTGCGCCACCGACGATGACCTTTACTTTGTTGCGGATTCCTTCTGTTTCAAGCGCCTTGATGACTTCAGGCATGTAGGTCATCGTCGTTGTCAACAGGGCGCTCATGCCGACGATATCGGCGTTGTTTTCCTTTGCCGCTTCAATGAACTTTTCTGCAGGCACATCAACACCTAAATCAATGACTTTGAAACCTGCACCTTCAAGCATCATTGCTACCAAGTTTTTGCCGATGTCGTGAAGGTCACCTCTGACAGTTCCGATGACAACTGTTCCAATAGGCTCAACATCTGAGACAGCGAGTAGCGGTCTTAAAATTTCCATTGCAGCTTTCATTGCCCTAGCCGCCACCAAAACTTCGGGGACAAAATACTCACCGTTTTTGAACTTTTCACCGACAACGCTCATGCCTGCGATTAAACCCTCGTCCAAAATTCGCTTAGCAGGCACATTTGCATCAACCAACTTTTTTGTCAACTCAACGGCGTCATTGCGTTTGCCATTAATAATGGCTTCGGTAAGGGCTTGCAGTTCCGCGTCCATCTCCTTCGCACCTCCTGATTTTTGTAGCAACCTCACTCAGCACAAATTTTTACCCTATGCATTTTAGCGCTAAAGTTCACGAAAGTTTGTGTCAGGGGTAAGGGGCAGGTCACGATAGACCTGCCTCACAACTTTGTCAATGGGATCATTTCAAACCCAACTTGAGGAGCAAGCGACGAAGTCCTCTTTGTGGGGCATTTTCTTGACGAAGGACGGAAAGCCCACGAAACATTATCCTCTCAACAATCCACGAACGGATATCGTTGCAGTAGAGCCAAAGACTGCGAACCCATAGAAGGAACCGTCTCATCTTCGCTACACCTCAGGAAATTGTGATGGAAGTCGCCAAGGTTGCCCGTTCTCCAGTTTCTGTTTCCGCAACTAAAGTAACGGGGAATGTCCCAGAAGGGGCGTTCCAAGGGACTTGTTCGCTCAACTCAAATTCAGTCTCGCTAACTTTTTGGAAAGTGATGGTTGAACCATCAGGCAGCAAAGCGTAAACTCGCCTAACAGGTGCATCAGACTCAACACGACACTTTGCATGAGCTGAAGTTCCAGGCCGTAAGGGTGTAGGCGTCACGGTTACTTCTGCAATTCTCACTGCCATCTTCAACACCTCCTGATAGTTTTTGCCCAGCACCTTTGAAGATTCTGGGACTATATCGCTTAACAGTTCACGCAATTTTTGACGAACAAAGAATAGGCGAGACTTGACAGTTCCTTTCGGTACACCGACTATTTGCGCTATCTCACTCACGGAAAAACCCTGCACATAATGGAGGACGAAAACCTCCCTATGTTCGTTGTCAAGCCGAGCAATTGCCCAGCGAAGCAAGACAGCCTCCAAACTTTGTTCCGCTTGAAGGTCAGGCGTTTCAATCAATTCGTCCAGCGGAATAGATTCTCGTCGTGAACGCAACCAATGGGTATATTCGTGGTAGGCGATGGAGTGCAACCAAGTTGAGAGCGAAGAATCGCCGCGAAACTTCGGCAGTGCCTCCCATGCCCGAAGGAAAGTTTGTTGTGTCAAGTCCTCAGCATCTTCTTTGCTCCCTGTCAAGTTGCGCAAGAAGCGAAAAACAGCATCGTAGTGTTCAACCACGAACCGCTCTGCAGCATCTTTGTCTCCGTTCAAAATCCTCTGGACGAGCCACTTGTCTTTCCAATTTCGCATTCCCTTCGCCTGCCTTCCACCCACTTTAGAGCCATCAAAAGTTCAATTGGTTCAAAGTGAAGTGAGCCTACTAAAAACAAAAATGGCTGGGGCGCCTGGCATCGAACCAGGGACCTCGGGATCCAAAGTCCCGCGCGCTACCAACTGCGCCACGCCCCAGCAGCGACGAGAATTTATAGCACATCCCGCTGAAAGTGTAAAGAGGGTTTTTACGTGCTCTATAACCTTAAAGACGCAATATCCCCTATCGTGGATTGCGGACTGAAACACTTGGAGCAAACGAAACAACGAGGTTTAGACCGCAAGCAAGGATCTGTTCTCCTTTCATGAAGAAAGTTCCCGTACAGCCTTTGAAGAACTCATGAATGCTTATCCAGACTTTCAACACCGTCGCCTCTGAGGGACGAACGGGTATTTGTCACTGCAAATGGCAAACTTTACCTTTGTGCACGGTTTGTCAGCGCTTATCCAGAGATTGAGGGTAAGTATTGTTTTGAGTGGTGTTTGGTAGGGATGGACGGATTTAGAAAAACGGTTGTTCGCGTAATTTTATCCTCTCCGAAAGGCGTTTCGGAAAGACGAGGTGGCTCTGGTAGAAGAGCAATGGTGTGATGCAGTCGAAACTTTGAACTGCCGCGCCAGGCGGTTTTGGCTTTCTGCACGGCACCGCCGCGGACAACCCCGCGCCGGGTTTTTACGATGCCAGATTCAATAGCGCTTGCTCGCTCGTGACTGCTACTCACCTAAAGCAGACAGGCTTTTCAGTCACCCAAGAGTATTTGAATATAGTCGTATTCTTCCGCTCGGCAAATTTATTCCTATCCCATGTACCGTCGTCATAGCGTTTGTACAAGTCCTCATAGGGCGTGGCGGAGATGATGTATAAGTCCAGCGTAATGCCTGTTTGTCTGCTTCTCTGCCCGATTTCCTTGGCTAGTTCGTGCAGGCGCTCGTGCAGGCGCGCCTTCTCGTCGTGAATGTAGGCTTTGGCGTGCAGCATCCCGTGCGGCTCGACAAAGACAATCCGCTGGCTCTGACCATCCGCAATCCAGAGGATAAAGTCCGGATAAAAGCCACTCTCCTCGAAAAAGCCCACGCCTTTGCCGCGGCTCAGGT
>FMJZ01046062.1_pt1 | contig 18805 bp, 22 predicted proteins | sample 1987881 | NCBI WGS metagenome assembly FMJZ01 (sample SAMEA4378227, study PRJEB15110) | soil metagenome | biome: soil; feature: Field; material: Soil | place: India | collected 2015-03-11 | depth 0 m
AAAAAAAACTCTTATTTTGTTTGATTTTAAAAATTGTTTTTAATAATATTATTAGGAAAATGAGATCTTCTATATATAAGAAAAAGATACTTACTTTAAAGGCTCTTTCTGAAATTGGTAAACTTCTGACATCTACCTTAGATTTAGATAAGGTTCTTAAACTTGTTCTTGAAAAGGTAGGAGATATACTATCAGCAAAAAACTGGTCACTAATCTTAGTAGATGAATCAACAAAGGAACTATATTTTGAGATTGTCGTGGGAGATTTTGCCGATAAAATAAAAAATAAGAGATTAAAGGCAATCGAAGGCGTTGCAGGTTGGGTTTTTACACATAGAGAACCTCTTCTTGTTCCTAATGTGGAGAAAGATAAGAGGTTTTCTCCGATAATTGATAATGTTACAGGCTTTAAGACAAAATCGATAATTTGTTGTCCCTTAATATGTAGAAACAATGTCTTGGGAGTAATTGAGCTTATAAATAAGAAGATTGGTGAAGAGTTTACGGAAGATGACTTAGATGTATTAATTTATCTATCTGACTATATCGCAATTGCTATTGATAACGCTAAAAATTTTGCTAAAATTCAGGAACTCACAGTAAAAGATGACTTAACTTGTTTATATAATACCCGTTTCTTTCATGAGATGCTCGAGAGAGAGATAAAAAGGGCTTTAAGAAAGAATCGTGAGCTTTCCCTTATTTTTATAGACATGGACCATTTTAAAGAAGTAAATGATAATTACGGACATTTGTATGGTAGCATGCTCTTAAAAGAGGTTGCTGAAATCATCAGAGCAACAATAAGAAGCATTGATATACCTATTAGATATGGTGGAGATGAGTTTGTAATAATCTTGCCTGAAACTACAAAGGAGCAAGCTGGTCTTGTGGCTGAGAGAATACTAAATAACATAAGAAACAATACATTTTTAAGTGAAGAAGGTCTTTCTTTGAAACTCACTGCAAGTATTGGATATGCAAATTTTCCTGAAGATGCTAAAAATAAAGAAGAGCTTGTAGTAAAAGCCGATAACGCTATGTATAAGGTTAAGAATTCAAGTAGAAACAATTTCCTACCAGCTTAAGATATGAAACTCGAAGAAGCTTATGAAATTTTAAAAAAAGAAAACCCATTTTTAAAAGGTGTTAACACCTCATCTCTACTTTGGAAAAAGGCCTTACTTGATTTTTTTAAATTGGAAAATATCCCAATAAGGTTAAAAAAAGCCATAATATTGGTCTCCGCTAATTCTGACTTTGAAGACGTTTTAAGGGGTTATTTTGATTTATTAAAAAAAGAAGAGAGTGATGAGATAAGAAAGTTTATGATGGAATCTTTAGCAGAGAATACCAATGAGCTTGTAATAGAGCTTCAGTTTCCTTTGTTAGGAATAAGAGATAGGGTTTTTGATAGATATGTAAGACAGTTAGCAAGTCAAAATATTATATATGCTATTAAAGACTATCAGAAAAAAAGACCACTAAAGGCCATATTGTTTATTAATAGACTAAGGACAAGCTGTTTAAATGATGAAAATACCTTTATAAGGATGAATGCAGCTATTATCCTACGTAATATTGGAGAAAAAAAGGTAGTCCCTGATCTGGAAAAGAGGTTAGAGATAGAAAAAAGACTATTGATTGATAATCCTTCTGATATTGGTATACCCTATGTTATAAGAGAGATAGAGAGGGCAATATCAAATCTGAAAGAAAGAGCTTGACATTTTTTTTTTAGAAGTTTAATTTATAATTAATATTTAGACAGATGTGCATAATTGCCTTCCCATTTAACAATGAATAATCCAAATTAAACTAAAATCACTAAATGGTGAGTTTTGTATCGGGAAGCAACATTTTAAAAAAATTAAGGTGAGGTATGGTAAGATCAAGAAAAAATGAAAAAACAAGGGAAAGTAACGACGATTGTGATTTACAGAAAGAAACAGCAGAGACTAGCAAAAGTGTAGAAAATATTGAGCAGTTCGAACAGTTCCTTCCTAAAAGAATAAATCTCAAAGAGCTAAAGGAAAAAAAGATAAGCGAGTTAGCTCATATGGCTGCATTAATGAATGTGGAAAATGCAGCAACCATGAGAAGGCAGGATCTCATTTACGCTATGTTGCAGGCTCAGGGCGAGCAAAATGGCATCATATATGGGGAAGGAGTAATAGAGGTGCTCCAGGAAGGATATGGCTTTTTAAGGTCTCCTGATTATAACTATTTGCCTGGTCCTGATGATATTTATGTCTCCCCTTCTCAGATAAAAAGATTTAACCTAAGGACGGGAGAGCTAATATCAGGTCAGATTAGGCCACCAAAGGAAGGCGAGAAATATTTTGCTCTCCTTAAGGTTGAATCCATAAATGGCGACTCTGTTGAGATAGCAAGAGATAGGATACTTTTTGACAATCTAACGCCTCTCTATCCAATGGAAAGAATTAAGTTAGAATCTACCTCTGATAATTATTCTATGAGAGTTATGGATTTGTTAACTCCTATAGGAAAAGGACAGAGAGGTTTAATAGTTGCTCCACCTAGGACAGGAAAGACAGTTCTACTACAAAATATAGCCAATAGCATTTCCAGAAATCATCCTGAGATTTACTTGATAGTCCTATTGATAGATGAGAGACCTGAAGAAGTTACAGACATGCAAAGAACAGTTAAGGGAGAAGTCGTTAGTTCTACCTTTGATGAGCCTGCCTCAAGGCATGTTCAGGTAGCTGAGATGGTTATTGAGAGAGCAAAGAGGCTTGTGGAACAAAAAAAGGATGTGGTTATCTTACTTGATAGTATTACAAGGTTAGCAAGAGCCTATAACACTATTGTGCCTGCCAGCGGTAAGGTCTTGTCAGGTGGTGTTGACTCTAACGCTTTACAGAAGCCAAAGAGATTTTTTGGTGCCGCAAGAAACATAGAAGAAGGTGGAAGTCTTACAATTATTGCTACAGCACTTGTAGAAACAGGTAGTAGGATGGATGAAGTCATCTTTGAAGAGTTTAAGGGTACTGGAAATATGGAACTTGTCTTAGATAGAAAGTTGGCAGATAGAAGAATTTTTCCAGCCATTGATATAAACAAATCTGGTACAAGAAAAGAAGAACTTTTAGTTCCCAATTTTGAGTTGCAAAGAATATGGCTATTGAGAAAAGTTTTGCAACAGTTTTCTTCTGTTGAGTGTATGGAGTTTTTGCTTGATAAACTTAAACTTACAAAAACTAATAGAGAATTTTTAGAAAACTTACATAAATTTGATAAGGAGTAGGAATATGAAAAAAGGTATTCATCCCCAATATGGGAAATGCGTTGTTAAATGTGCTTGTGGCAACAGCTTTGAGACAGCATCAACAAAAAAAGAGATTCACGTTGAGATATGCTCACTCTGTCATCCCTTTTATACGGGGAAACAAAAATTTGTTGATTCAGCAGGAAGGATAGAAAAGTTTAATAAAAAATATAATAGGAAGTAATTTTGCTAAATGTAGTTTTACTTTCCTATACCAAAGATCCGGAAAAAACGATTTCAAAGGCTGGGAGGCTTTGTTACTTTAAATCTGAGATCTCCGATTTAGAGAAGGAGATGACAGAAAAAAAATCTAAAGAGCTAATTAACAAGCTTGCTAAGAGTGGTCATCTTTCAGCCTTTGAACATGCAAGTTTTACTTTTGGGATAGAAGGTATATCAAGAGCTTGTTCGCATCAGCTTGTTAGGCATAGGATAGCTTCTTATTCTCAGCAAAGCCAGAGATACGTTGTTTTTAAGGAAAACTTTAATTATATTACCCCAACAAGTATTAAGAAAAATAAATCGGCAGAAAAGATTTTTAATGATTTTATTAAATTATCAAAAGATACCTATGATAAGCTTTTGTCTTTAGGAGTTGATAAAGAAGACGCCCGATATGTATTGCCAAACGCAGCAGAGACAAAAATCATTGTTACTATGAATGCAAGGGAGCTTTTACATTTTTTCTCTCTAAGGCTTTGTATGAGGGCACAGTGGGAGATACGGGATTTGGCAAAGATGATGCTTAAAAGGGTAAAAGTTGTTTGTCCAAATATTTTTGATAATGCAGGTCCTGAATGTGTAAGGACACACTGTCCTGAAGGAGATATGAGCTGCGGTAAGTTTAAAGAAGTTAAAAAGGAGTTAAAAAATCTATAATGGCAAAGGTTGGTGGTCAGGCAGTAATAGAAGGGGTAATGCTAAAATCAGACGAGACCATGTCTGTAGCTGTCAGAAAGCTTGATGGAACGATTCAAACTAAACTTAAAGAGTTAACACCACTTTCTAAAAGGGCCTATGTTTTTCGTCTTCCCTTTGTTAGAGGTTTTTTACAACTTTTTTCTTTGCTAATACTTGGCTTTGAAGCCTTAAAGTTTTCCGTTGATGTAATTGAAGAGACCGATAAAAAAAATAATAACTTATATTTTATAGCCTCTGCTATGGTAGCTATAATCTTCACTGTTTTATTTTTTTTCTTACTCCCACTTTTTATAACAAATTTTTTTGTAAAATATTTATCGATACTTGAAATTCATTTTTGGTTTAACTTTTTTGAAGGTTTTGTAAGGGTCTCGCTTTTTCTTTTGTATTTAATATCAATATCTATGATGAATGATATAAAAAGGGTCTTTGAGTACCATGGTGCTGAACACAAGATAATAGCTGCCTACGAGAAGGGCGATGAGCTAACAATTGAGAATGCAAAGAAATACAGTAGATTTCATCCAAGATGCGGCACAAGCTTTTTAATTCTTGTTGTCTTGTTAAGTATTGTTTTTTTCTCTATTTTTAAATCAGATATATGGTTTTATAAAGTTTTGTTAAGAATAATAGCCTTTCCTATACTTGCTGGGATAATTTATGAGCTTCTAAAGTTAGAGAAGACAAAATATTTTAAGTTTATCTTTCTCCCCGGTCTTTGGCTACAAAAGCTAACAACAAGGGAGCCTGATGATGCACAGATTGAAGTAGCCATTCAGGCATTTAAAAATCTTAAATTATAGGTTACAATAAAAAATTTTATAATAGGCTTTTTAGAGATATTATTTGAGGTGAGTTATGTTTGAAAAACTAAGTGCCTTAGTTGAGAAATATACAGAACTGCAAAATAAGTTAAGTAGTAACGAGGTGATACAAAATCCATCTTCCTATGCAAAATATTCAAAAGAAAGCAAAGATTTAGAACCAATTGTTGATTTGTATAGGAAATATAAAGATATTTTAAAGAGGATTGATGAAGATTTGGAGATTATAAAGAATGAAAAGGACGACGAGCTTAAAAAAATGGCAAAAGATGAGGTGGAAGAGCTAGAGAGAGAAAAGGAAGAACTTAGTTACAAACTAAAACTTATGCTCCTTCCAAAGGATCCAAATGATGATAAAAACGTCTTTCTTGAGATAAGAGCAGGTACTGGTGGTGATGAGGCAGCTCTTTTTGCTGCAGAGCTTTTTAGGATGTATTTAAGATACGCCGAGAGAAAAAAATGGAAGGTTGAGATTATTGATAAGAGTGATATTGGGATAGGTGGTTTTAAAGAGATTATAGCTATGATCTCAGGGGATAGAGTTTATAGTAGGCTAAAATATGAGGCTGGTGTTCATAGAGTTCAGAGAGTACCTAAGACTGAGTCTCAAGGGAGAATACATACATCTGCTGTTACTGTTGCAGTTTTGCCTGAGGCAGAAGAGGTTGATGTCAAGATAGACCCAAAAGATATAAGGATTGATACCTTCTGCTCCTCTGGTCCAGGAGGACAAAGCGTAAATACGACTTATTCAGCCATTAGAATTACTCATATCCCCACTGGTTTGGTAGTTCAGTGTCAGGATGAAAAGTCTCAGATAAAGAACAAAGAAAAGGCGATGAAAGTTTTAAGAGCAAGATTATATGAGAGAATGATGATGGAAAAGGAAAAGGAGCTCTCTTCTGTTAGAAAAAGTATGGTTGGTACTGGTGATAGAAGTGAAAAGATAAGGACTTACAATTTCCCTCAAAGTAGGGTTACAGACCACAGAATCAATCTGACTTTATATAAGATTGATGAGGTTCTTGATGGGGACATAGAAGAACTCATTGATGCCCTTATAACTCATTACCAAACAGAAGCACTTAAGAATCAACAGGAATGAAAAACATAAAAGATATTCTGCAATGGGGGAAGGCTTATCTCTCCAAGAAAGGAATCGATTATCCTTTAATTGATATAGAGGTAATTTTAACAACAATTTTAGGTAAAGAAAAAAGCTATCTCTATGCCCATCCAGAGTATGTTATCCCATCTCAACTAAAAAAACAGGCTGTTTCTTTAATCAGACAAAGAGGTAAAAGATTACCTCTCTCATATATTTTTAATGAAAAAGAGTTTTTTGGAAATAGCTTTTATGTGGAGAGAGGGGTATTTACGCCAAGACCAGAAACGGAGGTCCTTGTTGAGGAAGTTATAAAAACCTTGAAGAAAGATTTTAAAGATAGAGATATTGATTTATATGAGATAGGTCTTGGAACAGGTGTAATATCTATAACATTAGCTTTAAATATAAAAAATTTGAGGGTAATAGGCTGTGATATTAGTCAAAAATCCCTTTTAGTTACTAAAAAAAATATATTAAGATATAATCTGCAAAATAAAGTTAGAGTTATTAAGACAAATGATTTTTTGGGTATAAAAATTGGCAAGTTTGATATTATCGTCTCAAATCCACCTTACTTGAGTCTTAATGACTATAGAACAGCAGATAGAGAGGTAAGAGTTGAGCCAAAGAGGGCTCTAATGACTAAAGAGAGAGGATTGTATTTATCCAAAAAGATTATCCGCGAAGGAAGAAAATTTTTAAAGGAAAGTAAAGGATATATATTTTTAGAGATTGGAGATGGTCAGGGAGATTATCTGGTTCAATATGCCAAAAATTTTGGTTATGAAAATCATCTAATTTCTGACTACAGTGGTATGGAAAGAGTTTTAAAATTGAGAACTTAGATTTTTTGTTGATTATTAAGGTTTTATTATTGTTGGTTAGAAAAAAGTTTTTAATGTGTAAAAATCCGGAGGTTTGATGGATAAGTTTATTATTAAAGGTGGTTATAGATTAACAGGAGAGGTGGAGATTAGCGGTGCTAAAAATGCAGCATTACCATTAATGTCTGCCTGTCTTCTTACCGATAAGGAATGCCTCTTGGAGGGGATACCCTATCTAAAAGATATAGATACTATGGGGAAGCTACTAACCTCTTTTGGTAGTGAGTTGGAAAGAGACAAAAAAGGTGTAATGAAGATAAGGACAGAAAAGATAAAAAATTATGAGGCTCCCTATGATCTTGTAAGAACTATGAGGGCCTCTGTCTTGGCATTAGGACCATTAGTCGGTAGATATGGCGTGGCAAAAATATCTATGCCTGGTGGTTGTGCCATTGGTGATAGACCTATAAACTTACACATAAATGCCCTAAAAAAGATGGGTGCTAAGATTGAACAGTCTCACGGCTATATAATTGCTAAAGCAAAGAGGTTAAAGGGCGCTAAAATATATTTTGATACTCAAACTGTAACAGGAACAGAGAATGTCATTATGGCTGCTGTTCTTGCAAAGGGTGAAACAATAATTGAAAATGCTGCAAAGGAACCAGAGGTTGTTGATTTAGTAAATTTTCTTAGAAAAATGGGAGCAAAAATCGAAGGTGAAGGGACTTCGATAATAAGAATTGAGGGAGTAGATAATCTTAGTTCTGCAAGTCATAAGGTTATACCTGATAGGATAGAGGCTGGTACTTACATTATTGCTGCTGCTGCAACTTGTGGTAATGTACTTGTTAAAAACTGTGTAATGGAGCATCTTGATGCGCTTGAGCAAAAGCTTGTTGAAGCAGGAGTCACTATTCAAAAAGAAAAGAACGGAGTTAGGGTGATAGGGAAAAGAGAGACTAGAAGTGTAGATATTACAACTATGCCATATCCAGGCTTTCCAACAGACTTACAAGCTCAGTTTATGGCTTTTATGACTATTGCAAAGGGATTGTCTGTTATTAGAGAGACAATCTTTGAGAATAGATTTATTCACGTTAGTGAACTAAAAAGGATGGGAGCAGATATTACCATAAAAGACAGGAATGCTATTGTAAAAGGTGTAGATGAGCTAACAGGTGCGCCTGTTATGGTATCAGACTTAAGGGCAGGGGCAGCCCTTGTAATAGCAGGATTAATTGCTGAAGGCGAGACAGAGGTTTTAAGGATTTATCATCTTGATAGAGGCTATGAGGCTATGGAAAAAAAACTAAGCAAGTTGGGAGCTAAAATTAAAAGGTTAAAAGAGTAAAAAAGGAGAACCATTGATTACCTTAGCTTTGTCTAAAGGCAGAATCTTAAAAGAAGAGCTATCGTTGCTTAAAAAAGCTGGTTATGACCTAACGGATGTTCTAAAAGATGAGAGAAGACTGCTTTTTGATTTCCCCGATTACAACATAAAGGTAATGCTACTTAAGCCCTTTGATGTACCAGTTTATGTAGAGAAGGGTGCTGCAGATATAGGTATGGTTGGGCTTGATGTAATAGAAGAGGAACAAAGTGATATATTAAGATTTGTAGATTTGGAGATGGGTAAATGTAGAATCGTTGTTGCAAAACCAAAGAGGTCCTTAAATTCGTCTCCAGAGAAATTAAAGATTGCCACAAAATTTCCTGAAATAACAAAAAATTTTTATGAGAATAAAGGTGTAAACGTTGAGATAATTAAGCTATATGGGTCAATTGAGCTTGCTCCAATAGTTGGGATATCTGATTATATTGTTGATATAGTTTCAAGTGGAGAGACGCTAAGAAAAAATGGTCTTATTGAGGTTGAGGATGTCTTAAAAGTTTCTTCTTACCTAATCGGGAATAAGGTTTCATTTAAAACAAAATTTGTAGAGGTTAAAAAAATTATTGATAATATCAGAAAGTCGGTGAGGTGATTATGTCAATACTCATTACTGAAAAGAGTAAGATTACAGCCTATTTGAAAAAAATGGATCAAAGGCTCTCTTTAAACTCTGCTGAAGAAAATACAGTTAAAGAGATTATTTACAATGTTAAGAAAGATGGTGATAAAGCTATAATTGACTATACTAAAAAGTTTGACGATGTAAAAATAACAGAGAAAGATTTTTTTATCACCCCAAAGGAATGGGAAGAGGGTACAAAAAAAGTTGATAAGAGAATAAAAGAAGTTATTGATAAGGTAGCTGAAAGGCTCTTTGACTTTTATGAAAAGACAAAGTACAACTCTTTTTTTTATTATGATGAGTATGAAAATCTAATTGGGACGAGAGTTATCCCCCTTGAGAGGGTGCTTGTTTATGCGCCTGGTGGTAAGGCCGTTTATCCTTCCTCTGTTTTGATGGGAGCTATCCCCGCTAAAGTTGCTGGGGTAAAGGAGATAATACTAACAACTCCAGATAGGGGTAATGGGATAAGGCCCTCTATCTTATATGCAGCTAAAAAGGCTGGTATAACAAAGATTTGTCGTATTGGTGGAGCCCAGTCAATAGCTGGCTTTTCCTTTGGCACCAAGAGCTTGCCAAAGGTTGATAAGATTGTAGGACCTGGAAATATATATGTTGCTTTAGCTAAAAAAGAGCTTTTTGGTTATGTTGATATTGATATGGTAGCAGGTCCTAGTGAGGTATTAATAATTTTTGATGAAACTATAAATATTGAGCATATAGCTTTAGATATGTTATCTCAGCTCGAACATGATGAGCTGGCTATAGCTGTTGCTTTAACTACAAAGGTTGAGTTGGCAAAAAGATTAGATGAAAGCCTCATCTTACTGGCCAAAAAATCTGAGAGATGGAATATTATAAAAAATTCTTTAAAAAACTCAGCTATTATATCTCTCAAAGATATGGCAGAGTGTGCTTTAGTAGCTAACAGAATAGCTCCAGAACATTTAGAGCTGGCGATAAAAGATCCCTACTCATTATTACCGATGATTAATAAAGCGGGAGCAGTTTTTTTGGGCTCAAACACACCAGAGGCGGTAGGGGATTATATAGCTGGTCCAAATCATATCCTTCCTACAGGTGGTACGGCAAGGTTTTTTTCACCTTTAGGGGTTGAAAGTTTTTTGAAAAGAATGAGCATAATATCTTTTACAGAAAAGGGACTAAGGGCTTTAGGTAATTATGTGGTTGATTTTGCTAAAGAAGAAGGCTTGTTTGCCCATAGCGACTCTGTGTCTTTAAGACTTAAAAATGATAGAAGTAAGAAAAGGAGCTCTAAATAAGATGAGAATAAGAGAGGAAATAAAAAATCTTAAACCCTATTTTATAGACGAGAAAAAGGTTAGATTTAAATTAGATGCCAATGAAAGCCCCTATGATTTACCAGAGGAGTTAAAGAATGAACTACTTTTACTCTTAAAAGATATTAGTGTTAATAGATATCCAGATCCATCCTGTAAAACCCTCAGAAAATTAATTGCACAAAGAGAGGGTGTTGAAGAAGATCAAATAGTTTTTGGCAATGGTTCTGATGAGTTAATTTATCTAATCCTCTTTTGTTTAAAAAATGGTGCTCTAATAAGCTATCCTGAACCAGGTTTTTCAATGTATGCCATCTCAGGGAAGATTTTTGGTAAGGAGCTTCTTCCTTATAAGCTATCCGAGACAGATTTTAATGTTAATGAAGAATCTTTTGAATATGTTATGGATAAGGAACCACATCTATGTTTTATAGCAAATCCAAATAATCCAACTGGTAACTGCTTTCCTGATGAGCTTCTCTTTAAACATCTTGGTAATGAAAATATAATTTTTGTCTCTGATGAAGCGTACTCTCCCTTTAACGGCAAAAGCTTAGTTAATAAGGTTAGTAGTAACAAAAACCTTTTGGTAATGAAAACTTTATCTAAGATAGGTTTTGCAAGCATTAGGTTAGGTTATCTCATAGGACATAGAGAGTTAATAAGGGAGATTGAAAAGGTTAGATTGCCTTATAATATCAACAGTTTTAGCCAAAAAATAGCCGAGTTTTATTTTAAAAATATTAATTTAGTTGAGAGCTATATTTCTGCTATAATAAATGAACGAGAGAGGGTTTATTTGGAGCTAAAAAGTAGAGGTATTCATACCTTGCCAAGCTCAGCGAATTTTATTACCTTTAGAGTTGAAAAGAATGGCTTTTATGAATTTCTCATAGATAATGGTGTACTGATAAAAGATCTTTATCCCTCCTTTGGTATGAAAAATTTTTATAGGTTTACTATAGGGAAGAAGGAAGAGAATGACTTTTTTATTAAGCTGCTCCTTAGATTTATGGAGGAAGAATAGTGGAAAAAATAGAGAAAACGAGAAAAACTAAAGAAACTGAGATTAGCTTATCAATATCTTTGGGAAATAAAGAAGATGGAGGAATTTCTACAGGAATACCTTTTTTCGACCATATGCTTACTCTTTTCTCAAAGCATAGTTTTATTGATTTGACTGTCAAGGCAGTTGGGGATATTGAGGTTGATTTTCATCACACCGTAGAAGATGTGGGGATAACATTAGGTTCTGCTATTAAAGAGCTTGTCAAAGATGGGAAGGGTATAAAAAGATATGGTTTTTCAATAATTCCCATGGATGAGGCCTTGTGTGAGGTAGCTATTGACATATCAGGAAGACCAAATCTTGTGTTTAATGCCTCTATGCCATTAGGTAAGGTAGGGGACTTTGATACAGAGCTTGTGGAGACCTTTTTTAAAGCCCTTGCTGATCACAGCTTTATGACTATCCATATAAATTTAAGATATGGTAAAAATCTTCACCACTGTATTGAGGCAATTTTTAAGGCCTTTGCAAAGGCATTAGCTGCTGCTTTAGAAAGGGAAGATAGGTATGGTATCCCCTCTTCAAAGGGAGTTATATGATAGTAATAATTGATTATGGGATGGGCAACCTAAAAAGTGTTTATAACGCCTTTAGGTCATTAGATATAGATTGTAAGATCTCATCATCACCAGAGGATATTTATAACGCAAAGGGAGTTGTACTTCCTGGTGTTGGTGCCTTTCCTATATGCATGGAGAATTTAAAAAAATTAAATCTAATTGATCCCATAAAAGAAGTTGTTTTAAAGAAACCCTTCTTGGGCATCTGTTTAGGATTGCAGCTACTCTTTGAGGAGAGCGATGAGTTTGGACCTGTTAAAGGATTAGGGGTCTTACCTGGAAAAGTTAAGAGATTTCCTGATAATATATCCTTTGAAGGTGAGAGGCTTAAGGTACCCCATATGGGTTGGAGTGAGATAAAAAAAGTAAAAGATACTAAAATATTGGAAGACATTAAAGATAATAGTTTTTTTTATTTTGTCCACTCCTATTATGTAGAGACAGAAGAATCAATTGTGGCTACAAAAACATTCTATGGTATTGATTTTACGTCTTCTATTGCCGTTGATAACCTTTTTGCCTGTCAGTTTCACCCGGAAAAAAGTCAGTCTTTGGGGTTAAAGATTTTAAAAAATTTTTCTAAAACTGTAGAAAGTATTTGGTAATTTATGAAAAAATTTTTTTCCATATTAATTCTTTTAGTCCTCTTTACTGGTTGTTCTTATACGAAGAGTTATGTACTTGAGGAGAAGAGTTATTGTCCTATCTTACCTAAAATCACTAAGATATTAGTTTTACCCTTTGAAGAGGGGCTTAAGGATGCCACGGGTATTAAAAGAGAGGGAGATATTGAAGATGGTGCGATAGAGAAGGTTACTACATTTACTGAAGATACATTAAAAAAACTTGCCTGTTTTCAGATTGTTACATGGGAAGAAGTTAAAAGCACTATAGAACAAAATGGTATATTAGCTAAAGAAGATTTTTATAGCTCTAATGTAGAGATGATAAAAGGTTTAGGTGCTCACTTCAAAGCAGATACGGTATTAAAAGGATATGTTCTAAGATATGTAGATAGAGTTGGTGGTAAATATGGTGTTAGCAGACCTGCCAGTGTTAGTTTTGTCATTCATTTATATGATGCAAAGGATGGTTCCTTGATATGGTCAGGGTCTTATAAAGAGACACAGATATCTCTTTCTGAAAATCTTTTGAATATAAATCTCTTTTTTAAGAGGGGTTTTAAATGGCTCACCGCCGATGAGCTTGCTAAATTTGGCATATCTGAGGTTGTTTATAAGATTCCAGGAGTTTCAAAGTGATAATAATACCGGCAATAGATTTACTTGATGGCAAATGTGTAAGGCTAATGCAAGGAGATTACAATAGGGTTACGGTATATTCAAACTATCCTGAAGAGATAGCTATGACCTTTGAGCAACAAGGCGCTGAAATAATACATATAGTGGACTTAAATGGCGCTAAATCTGGTAAGCCTGAAAATTTCAAGATAATAGAGAAGATCATATCAAGCATTAGTATTCCTATTGAGGTTGGTGGCGGTATAAGAGATATTGAGACAGCTAAAAAATATAGCTCTATAGGCGTAAAAAGGATAGTAATAGGGACAAGGGCTTTAGAAAATCCTGATTTTTTCTCTGAGCTTTCTGGTGAGGTGGAGGCTGATATTATTGCAGGTATTGATGGGAAAAATGGAAAGGTTGCTATTAAAGGATGGACAGAAGTTTCTGAGGTATCAGTTATTGATTTGGCAAGGGTTGTTGAAAAAAAAGGTGTTAAGGGGATAATATACACAGACATATCAAAGGATGGTATGAGAGTTGGCCCTAACTATGAAGCGACGGTAAATTTGTCAAAAAATGTTTCTGTACCTGTTATAGCATCTGGTGGCATTGGATCATTGGAAGATATAGTAAGATTTTATGACTATAGTATTGATAACATCTATGGAGTCATTGTAGGCAAAGCAATATATGAAGGAGATATAAACCTCAAAGAGGCTATCAACAAAACAAAGGGATTGAGAAATGCTTACTAAGAGGATAATTCCTTGTCTCGACGTAAAAGATGGCAGAGTTGTAAAGGGTGTAAACTTTGTTGAACTAAAAGACGCCGGTGATCCAGTTGAATGTGCTGTTGCCTATAACACTGCTGGTGCTGATGAGCTTGTATTTCTTGATATCACAGCCTCCCATGAGAATAGAGGAATTATTATTGACGTTGTAAGAAGAACGGCAGAAAAGATTTTTATGCCCCTTACTGTAGGGGGTGGTATAAGAACGGTGGAAGATATAAGAAACCTACTTAAGGCTGGTGCTGATAAGGTTTCTATAAATACCCAAGCAGTTTTAAACCCCGAGTTGGTAAAGGAGGCATCCTACAGATTTGGAAGCCAATGTATAGTAGTTGCAATAGATGCGAAGCGTAAGTATGAAAATGATAGGCTGACTTTTGAAGTTTTTACCCATGGTGGTAGAAAAAGTACTGGTATTGATGCTATTGAGTGGGCAAAAAAGGTGGAAGAGTTAGGGGCAGGGGAGATATTACTTACTAGTATGGACAGAGATGGCACAAAGATAGGTTATGATATAGAGCTTACAAAGGCTATTGCAGAGGCTGTAAACATTCCAGTCATTGCATCAGGAGGTGCAGGGGAGTTAATTCATTTTTATGAGGCCATAAAGTATGGTTTAGCCGATGCAGTATTAGCAGCATCCTTGTTCCATTATGGGATATTAACAATAGGGGAGACAAAAAAGTATTTAGCTGAAAAAGGTATTAGGGTTAGGGATTATGATATTTAAAGAGGTCTTTAATGTAATAGAAAAGAGATTTCAAGAGGGAGATCCTGAGACATCCTATACAGCAAAACTAAAAAAGGAGGGTATAGAAAAGATATTAAAAAAGATTCAAGAAGAGACAATGGAGCTAATTTTAGCAGGTTGGGAAGGAGAGAAAAAAAAGATAATTTCTGAAACAACAGATTTATTATTTCATACAATGATTCTTCTTAAATATAGAGATGTTAGTCTTGAAGATATAGAAGGTGAGTTTAAAAGACGCTTTGGCATCTCCGGTATCGAAGAAAAAAAACAAAGAAAAATTAAAAAAGGAGCAGAAAAATGAAAGTAGCAGAAAGAACAGTAGTAACAATGGATTATGTCTTAAAATATGCTGATGGAGAAATTATTGAATCAAGCATAGAGACTAATCAACCAATTGAGTTTGTTTATGGTAAAGGTTATTTATTACCTTCCTTGGAAAAAGCTATTTTAGGGCTTGAGGTTGGGGAAACAAAAACTGTTACCTTGTCCCCAGAAGAGGCCTATGGTGACTGGAAAGAAGAGGGGCTTGTAACTATACCTAAAAACCAGTTTCCTCCCGAGGCAGATGTAGAAGAAGGCATGATGTTTATGATGGAAAACGAAGATGGTGGTACTATGCCTTTAACAGTTGTCAAGATAGAAGGAGACAATGTTGTAGTAGATTTTAATCATCCTTTAGCAGGAGAGGAGCTTGTTTTTGATATAACTATCAAAGATATAAGAGAGGCTACGTTAGAGGAACTGTTGCAGTCACCTTCAAACTGCGGTCCTTCTTGCGATAAGGGTTGTTGTTAGTAAACAAGGTTAAGATTAAAAGATAAGGATGCTATGAGAAAGGTTCTTTATGCAAAATATATGTCAAGATGTATGGGATGTATGTCCTGTATGCTTGCCTGTGCAAGAAGGTTAAGGAGTAGTCTTTCTGTTGCAAAATCAGCCATTAGGGTAAGGACAAAGGGTGGTTTTTCAAGTGGACAGATGACAGCTCTTCATTGTTTAGGCTGTGAAGAGCCACCTTGTATCCCCTTTTGTCCTAACAATGCCCTTTCTAAGAGAGAGAAAGGTGGTATCAAGTTAGACCCAAAGTTGTGTAATGGCTGTAAAGATTGTTTAAAAGGATGTCCTATCTCAGCGATATTTTTTGATGAAGAGAAAAACTTGCCAATTTTCTGTATCCACTGTGGCAACTGTGTAAATTTTTGTCCCCACAACTGTTTATCAATAGAGGAGCTTTATTGATGGATATTAGAGTCCTCTACGTAAATCTTACTGAAGAAACCTTTGAAATAAAGGTAAGAAATGACTTAAAAAGATATTTAGGTGGTACAGGACTTGCCTTTGAACTATTTCAAGAAGAAGTAAAATTTGATAAAGATCCGTTAGATGAAGAACAACCTATTATAATCTCCTCAGGATTTTTAGCGCCTTATTTTCCTACCGCCACTAAGAGTGTTGCTATATTTTACTCTCCATTAAATAATAACTTAGGTGAAAGTCATGCAGGTGGCAGACTTTCATTAGCCATTAAGTTAGCAGGTCTTACAGCCATTGTTATCAAAGGTCGGTGTAAATCATTGAAGTACCTTATTATAAATGATGGAGTTGTTAAGTTTAATACTGCAGAGCATCTTAAGGGTTTGAAGGCTACAGAGACAGCTACCTATATAAGAGAAAAGGAATCCAATGCAGGATTAAGAAGTATATTAAGAATTGGGCCTTATGGAGAGAAAAGGGTAGCCTATTCTACAGTAGTTGTTGATACCTATAGACACTTTGGCAGATTAGGTCTTGGCGCCCAGTTTGGGGCTAAAAACTTAAAGGCCTTGATAGTTACTGGTAGTGGCAAAAATGAGTTGAAAACTAATAACTTTAAAGAATATAGAGATCTCTTTGAAAAGATTCATAAGAATGTTTTAAGTGGTTCAATGAAAAAATATCATGAGTTAGGAACAGCAGAAAACGTTATAGTACTCAACGAGTTAAAAGCTTTACCGACTAAAAACCTCCAAGAAAATAGTTTTGATAAGATTGAAGAGATATGTGGAGAGGCCTTAGCAGAGCATAGTCTTACAAGGAAGTTTGCCTGTGCGGGCTGTCCTTTGGGCTGTATTCATATAGCAACAGTGAGAAGAAGATTTGACAAGGAAGAAGAATGGGAGCGAGTAGATATCTCCTACGATTATGAGCTTATATTCTCTTTAGGTACGCTAATAGGTATAGATGATAGGGTCCTACTACTGTCTATGATGGAGAAGGTAGAAGAGTTAGGTGTTGATGCTATTTATGCGGGTGTGTTTTTAGCTTGGGTTGTAGAAGCCTACCAAAAGGGTTTGGTTACATCAGAAGATATTAAGGTAAACTCTCTTGATTTTGGAGACTATGAAGGTCTGAAGCAGGTTTTAAAAAACGTAGTTACTGTTGACAATGAGTTTTATAGGTTAGCTAAAATGGGTTTACACAAGCTAATAGAAAGATACGGTGGAGATGATTTTGCCTTATTAGCTTACAACAATGCAATCGCTGGCTATCATACAGGCTATGCAAACTTACTGGGTCAACATATTGTTGGTATCAGAAATGCTCATACTGATAACGCTGGATACTCCATCGACCAGACAACAAGAGATTTAAAAGACATTAAAGAGATAGTAGACAAGCTTTACGAAGAAGAGATTTTTAGAGCTGCCTTTAACTGTACCGGTATATGTCTTTTTGCAAGAAAGGTATATGATTTAGAAACACTTCAAAAATCTGTTAACTCTTTGAATATTGAGTATAACGCAAAAGAGTTATTAAGCTTAGGAGAAGAGATTTATCTAAAAAAGCTTGCCTTTAAAATTAAAAGAGGATTTAATCTAAAAGACTATAAATTCCCCAAAAGGTTTTTTGAGACGCCGGCCATGGGAAAAAGGTTAGACGAAAAGGTAGTTTATGAAGGGATAAAGTATTTTGAGAGTAAGGTGATGAAAAAAATCAAAGAGAGGGGATTTCTAACTTGAATATTCTTGTTGTTACTCCAACCTATAATGAGATTGAAAATATTAGAAAGTTAATTAGTATTTTATTGACCTTGAGAGATGATATTAATGTTTTGGTAGTAGATGACAACTCACCAGATGGTACAGGCGATTATGTAGAGAAGCTTTCTCAGACTAACGATAGAGTTTTTGTACTTAAAAGACCAGGAAAGATGGGTCTTGGAACTGCCTATATAGATGGATTTAGCTGGGCTCTTAAGCATCCTAAACACTTTGATTATATTATTCAGATGGACGCAGATTTTTCCCACGAACCAACGAAAATACTTGAGTTTTTAGAAAAGTTAGATTCTGGTTATGATGTAGTAATAGGGTCAAGATATTTAAATGGCGTATCGGTAGTTAATTGGCCCATAAAAAGGTTGATGCTAAGTTATTTTGCTAATTGGTATGCAAGAACATTATCGGGACTTAAAATTAGAGACTGCACAGGTGGTTTCAAAGGTTTTAAGAGAAAGGTCATTGAGAAAATACCCTTTCACTATATTCACTCTGACGGATATGCCTTCCAGATTGAGGTGAACTATTTTTGTCAGAAATTGGGTTTTAAGATTGTTGAGGTGCCTATAATTTTTATAGATAGGCATGCTGGTACATCAAAACTCTCCCGCAGGATAGTCTATGAGGCACTTTTTAGAGTGTTAGTATTGTTTTTTGATAGGATATTTAGTTTAAAAAAGGTTTAGGGGGTCTGATGTGATAAATGAGTTTTATGCCTTTCTAACTGTTATAGGTTTTTTAGGTTGGGTTGGATTTACAATACTTTTTATCTTCAAAGCCTTTGGTGATAAAGGTGAGTTTTATCCTAAAAAGGGAGCATCAATAGGGGTAGTGATAGCTTTATTCTACTTTATATGGATCTTAGGGATGTTAAAGGCTTAACAAATTTTTATCAAAAGATTTTTTCCAAATTTAATAATATATCATTAAAACATAAAGTTTCTTAAATTACTCTCAATATTTATTCCAGTTCTATAAACATCTTTAAAAATCTGGTCTAACTGTAATCCACAAATGATAATGACTAAATGCCACAAATAGAAATGTCCTAAAATAAAAACGGT
>FMJZ01007712.1_pt1 | contig 18760 bp, 16 predicted proteins | sample 1987881 | NCBI WGS metagenome assembly FMJZ01 (sample SAMEA4378227, study PRJEB15110) | soil metagenome | biome: soil; feature: Field; material: Soil | place: India | collected 2015-03-11 | depth 0 m
AAAAAAAATGTTTAGGAGGAAATTTTGGAAATAGATGCGAGAGGACTTGAATGTCCTAAACCAATCATACTTGCTGAAAATGCCTTATCAAAGATAGAAGAAGGACTATTAACTGTAATTGTTGACAATGAGGGAGCTTTTGAAAATTTAAAAAAATATGCTGCAAGATTTGGATATTATTATGAAACTGAAAAAAAAGAAAATTATTGGAAGATAAGAATAGTAAAAGGTTACACATGCCAGATCAACGCTCTCTCTAAAAAAGAGACTAAAAAAGACTTACTTATGATTATTTCATCAAATGTAATAGGAAAAGATGAAAATCTTGGAAAAATTCTTATGAAAGCTTTTTTTGATACAATGATAGTAACAGGGCAGTTACCTCAGATGATTTTTTTAATGAATACAGCTGTAAAGTTATCAACCATAGATGAAGAATTTGTCTCAATTCTTAAAAAAATTGAACAAATGGGGACAGAAATATTTACATGCGGGACATGTCTTAAATACTACAACCTTGAAGATAGTTTAAAAGTTGGATATAGAGGTACAACAAATCATTTTGTTGAAGGAATGTTTGATTTTAATAAAACTGTGTGGATTGGTTAATTATTGTTGAAATAAAGATGCAAAACAAAATAAAATTTAAATATGACTCAACAAATAAATAAAAAATTAAAATTTATAAAAAGAAAAAAGCACGATATTGCTATTTCCAAATACACAAAAATAATAGAAAAAGAACCTAATAATTATCAGGCTTATAAAGAAAGAGGAAATGCATATTACAGAAAAAAATTTTATCATCTTGCAATAGCAGACTATACAAAAGCCATAGAATTAAATCCTGAATATTTTCTCGCATACAATAATCGTGGAATAGTTTATTCTGTTTTAGGACTTTACGAATTAGCTATTGCTGATTATAATAAAGCTATTGACTTAAAACCAAATAATGGGATGCCTTATAACAATAGGGGATTTACTTATTTATTAATGGGAAAGATTGAAGAAGCTGCAAGAGATATAAAGAAATCATTGGAGCTTAATCCTAATAATATATATGCATTAAATAGCATGGCAGAACTTTTTGCTATGAAAGGAATGCCAGAGGAAGCATGCAAATGGTTAAGAAAAGCAATCACAAAAGGTTATAATAACTGGAAATATCTCAAAAAATCAAAAACATATGATTCTATAAGAAATCATCCATGTTTTCAAGCTATTCTTGAAAAAAGTTTTTAGTGTCTTCCTACGCTGAAATATTTAAATCCCAACTGTTTCATTTTTTGTGGTTCATAGATGTTTCTGAAATCAAAGAAAAAATTACTCTTCATAATATTTTTTATTTTTTCAATATCTAGATTCCTGAATTGATTCCATTCAGTGACAATTGCCAATGCATCAGCATCTTTTGCAACAGAGTAAGGATCTGAACAGTAAGTTATATTAGGGAAAATATTTTTAGTATTTTCCATTGCTGCAGGATCATAAACTTTTATTAATGCTTTTTTGTTTAAAAGAGTTTGAATTATGTATAATGCTGGAGATTCTCTAATGTCATCAGTATTTGGTTTGAATGATAATCCAAGTATACCTATAGTTTTACCTTGAATATCATTATTAAACGCATTTATTATTTTAGCAGTTAATCTTTCTCTCTGTCTCTGATTAGCCTCAATTGCAGACTTAACAATATTGAGTTCAACTCCTTTTTCCTCAGCAATTTTGACAAGTGCCATTGTATCTTTTGGTAAGCATGAACCACCAAAACCTATACCTGCATGAAGAAATTTAGGACCAATTCTTCCATCAAGTCCCATTGCTTTTGCAACAGTATTTACATTTGCTCCAACTGCCTCACATAATGCGGATATTTCATTGATAAAAGATATTTTGGTGGCAAGAAAACTGTTAGTGGCATATTTTATCAATTCAGCTGTAACAATATCAGTGATTACAAAGGGAGTTTCAATTAAATATAGGGGTCTATACAGATCTTTCATTATTGCAATTGCCTGTTCACTCTCTGCTCCAATTACAACTCTATTGGGACGCATAAAGTCTTCAACAGCTGAGCCTTCTCTTAAAAATTCGGGATTTGAAACAATATCAAACTCAACTGGTTTTTCAAGATTTTTTTTAATAATTTCCTTTATCATAAATCCTGTTCCAACAGGTACTGTGCTTTTTGTAACAATAACTTTATAATTTGTCATGTATTTAGCGATTTTTTTCGCAACCTCTTCAACATATTCAAGATTTGCAGAGCCATCTCCACGAGGTGGTGTTCCAACAGCAATAAATACTACAAGAGATTCATTAATAGCTTCATCAATATGAGTTGTAAATTTTAATCTGTTTTCCTTTAAGTTTCTTTTCACAATATCTTCAAGTCCTGGCTCAAAAAATGGGATAATTCCTTTTTTAAGTTTCTTAATTTTTTCCTGATCTTTATCTACGCAAGTCACAAAAACTCCAAATTCAGCAAAACATGCACCTGTCACAAGCCCAACATATCCTGTGCCTATTATTGCTATATGCATTAGTAGTCCTCCTTGAAATATAAATTTTGCATTTATATTATAACTTATCCATATTTTTTGCCTGAAATTAGCTCATTTTAACACAAATCAAAGATTCTTCAATGGAGAAACTTCAAAATATAAAAAGGTGAAATATGTGGAAAAATATTGATAAAGATAAAAATACAGTATAGATGTACCCATTGCAGTTATATAGTATAAAAAGGCTGTGATAAAAACCAGGTAAAACCATAAACTCATTTTGAAGAATTACCTGAAACTTATAGATGCCCTATATGTAAATCTGAAAAAGCCTAAATTTTATCCAATAAAATAAAAAAGCCGCGGAGTCTTCCACGGCTTTGTACGTCCCCAAGGGGATTTGAACCCCTGTTACCGCCTTGAAAGGGCGATGTCCTGGGCCTGACTAGACGATGGGGACATTAAAATGAGCCGCGTTGGATTCGAACCAACGACACCCGCCTTAAAAGGGCGGTGCTCTGCCTGCTGAGCTAGCGGCCCGTTAAATTACTTTAATAATCTAAACTTTTAAAAAGATTTTTGTCAAATATCATTAGATTTTTACATTTTAAATGGGCAGGGACGGAATTGAACCGCCGACACGGGGCTTTTCAGGCCCCTGCTCTACCGACTGAGCTACCTGCCCACTTTAGGCAACGAAGATTATTTAAAAATAATACATTTTACCTTAAAAAGTCAAATAAATCCTTCTTTCTGCTGGAGAGGGATGGTGGGAATTGAACCCACTGCACGAAATCTTCGCGCATTACTGGTTTTGCAGACCAGAAGAGACACCAGTCTCACATCCATCCTGTCAATTTTAAAATAAAGATTTCCGAAAAATGAAATAGATTTTTCCTATTAAAGCCACATTATTTTATCAAAATCATATGGGGGAATATGAATTTTTATAAAACCAATAATTGGAGCGCGATCTATTAAATAATTATTTTTAAAAATCTCTATAAAAAGATATACATGTTCTTCCTGTTTTATATTTATAATTTCAAAGGGTACTTCTATTTCAAATATCTCATCAAAAATAACAGTCTCAATTTTATTCTTTTTTATCCATATTTCATTTTCCTGAAAAAATACCTCTGCTAATTGAACTTTTATGTTATCACAAACTATTTTTATTCTCTTGGGTTCAATAATTTGTATTTGCAATTTTAACTCTTCAAAATCTATGAACGAAGAAAAAGGATCAAGCCTAAGAAAGAGACTCTGTCTATTAAATCCAAAATAAAGATCTGAAAATAGGCTTTCTGTCCTGTGCATGCTTCCGCCCATTCTTTGTAAATTAAATCTTCCTGCTTCAAGCCACTCAAAATAACTTGTTACTTTTCCATCAATCTTTGGATATATAAATCCTTTTGGCTGAATTTCAGGTTTAATCTCCTTCATTTTTCTGCTTATAGGGATGCAAAGAAAAGATGGTGGTTCTTTATCAATTTTTAAATATACACTCATTAGATGATGTCTATAAATATCATCAAAAATATCTTTTGTTTCTGTATAATGTTCGTATCCATACCACCAGTTCCAATCACTTCCTTCTGCAATGTATATTTCTTCCCATGCCTGAGATGTGTCTTTGTCAGGATTGTTTTTTTGGTAAGAAATTAGTTCCTGTCTGACTTTATAAAGATAATCCCATGATAGGTTGTCTTCTTCATGTCCTATCCAAATTGAAAAATTTGCGTTAATCCATGAACCAGGGAAAATTTTTTTTAAAGTTATTCCATAAGGATTTTGTTTGAGATACTCTGAAAATGTAATAGTTTTTATGTCTTTACTCTTTTGCAAACTTCCATATAATTTTTCAAGAAAAATATTTCCATCATTTTCATAATACTCCCAAGCATTTTCTCCATCAAGAATTACAGAAACTATGCCACAGATTGTTGATGAAAGAATTCTTTTTAAAAAATCATCTACAGCTTTTTGAGCCTCCCAGTTTGAATAAACAAAGCCTATTAAATCTGAAAGAATTCTATCCCTAAAAAAAATTTTTACTCCTTCAAATTCATACATCTGATATAGTATTGAGGGATTAATCAAATTATGACCAAATCTAAATTTCTTATTTATTGATTTGCTTAAGATTTCTTCATCTGTTGCTATCCACTTAATTCCTGCTTGTGCAATCAGTTCTATTATTTCTTCACTTACTGAGCCTTCAGATGGCCACATTCCTTGAGGTCTAAAACCAAATATTTCCTCAAAATACGATATAGCTTTATTTATTTGAGCCTGAGCATCTTCAGGTGCTTTAAAATTATACTGAGGTAATACTACATAAGGCATGCATTCTCTTGCTTTATAGTTATCATAAATCAAAGGAAGTATGGGATGATAAAATGGAGACACTGAAAGCTCAATCTGCCCTGATTTAGCCATTTCTCTATAAGATGGAATTATTTGCTTGATAATTTCAATATGTTTGTCAAGAAGGAGTTTTTTTTCCTCTTCTGTGAAATTAGCTTCTTTTTTCTGTAATTCCTTTAAAAAAAAGTCTTTTTCTCTATGCATAGGGTCTATCCATACAAGATTAAAAAGAACTTGAATGTCTCTAAGTTCCTGAGCTGTAAATTTTTTTGATATTTTTAAAGGGTCACCATAAATTTTTCCTCGTTTTTCAAGTAATTCTCTGTATCTTTTAAATGGATATATCATAGTTTTCCAGTTTGCAAGGAAAAAATTTTCAAGAATAAAAACTCTTTGCTCTTCATTAAGTTCTTCTGCAGGAATAATACTATATTCAAAAAAAATATCAGTCATTCCGCTTTCATACTCTTTAAGTTGTTTTAATAAAGACGGAACTACATTAAAGGTCAGTTTTAATTCAGGAAATTTTTTTAAAATAAGAAGCATATCAAGATAATCTTTTATCGCATGAAGTCTTACCCATGGAAGCATAAATTTATTCTTTAACGGATCATAATAGTATGGTTGATGCATATGCCAAAGAATTGCTAAATTAATGCTCATTTTTCTTCTTTTTGGAATTGAAAAACCATTTCCCCTGGCTTTACAAGTCCAAATTTTTCTCTAGCATACTTTTCTAAATATAAACGATCATTTTTTAGAAGTTCTATTTCGTTTTTAAGAAGTGTGTTTTCTGTTGAAATTTCTTTAATCTCTTTTAGGATTTTTTCTTCATTCTTTTTTAATTGTCTGTATTTTAAATAACCCATATCTCCAAAGAAAAAACTATAACCAAGAAAGAGAATAATCAAGAAAAAAAGGAAAAAAAATATTTTATCTTTTTTCTTTCTCTCTCTTAGAAGTTGTTCCTTAAGAGAATATTTTCTCATCTTAAAAACCAAGATTATAAAAAACTGAAAGACCCTTGAACTTAGCTACATCACTTAGTTCTTCTTCTATCTGTAGGAGCCTATTATATTTAACAATCCTCTCACCCCTTGAAAGAGAACCTGTTTTTATAAATCCTGTATTACACGCCACTGAAAGGTCTGCTATTATTGTATCTTCTGTTTCTCCAGAACGGTGAGAGACAACGGCGGTATATTTATTATTCTTTGTAAGTTCAATTGCTTCCAGAGTTTCAGAAACTGTTCCAATCTGATTAAGCTTAATGAGAATTGAGTTTGCAATTCCTCTTTTCATTGCATCTTCAATTATTTTAGGATTTGTAACAACAAGATCATCTGCTACAATTTGAATTTTATTTTTTAGGCTATGGCTCATTAATTCCCATCCTTCCCAGTCCGCCTCGCTCATTCCATCTTCTATTGAAATTATCGGGTATTTATCAATCAAAGTTTCATAATAATCTACCATGTCTTTTGAATTCATTTTTTTGCCTTCAACTATGTAAAATCCTTCATTAAAAAATTCTGATGCTGCAGAATCTATAGCTATATAAATCTCCTTTCCAGGTTCATATCCAGCGTTTTTTATGGCATCAATAATTAATTTAATTGCCTCTTCATTTGTTTCAAGCATTGGAGAAAATCCACCTTCATCACCAACTGCTGTGCTTAGTTTCTTTTTTTTGAGGATTTCCTTTAAACTATGAAAAACTTCAACACCTGCTCTTAGTGCCTCAGAAAACATTGTAAAACCAACAGGAACAATCATAAATTCTTGAATATCAAGATTATTATCTGCGTGAACTCCACCATTGATTATATTCATCATTGGAACAGGTAAAACTTTTGCATTAGTACCACCAAGATATCTATAAAGTGGAAGTCCAACTTCTTCTGCAGAAGCTTTGCAAACAGCCATTGATACTGCAAGAATTGAATTTGCACCAAGTTTACTTTTATTTTCAGTTCCATCAAGTTCTATAAGAAATTTGTCAATACCCTCTTGATCAAGAGATTCCATGCCAATAATATTCGGTGCGATTTCATTTGTTATATTTTGAATAGCCATTTTAACACCTTTACCAAAATATCTTTTTTTATCTCCATCTCTCAGTTCAAGAGCTTCTCTTGTTCCTGTAGATGCTCCAGACGGAACAGTAGCTCTCCCGATAACACCGCTGTCAAGGTAAATATCTACTTGAACTGTTGGATTTCCTCTTGAGTCAAGTACCTCTCTTGCGATTATATCAACAATTTCTCCCATAATTAGACCTCCTTTTAAATGAAGATTAAATATAATATCTCAAAACAACAAATTCAATCAATGAACTAAAGAATAGAATCAGACAACCTGGAATAATTTTTCTATAAATTCCGAGCATATCTGCTTTAAAATACTCTCTTGTAAGAATCAAACATAAATGAAGTGGAGAAATAAGCACGCCTATATATCCTGAAATAAAGGCAATAGAGATTTCATAAGCTAATGTTTCTTTTAAATGTAAAAGAAGAGGAAAAGTGCTTCCTACAAATCCTACACTTATTCCTGTAATAAGACCAATAAATAGAGGAAGTATTATAAAAATAATTATATAGGGAATTCCTGATTGTGTTATTGAGTTAGCTATTCCATCTACAGCACCTGAAATTTGAAGCATTTCTTTAAAAATAATTACTCCAGCTACAAGAATAAAAACATCTAATGTAAAACCATATCTTATAATTGATAAAGTTTCTCTTAGTTTTTTTCTATGATACAGGCAAACTATTAAAATGTTTATAAAAAGTGCGATGTAAAGGTCTATTTTAAAGATTATTACAGATAAAAGAACCAGCAGGATTGGAGTAAAACTGAATAAATTTTTCATGTGACTTTTTGTTTTATTTAATTTTTCATCATTTTTTTAAATTGTGCATACTTAAGAAAAAACCCGAGATGAAAAGTATTAAAGCAATAGGAAAATTTAATAATATTAGTTTTCTTAAAGAAATACCAGAGATTGCTGATGCAAGCACTATTCCCGGATAAAGTGGCAAAATAAGTTCCCATGGATGTCTATACCAGTAGTTTATAAATGCCTTTTCCTCTTTTGGCATATTAAGATTTCTTGTAGCCGAATCAACCATTGGTGCTGAAAGATATGCTCCACCAAGGGAAGGTAACATACCAATTATCAGAGGCATTGATACTATTGAAAGCTTTTTATTATTAAGCATTGACTGAGAGACCTCTGTCATTTTCTGCATTAATCCTGTTTTTCTTAGAGCATACTCAAAAGACTTAATTAAAGTAAGAGATAAAAAAAGATTTACTGAAGTATGTGAGCTGAGACTTTTTAAAAGTGTTAATGATAAATGTTTAAAATCAAAGTGATAAAAAATAAAGAATATCAAAGAACCAGCAAAAAGAGCGTACCCAACATTTATTTTTCTACGTAGTAAAAAGAGGATAAAAATAAAGATAAAGGAAACTTTAATGATATCAATCATTTTATTTTGTGAATTGCTTCTCCAGATATATCTTTAATTGCCTCTCCTATGCACTCAGAAAGCGTTGGATGGGAATGAATTAATTCTTTCAAATCATTTGTTTTTATTTTAAGTTTTACTGCCATAGCAAGTTCATGTACAAGTTCAGAAGCATCTGGTCCAACTATATGAGCTCCAAGAATAATATCAGAGTCTCTGTCTACAATTACTTTTAAAAATCCTTCAATTTCACCAATAATATGAGCCTTACCAGATGCTCTAAAAGGGAAGACACCTTTTTTAGTGTTAAATCCTTTCTGTATAGCTTCAGTTTCTTTTAATCCAACTGAGGCAACTTCAGTTACTGTAAAAATTGTTGAAGGAATAACACTGTAATCCATTTTTTTGTTATATCCCATAGCATTTTTTGCTGCTATTTCTCCTTCTTTGTAAGCAACATGAGCAAGTAACCAGTTTCCTGTAACATCACCTGCTGCAAAGATATTTTCAATATTTGTTTGCATTCTTTCATTTACGATAATTTCCTTTTTATTGCCAAGTTTGATTTCAAAAGTTTTAATACACTCGGTATTGAAAGCTCTTCCAACAGATACAAGAACAATCTCAGATGTTAATATTTTTTCATTTGTAAGAGTTATTTGAACTGAATTATCAAGAATTTTTAGGTCTTTGAGACTGACTCCTGTATAAAACTCTATTTTTCTTTTTTTAAAAAGTTTTTCCACTTCCTTTGAAATATCTTCATCTTCCATTGGTAAAACTCTTGGCATTAATTCTATTAAAGTTACTTTACTTCCTAAAAGATGGAATATCCATGCAAACTCACAGCCAATAGCACCTGCTCCGATAATTATAATTGATTCAGGTAGTCTATTCAGTTTCCATAAATCATCACTTGAAAGAATTTTTTCACCATCAAAATTAAGCATTGGAAGTTTTGCAGGTTTTGAACCTGTAGCAATGATTATCCTGTTAGTCTGAATTTTTTCTGAAGTTTCTTTTAAAAATACTGTATGCGTATTAATCAATTCTGCTTCTGATTTAACAGTTTTTACACCTGCATGCTTTAAAAGCATCAATAGCCCTTTTTTTTGAGTATCTACTACATTGTCTTTTTTTTGCATTAAAGTTTGTAAATCAATTGAAGAGCTTATCTCCGTAATTATTTTTTGATTTTTAATTTTTTCTAATAAACCAAGACAGTGAATTATTGTTTTTGTAGGAATGCATCCTTTATTAAGACAAGTACCACCAAGTTCCTCTCGCTCAATTAATAATACCTCCGCTCCTAATCTTTTAAGCGTAAGAGCAGCAACATAACCTGCCGGACCTCCTCCAATTACAATAACTTTCATTCTCTTTCTTCTTCAAGGTAAGTTTCATAATCCTCATAATCCATTAAATTTTCCAAATCTGGAGGATTATCCATCTCAATTATAGCAATCCATCCTTTTCCATATGGGTCTTCATTAATAATCTCTGGATGGTCAATTAATTCTTCGTTGATTTCCAACACTGTGCCACTAATAGGCGATATTATAGGCGAAGAAGTTTTTGTTGACTCTATTTCTGCTATTTCTGTATCTGCTTCAACATGAGTATCAACCTCTGGAAGTTCAATATAAATAATATCTCCAAGAGCTTCTTGTGCATAATCGGTAATTCCAATCTTTACTTTTTTAGTTTTGCCTGAAAGTTTTACCCAAGTATGTTCTTTGTGAAATTTGTAATTCTCTAAACTCATTTCTCCTCCATTTTTAATTTTTATTTTGATTATTTAATTTGATATAGAGCAATTTGTCAAGTAAAAAACAAAAATTATTTTTTTATCAAGTAAGTCTTTAATTTTTTGAGGCTTTATTTTATTCGTTTTATCCTCGCACCAAGTTGAATAAGTTTTTTATCAAGTTCTTCATAACCACGATCAAGATGGTAAATTCTGTCAATCAGTGTTTCTTCTTCAGCAATTAATCCGGCAATTACAAGTGATGCTGAAGCTCTTAAATCAGTTGCCATAACTGGTGCGCCTTTCAGTTTTTTTACTCCCCTAACAGTAGCGGTATTTCCTTCCACTGTTATATCTGCTCCCATTCTTCTAAGTTCAGCTACATGCATGAATCTGTTTTCAAAAATTGTCTCTTTTATTACACTTGTTCCGTTTGCCACAGTCATCATTGCCATAAACTGTGCCTGCATATCTGTTGGAAATCCAGGATAGGGCATTGTTTTTATATCAACTGCTTGAAGCCTCTTAGGTCCAATTACCCTTATTCCATTTTTTGTTTCTTTAAAACTTATTCCTGCGTCCTTCATTTTTAAAATTATAGCATCAACATGGTCAATTCTGCATCCTTTTAATATTATATCACCTCTGCATGCACCAGCAATTGCCATAAATGTACCTGTTTCTATCCTGTCAGGTATAATTTCATATTCCTGAGGAGGGTTAAGATCATCTACTCCTTCTATCTTAATAATACTTGTTCCTGCACCTTGTATTTTTGCACCCATTAATATTAAATAATTTGCAAGATCAACAATTTCAGGTTCTTTTGCAGCATTTTCAATAATTGTAGTTCCCTTTGCTAAAGTTGCAGCCATCATCAAATTTTCTGTTCCTGTTACAGTTGGAATATCAAAATATATTTTAGCTCCTATAAGTCGTGAAGCTTTTGCAATTATATAACCCTCTTGAAGAGATATTTTAGCTCCCATTTTTTCAAGTCCGTTAATATGAAGATTTACAGGTCTTGCACCAATTGCACACCCACCGGGCAAAGATACTTTTGCTTTACCAAATCTTGCTACAAGTGGGCCAAGCACTAAAATTGATGCACGCATTGTTTTAACAAGTTCATAGGGTGCTTCAAATTTATTTATTTTTAATGTGTTAATTTTACATAATTCATTAAATTCAACTATACCACCCATTTTTTTTATGAGTTCAGCCATCGTAGAGACGTCTTTCAATTTTGGAATTCTTTTAAGAGTATGTATACCTTGAGCAAGAAGAGTAGATGCCATAATTGGAAGAGCTGCATTTTTAGCTCCACTTATTGTAACTTCACCTTTTAAAGGTGAGCCTCCCAAAATAAGTAACTTATCCATGCTAAATATATTAAACTAAAATAAGAGGATAAGGAAATATGCTTACAATAGAAGATGTAATTGAAAAAGTTTTGCAATACAGACCTAATGCCAATGTTGAGCTGATAAGAAGGGCTTATATTTTTTCCAGAGAAGCTCATTGTGCACAAAAAAGAAAAGAAGGGATTCCATATATATATCATCCTTTAGCTGTTGCTGAAATACTTGCAGACATGAAACTTGATTCCACTACCATAGCAGCAGGACTTCTTCATGATACAGTAGAAGATGCTGAAATGACAATTGAGGATATTAGTGCAACATTTACTCCAGATGTTGCCTTTCTTGTAGATGCTGTTACCAAACTAAGTAAACTTAAATTTTCAACTGTTGAAGAAGCGCAGGCAGAGAGTTTCAGAAAAATGTTTCTCGCTATGTCAAAGGATATAAGGGTAATTTTAATAAAATTCGCTGATAGACTCCATAACATGAGAACAATTGAATTTCTTCCTGCAGATAAACAGAAAAGAATAGCAAAAGAGACTCTTGAAATCTATGCTCCACTTGCAAACAGGCTTGGAATTGGATGGATGCGTTTAGAGTTTGAAGATCTCTCGTTTAAAGTGCTTTATCCTGACGAATACAATGATCTTGTTAAAAAGGTGGCAAAAAGAAAAGAGGACCAGCAGGCATATATTGATAACATAATAAACATCCTATCTGAAAAAATTTCATCAATGAATATTCAATTCAAAATATATGGGAGGGTGAAACATTACTATGGAATATATCAAAAACTTATTAAACAAAAAATTCCTTTTGAACAGGTTTACGATGTTATAGGAATAAGAATTATTACAGATACAGTTCCTCATTGTTACGATATTCTTGGGATCATTCATTCATTGTGGACACTAATACCAGGAAGATTTAAAGATTTTATAAGCCTTCCAAAATCAAATTATTATCAATCACTTCATACAACTGTTATAGGTCCTGGAGGGGAGAGAGTAGAATTTCAGATTAGAACAGAAGAGATGGATATAATCGCAGAAGAGGGTATTGCTGCACACTGGAGATATAAAGAAAGAAAGGATTTAACTGAAAGAGAAGCAAAAATTGTTTCATGGCTTAGAGACCTTATTAAAGAAATATCTGATCCTAAAGAGTTACTTGATGCTGTAAAAGCAGAAGTTGTCCCTGATACAATTTATGTTTTTACGCCTAAGGGAGATGTAAAAGAACTTCCAGTAAATTCCACTCCTGTAGATTTTGCCTATGCAATACACTCTGAAGTAGGAGCAAGATGTGCAGGTGCGAAAGTTAATGGTAGAATAGTTCCTCTTAATTATCAACTCCAAAGTGGTGACGTAGTTGAAATAATAACAGCACCACATCAAAAACCAAGAAAAGATTGGCTGCAGTTTGTTGTTACTCAAAGAGCAAGAAATAGAATAAAACATTTTCTTAGACAAGAAGAAAGACAACAGGGAATTGATATAGGCAAACAACTGCTTGAAGCAGAATTACGTAAACAGGGTATTCAATCCTCTATTCTTAAAACTGAAAAAATAGAAGAAGTTTTGCAGGCTTTTTCTGTTCAATCTATTGAGGATTTATATTTTCTTATCGGACATGGGAAAATATCTGTTCATCAGGTTGTAAATAAGCTTTCTCCTGAAATTCCGCAAGAAGAAATTGTTATTGCCAAAAAGGTTATTCCCAGAAGAGAGCATAAACAGTTTATCTCTCTTAAAGGAGTTGATGAAGTTCTATATCATATATCAAAATGCTGTATGCCTGTGCCAGGAGATGAGATAATAGGTTTTATCACACGAGGAAAAGGGATATCAGTGCACAGAAAAGATTGCTTAAATATTAAACATCTGGAACAGGATAGATTAATAGAGGTCTTCTGGACAGCTGATGCTAACTCAAAGGTTCAAACAAAGATAAGTATAGAATGCATTGATAGACCTGGAATTCTTGCAACTATAACAGGTCTTCTGTCAGCAAATCATGTTAACATTACCGCAGTAAAGGCTAATTCAACATCAGACAAAAGAGCACTAATTGATTTCACTATTGAAGTAAAGGACAGAACACATCTTTCAGAGATCATCAATAAAATTTCACAGATTAATGAAGTTATATCAGTAAAAAGATAAATCAATCTCTATAGCACCTTTTCTTATTAATTGAGGAGGCTCAACTGTGACATCCACTATTGTGGAGGGTATTCCAGGAAGTTTTCCTCCATCAATTAATAGCTCAATAGATGAATTTTCAAAATATTTCATTACAGCTTCAATGCAGTCTGCTGCAGGATAGCCTGATATATTTGCAGAAGTTGCAGTAATTGGAAATTGAGATGCTTGAATCAATTTCAAGGCAAATGATTCGCCTGGCATTCTTACCGCTACTTTATTGTCTTTTGTTATTCTTTTAGACAATTTTTTTTGGGCAGGAAGAAGTAAAGTTAAAGGACCTGGCCAGTATTTTTCTATAAACTTTTTTGCTATGGAAGGTATAAATTCAGTAATCAGTTCAAGATGTTTTAAGTTTACAATCAGTGGAAAGCTTTTTTCTTCAGGACGTTTTTTTATTTCAAACACTTTTTTAAGAAGTTTTCTGTTGTCATATTTTACACCTATTCCATAAAGAGTTTCAGTTGGATAAATTATTATTCCATTATTTTCAAGTAGTTCTAAAACTTCTATTATGTTTATCTCTTCAGCTTTTACTATTTTCATATAATTGTTCAAGTAGTAAATGAAGTTTTTTTAATTCTTCTTTTTTAATTTCTTTATCCTTGAAATAGATTTCTTGATATTCTTTAACAAAGTTTTCTGCTTTTTGTTTTATGATTAAATCATCTATTATTGAAATAAACTCCTCTAATCCCTGATATTGTTTTCTTTCAAATCCATATTTTTTCATTATACCAAAAAATCTGTTCAGAGGATTTCTTTTTTGTCTGATATAACAATAAATTTTAAAAGATACATAAAAAGTAATTAAAAATAAAGGGATAAAAAGAATTTTTATATTAAATTTAACTTGAGGAATTTTTATAGACTTTGCTAACTTAAGCTGAGCTTTTATATCATAATCAAGCACAATACTATTCCACAAATAATCAATAAAATGAAAAATAACAGGTTCTCCATTACGAAAAATCTTCCCTGACGGATCAAACCTAAGCCATTTTCCATCAATCCATGCCTCAACCCATAAATGAGCATCAGAAGCCCTTACAATATAATAACCACCAAAACTATTATATGTTCCTCCTTTAAATCCTCCAACAACCCTTGATGGTATATCTTTAATTCTCAACATCAAAGCCATAGCAGTTGCAAAGTATTCACAGTTTCCTTTTTTTTTGTTGAATAAAAAATCATCAACAGGGTTATCCCCTGTAGGAAGATCTCTAAGAGAGTATTGATAATTGTTTAAAAACTTTAATATATTTTCTACTATTTCTTGTTTAGTTGATATTTGTGATGTAATTTTTTGCGTGAGATTTATAATTCTTTGTGAAACACTCTTGGGAAGTTCAAGATATGCAGGATGAACACTAAATTCTTCTATTTGATAATTTATAAAAGAGGTGGCAGAATATTTTATAGTTTTTTCTACTAAAAAATTTGCCCTGTAAACTCCTGGATATTCATATAAAATATTTCTCATGTAAACATTCAATGGATAGTCAAGTGTTGGCAGATACTGTTCTGTTAGATGTTCCAGAGACACAGTATAATTTATTTTTTCTCCGTAAATATTTGTATTATCTGGTTTTGAAATTTTTTTATGCCATCTTTTACCATCAAATGTATCAAATGTAATAACCCTCCAGTAAAGCTCTTGAGATAATCTATCCATTTTTACTCTCATTATTATTGTTCTATCTTCTTCTATATCACTGACAGAACCAAGATTTACAGTTGAGGAAAATCCTGTTTTAGTTTTAGCAAAACCTAAATCCATTAAAGGAACAGGCGTTCTTGGTAAAATAATAAAAAAGAACGCACTTAGAGGAATTGCTGCAATTGAGATAAAGATTGAAAACTTCATAAGATTTAAAAGCCTTTCAAAATTTATAGTCTCCTCTTCTGTTTCTTTGATGTATGTAAGCAATAAAATTGTAAAAATTGTAAAAATAAGCATTAAAAGAAGTCTTAAAAGAAATATCCATGAAAAATTAAAAAGCGAAGAACTTCCAAGCAACAACAATGAAAGTAGATAAATTTGAAAATATTCTCTTGAAGTTTTTTTGCTCAGAAATCTTATAGAGAGAATTAATGTTAAAGATTCTATTGATGGCAAAAGAATATCATCTGGTGAGGAAGTCAGAAAGGGCATAATAATTAGAACAACAGAAATAATATTTAGGATCCATACAGGCAAAAAAATTTTTTTAATATGTAAAAATACAGAACTGATAATTATTAAAATAAATACAAAATTTACATGAAAAGAAATATAAGGTAAAATTGCTGTAAAAGGTATTATTGCAATCAAAATACTCAGAATAAATATATTATCTTGAGTTTTATTACGGGTTATAAATTGCAAGAGCATAAAGCATTCTCCTTAGATGAGACTGTCCGATATCTGGTAGATAAAGGTCTCTGTCAAGTTTTAATCCTACAGGATTTCCCATTTTTGAAAATTCAATTAGTGCATAAACTGCTTTGCCAATCTTTTCTTCAATATTTCCATGGAAATCATTCAGGCTGATAATGATTGGATTGCCCTGTGGAGGTGAAAACTCTTTTGTTTTGAGAGAAGATGTTTTAGCTGTTGCTTTCCAGTGGATATACTTTAAAGGGTCTCCCTGCACATAGGTTCTTACTCCAATAACCTCACCATCATAAGATTTTCCCCTTGATATATTTGAGTCCTTCAGAGTTTTACCTTCTGAAATCAAAAATGATATGTCACACTTTAAAGGATGTGGAAGCACTGTAATTTCAAAATTTATTGGGATAGTGGCTGATCTTCTAAAAAAATAAAATGGAAAGTAAGACGAAATTATCAATTCTTTAAGAATATATTTGCCTCTTTTAGGAAATGTTAGATTTATACTAAATATTCCTTCATCTTTTAAATAGGGAATGACTATTTCATTTTGAATTAGTTTAACTCTTAAAAGAAAAGCTCCAAAAAAATATTTATTTTTTGCTTTAAATTTTAGCTTTGCAGGTTTTAAAGCAAAGATGTCTTGCGAGGGTAGAACTGAAATTTCAATATTTTTTAAATTGAAAAAAGAAACAAGACCACTTAAACTCATGATACTTAAAAGAAAAGACACTATCAAAAACAATAAATTATTTCCCGTATTTACTGCTCCAAAGCCTATTAAAAGAGTGATTGCTATATATATCCAGCCTGTATTTGTAATTTTTACGGAGGAGTGGAAATACTTTGAAGGATTGATAATATCACCTCTTCTTTTGATGCAATTTCTTCTTTAAGTATTATACGATGAGGAACAACAAATGGAATCATCTCCTTGACATCCTCGGGAATTACGTAATCTCTACCACGAAATTTTGCATAAGCTTTGGCAGTATATGTAATTGCAAGTCCTGCTCTTGTGGAAAGACCTAATAAAATACGGCTGTCTTGTCTCGTGATATTTATAAAATCAATTACCCAGTTAATAATTTTATCCGATAAATAAACCTGTTTTATTTCATCCTGGAGCTTGATTATTTCATCTTTATCCATTACAGCGGTGAGTTTATACAGTTTTTCTCTTGAACTTCCTTCTTGAAGGATCTTTTTTTCAGCTTCTCTTTCAGGATAACCTATACTTATCTTCATCATAAATCTGTCAAGCTGACTTTCTGGTAAAGGAAAGGTTCCATAAATTTCAACTGGATTCTGGGTTGCTATTACAAAAAAAGGCTTTGGAAGTTTATAAGTTCTTCCATCAACAGTAACCTGTTCTTCTGCCATTGCTTCAAGAAGTGCAGACTGTGTTTTTGGAGTTGCTCTGTTTATTTCATCAACAAGCACTATATTATTTAATAGAGGACCTGCTTTGAACTCAAATTCACCTGTATTTTTATTGTATATTGAAAGTCCTGTAATATCAGTTGGGAGTAAATCATTTGTGCATTGAATCCTTCCAAAACTCAAATTAAGAGCTTTTGATAAAGAAATTGCAAGAGAAGTTTTACCAAGTCCTGGAAAGTCTTCAATTAGAAGATGTCCTTTTGAGAATATGGAGATAAGTGAAAGAATTATTGCTTTTTCCTTACCTTGAAGATACTCTCCAAGATAGTTTATAATCTGAATTATTTTTTGGTTTTTTATCTTTTCAATCATAAAGAGGGGGAACATTGCCCCCTCTTTTATTTTAACACTCTAAATAAACCTTTTCAACAGGTGGTGCTACCTGTTTTTTACGAGATAATACTCCAGGCAACCATACAGAAGGAGCTGATACCTTAACATTAAATGCTTTTTCAATTTTTGATGCATCTCCTGAATAGAACAGTTCTGTGCCTTCTTTTACTATATCAGTGGCCATAAAAATAACCATATCATAGCCTTTGCTATTTTTCAAGTCATTTAGATAATTAACAAACTCCTCTTTCCTTTCGTAGACTTCTTCAATATCAACAAGTTCTGTCTGACCGATACCAACCTTTAAACCCTTAAAATCGTAATCTTTAAAATCTACATGAACAACATCAGCTACGGGTTTTCCTTTGATGCTTGCTTTGGCTTTTTTGAGGTCCACACCAAATTTTGTAATATCAGAAATTCCTACTACTGCTGCGAGTTCCGAGGCGATTTTTTTATCTTCCTCTGTTGTTGTAGGAGATTTAAATATTACTGTGTCAGAAAGAATAGCGCTGAGAAGTAGTCCAGCATAAGCTTTATTCCTTTTCACTTCATCAGGAAACATCTTGGAAATAATTGTTGCAGTGCTTCCTACAGGTTCAACATGAATGAAAATTGGATCAGGATAGTTAAAGTTCATCTTGTGATGGTCAATAATTGCAAGAATTTTCTCCGCACCATCAACTCTTTGTTTTTCTTCATTATGATCAACCAAAACAAGTGTTTTACCAGTAGCATTCTCTAATATTTCTGGTGCAGCAACACCGAACTGTTTAAGTGCAAATTCAGTTTCTTCATTGATAGGACCTGCTGTTGCTGCTTTGTAACCTTTAATTCCTGCATAAACAATTGCTGAACAGACTGTGTCTGTGTCAGGTGCCTTATGGCCGATTACATAAATATCACTCATCTTTTCCCTCCTGAAAATTTTATTTTTTT
>FMJZ01062034.1_pt1 | contig 18753 bp, 18 predicted proteins | sample 1987881 | NCBI WGS metagenome assembly FMJZ01 (sample SAMEA4378227, study PRJEB15110) | soil metagenome | biome: soil; feature: Field; material: Soil | place: India | collected 2015-03-11 | depth 0 m
GACCTTGAGGTTATGAGCCTCACGAGCTTCCAGGCTGCTCCACCCCGCAATGATCACTAATATATATAACAACAACTATAGCTTATGTCAAGAAATAATTCTGTAAGTCTTGACTGATAGCAAAACTCACGCTTCAGCTATCCGTTTTTCGCTTCTTCTACAATAGAGTTTTGCTGCAAGAACAGAAATAGCAACCGATACCAACTACAGAAAACACAGTCCTGCTCGGCACTAACCATAGAAACCGAATGGTTAGCATTGTTGAATAAAGTAAGCCCGACTGACTATTGACGTATTTTACCTATTGACTTTTTTAAATTTTTATGTTATCATTTCTTCTTAAAATTTATCAGAATAGAGACTGTTTTAAAATAAATAAAATGGCGTGCGCCATTGAATTTTTATAAACGGAGGCAATATGGTTAAGATATTGAAAAAGCAGGTATTAGCACCGCAAATTAAACGGATTGAATTAGATGCCCCCGAAATTTCCCGCAAGGCAAAACCAGGACAGTTTGTTGTCCTGCGGGTAAATGAAGAAGGGGAACGGATCCCATTAACGATTGCCGATGCCAAACCGGATGAAGGAATTCTGGTAGTGGTGTTTCAAGAAGTGGGCAAATCAACTATGCTCTTGGGCACCCTTAACGAGGGTGATAAAATTATTGACCTGATCGGTCCGCTGGGAAAGCCGACCGAGATTGAAAAATTCGGGACGGTTGTCTGCATTGGAGGAGGAGTAGGAACACCAGAAATCTATCCGGTTGCCCGGGCATTAAAACAGGCTGGAAATAAAGTTATTTCTATTATCGGATTCAGAAATAAAGAGTTAATTTTGATGGAAAAAGAAATGGCCCAGGTTTCAGATGAGTTAAGTGTAACCACGGATGATGGATCCAATGGAACCAAAGGCTTCGTTACCGATATACTTCAACAAATAATCAACCGGGGAGAAAAAATTGACCGTTGTTTTGCCGTGGGGCCGGTAATAATGATGAAGATGGTTTCACTACTCACTAAACCCTATGGCATTCCAACCATTGTTAGCCTGAACCCCATAATGTTAGACGCCACTGGAATGTGTGGCGTCTGCCGTATTGAATATGACGGTGAAACAAAATTTGCCTGTGTTGATGGACCAGAGTTTGACGGACACAAGGTCAATTTTGACCTTCTGATGGCACGTCTGAAGACCTACGTCAAAGAAGAAAAACAGGCAGTAGAGATTTTTCTGAAGTCTAATCCTGCCGGGTGCAATTGTAAAAAAGGGGGTATGTGTGCCTAAAATCAATCCGAAACGAACACCCATGCGGGAACAGCCCCCGGAGGTTCGTCGGCACAACTTTGATGAAGTCCCTTATGGCTATTCTCCCGAAGAAGCTATTCTAGAAGCACAACGTTGTCTTAAATGCAAAAAACCGGGTTGTGTTGAAGGATGTCCAGTCCAGGTAGATATTCCTGGATTTATCAGCCAGATCGCCTCTGGTAATTTCTTGGAATCCATGAAAATAATGAAACGAACCAACGTTTTACCAGCGATATGTGGCAGGGTTTGTCCCCAAGAAGTTCAGTGTGAAGGTTCCTGTATCTTGGGTAAAAAGATGGAGCCGGTGGCAATTGGCAATCTGGAGCGATTTATCGCCGACTGGGAAGCAACCCAGCCAGAGTGCGTAATGTGTGAAATTCTTCCTCCTACCGGAAAAAAAGTAGCAATTATCGGCTCGGGCCCCGCCGGCCTAACCGTAGCGGGAGATATGAGAAAACGAGGACACGAAGTTGTCATATTTGAAGCACTCCATAAACCAGGTGGAGTATTGATGTACGGCATCCCGGAATTCCGGTTACCTAAAGCGGTAGTAGAAAGAGAAGTAAATTTTGTCCGTTCAATGGGAGTAAAACTGGAACTGAATTATGTCGTCGGAAAACTGAAAACGATTGATGAACTGTTAAACGAATTTGATGCTGTATTTGTGGGCACCGGTGCCGGTTTACCGTTATTTATGGGTATACCGGGAGAAAACTACCTCGGAGTGTACTCTGCCAATGAATATCTTACCCGTTCCAATCTGATGAAAGCCTATCTATTCCCAAAATACGATACACCAATTGTAAGAGGAAAACACGTCGCGGTCGTCGGTGGTGGTAATGTAGCGATGGATGCCGCACGGACTGCTCTCCGGTTGGGTGCAGAACGGGTTGTTCTAATCTACCGACGCTCGCGAGATGAAATGCCAGCTCGGGCGGCGGAAATTCATCATGCTGAGGAAGAGGGAGTTGAGTTTCAGTTATTAACCAACCCGGTACAGTACATTGCTGATGAAAACGGTTGGGTTAAAGAAGTGGAATGTCTGCGAATGGAATTGGGAGAACCGGACTCTTCGGGTAGACGACGACCGGTGCCAGTTCCAGGTAGCGAATTTCGAATTCCGGTAGACACCGTAGTAGTGGCAATCGGCAATAGCCCCAACCCCCTTATCCCGCAAACAACCCCCGGTCTGGAAATTTCCAAACGGGGTACCGTTATCGCTGAACCGGAAACGGGTAGAACAACAAAAAAGGGTGTCTTTGCTGGCGGAGACATTGTCACCGGCGCCGCAACGGTAATTTTAGCAATGGGTGCCGGTAGAATAGCCGCCCGCTCAATGGACGAATACCTGCAGACCGGAAAATGGTAATACTAAACGCAGAGGCCTATCATGAGTAGAAGCGATATTGTCCGGCGGTTACGAAAGAGAAAAATCGGGGTTTTAATGGGAGGATGGTCAAGTGAACGGGAAATATCACTTCTCTCCGGCCAAAGGGTTTTAGAATCCTTAAAACACCAAGGCTATCAGGCAATAGGAATTGACGTCAACCGGAGTTTCGTTGACCAGATCCGCCAGGCAAAAATTGACATGGCTTTTATTGCGCTGCATGGAAAACCCGGTGAAGACGGCACAATGCAGGGTTTTCTGGAATTGTTAGGACTTCCCTATACCGGTTCCGGTGTTACCGCCTCCGCAATTGCGATGGATAAAATATTTACCAAAATGCTGTTTAAACAAATCGGCATCCCGACACCGGACTTCGTTACCATCGGTAGTGAAGATGACGTAGCCGAAGGATTAGCCGAGGCGGAAAGACGGTTCGGTTACCCAATGATTGTCAAACCTCGTTGCGAAGGTTCCAGCGTCGGCATTGAACTACTGGAAGGTAAACGCGGGGCATTAGACAGGTGCGAACGTGTCTGGCGCGGCTTTGGGGAAATGCTGATTGAACCATTTGTCTCGGGAATTATTGCCACCGTTGGCATCGTCGGCAAAGAGGTACTTCCCATTTTAGAACTGGCGCCAAAAAGCCAGCCCTTTTACAATTATGAGGCAAAATACACGCGAGGAGAAACCGAGTTTATCATCCCCGCCCGGATTTCCAGCCGAACAGAAACCAAAATAAAAGAACTGGCGTGGAAAGCCCACCAGGGAATAGGGTGCAAAGGTTTTTCCCGAATTGACCTGATCGTCAAAAATGAACGCCAGCCCTACTTCTTGGAAATAAATACTATTCCAGGGTTAACCGATCTCTCTGACCTGCCCGCGCAGGCCGAGTACGCCGGTATCTCCTACGACGAACTAATCTTTCGTATCCTTGCTGATGCCCTTGTATGACGCGGACGTTTCTTGACAGACAAACAATTATTTATAGCATTCTACATTATGATTAAAGACCGGCGATTAAGAAGACATTTAAGTATCCGACATCGGATTAGCGGAACACCGGCAAGGCCACGCCTGTGTATCAAAAGAAGCAATAAACACATCTACGCCCAACTGATTGATGACACCACCGGAAAAGTCTTAACCGGTGTTTCCACCCTTTCACCAGAACTTCATGATAAAAAACTGAAACCCACGGAAATGTCTTTAGAAGTAGGAAAGTTGATCGCAACAAAGGCCAAAAAAATCGGTGTAACTCAAGTGGTTTTTGACCGTAGTGGCTACCGCTATCATGGCCGGGTAAAAGCGGTAGCTGAAGGGGCCCGGCAAGGAGGACTCAAATTTTGAGAGAATTTTTAAGTGAAGCCGAAACTACGACCACCCAACCAGAAGTAGAATTAATCGAACGGGTGATCAATATCAAAAGGATATCCAAGGTAATGAAAGGCGGTAAGCGAATGCGGATTTCCGCCGTAGTAGTGGTCGGCGACGGTAAAGGACAGGTAGGCGTTGGCCACGGTAAAGCGGTGGAGGTGGCGATGGCGGTACGAAAGTCAACCGCCCGAGCACGCAAGGAAATGGTATATGTTGCCTTCCGCGGACACACAATCCCCCATGAAACCTGGGGAAAATTTGGCGCCAGCAAAGTATTAATCAAACCCGCTGCTCCAGGAACCGGCCTCATTGCCTGTCCCCAGGTCCGTGCCGTGCTGGAAGCGGTAGGTTTAACCGACGCCCTCACCAAGGTATTTGGTTCGCGCAACCATTACAACACCGCCAAAGCAACCGTACTTGCCCTTCAGAAACTCCGCACAATTGATCAAACAGCAGCAGCCCGTAATAAACAAATAGCACATTTTGTGGAGCGTAAAACCAATGAAACGATTGAAAGTCAAATTGGTTAAAAGTCTAATTGACGAAAAGAAACAGCATAAATTGATTGCCCGGTCACTTGGTTTACGACGGGTTGGGATGGAACGTATCTACGAAGACCAACCCACCATCCGGGGAATGATTTTCAAAATCAAACACTTGGTGCAAGTGGAGGAAATGTGAAATTGAACGAGCTGAAACCCGCTCCCGGGGCGGTGAAAAGAAAGAAAAGAGTAGGCTGTGGCCCTGGTTCTGGCCACGGTAAAACATCCTGCCGAGGGCACAAAGGTGCCGGACAGCATTCAGCACCCGAGTTTGATGCCCGCTTTGAAGGTGGTCAGATGCCATTTTACCGCCGGATTCCCAAACGGGGATTTAACAACCCAACCCGGGTAGAGTTCAATGTTTTGAACTTAGACGACCTGGAAAAATTATCCGTAGACGTTATTACGCCCGAGCTGTTGATAACCAAAGGATTGGCACGGCGCGGACAGCCAATAAAAATCCTCGGACGGGGTGAAATCAAACACCCCATCACTATAAGCGCCCACGCATTTTCTAAATCCGCCAGAGAGAAAATTGAACAGGCGGGTGGTAAAATTGAGGTGATCTCTTGACCGGTAGCATCCCAAATATATTTAAAATCCCCGACCTGAGAAGAAAAATTCTATTCACCTTGGCGATGGTGGTTATTTACCGGCTCGGCACCCACATCCCGGTTCCCGGCATCAATGCTCAAGCACTTGGTTGGGTCCTCTCCCAGATGCGCGGAACTATATTCGGACTCTACGATATCTTTGTCGGAGGAGCGCTATCCCGGGCATCGGTCTTTGCGCTGGGGGTAATGCCATATATCTCTGCATCCATTGTATTTCAGTTACTGGGATCGGTATTCCCGTTCCTGGAAAAACTACAGCGTGATGAAGAAGGTAGAAAAAAAATAAATCAATACACCCGTTATGCCACTGTGTTACTGGCGGTAATTCAGTCCGCCAGCATCGCAGTTTATCTGGAATCACAACCCGCTACGCAGTTCGGGTCAATTGTCCTGCAACCGGGGTTCTTCTTCCGGATAATGACCATCTTCACGCTCACCGCCGGCACCATCTTTGTAATGTGGTTGGGAGAACAAATTACTGACCGTGGGATCGGCAACGGCATCTCCTTCATCATTCTTATCGGCTGTCTTGATAGCACCCCGCGCGATTTAGCTTACACCTTCCAGCAAGCCAGAATTTCCTCCTGGTTCTGGTTGGTAATTGTTGCAGCAATGGTATTCATTGTCTACGCCGCAGTGGTATTAATGACGATGGCGGTCAGAAAAATACCGGTACAATACCCCAAACGGATCCTCGGCCGAAGGATGTACGGTGGCCAAAGTACCCACATCCCATTAAGAATAATAACCGCCGGCGTCATCCCGATAATCTTTGCCCAGAGTTTAATTGTATTCCCGTCCACATTTGCCACATTTCTCAAACTCCCATTTCTGCTGTCATTACAGCAAATTCTGTCCCCGGGTGGCTGGCTTTACAATCTCCTCTATGCTATCCTGATAGTATTTTTCACTTATTTTTATACCTCCATCGTATTCAACCCCCGGGACCTAGCTGAAAATATGCAACGTTACGGCGGTTTTATTCCTGGCATTCGCCCGGGCGAAAAAACCGCGGCCTATATTGACCGAAGCCTCTCCCTCATCACCTTACCCGGTGCCCTGTTTCTGGTAATAATTGCCCTGATTCCATGGATACTGATGACCGCCTTCCGGGTTCCTTTTTACTTCGGCGGAACCACCTTACTAATTATCGTTGGCGTAGCACTGGATACACTCCAGCAGATTGAAGCACACCTGGTGATGCGACACTACGAAGGCCTGGTCAAAGGTGGTAAATTCACAGGTCGGCGCTTCGGATAGTCCCTTACCATCCCCAGCCGTGGAGTTTCTGGAACTGCTCCGGCGTAAACGAGACCGGGGCAGGTTAACTGCAGAAGAGATTAACTGGCTGGTATCCTCATTTACCAGAGGAAAAATTCCCGAGTACCAAATGGCGGCTTTTTTGATGGCGGCTTTCCTTCGTGGGTTAAACCGCGAAGAAACCGTCGCCCTCACTCGTGCCATGATGAATTCCGGTGCCGTTCTGAATTTAAAGGAACTTCCCCAACCAAAAATTGACAAACATTCTACCGGCGGCGTGGGTGACAAAGTTTCTCTAATTCTGACACCCCTTGCCGCTGCCTGTGGTATAACCGTTCCGATGATCTCGGGCCGAAGTCTGGGGCATACCGGTGGTACTCTTGATAAACTGGCTGCAATTCCTGGTTTCCGGACCGACTTAGAACTAACCGAGTTCTATCAGGTTTTAAAACAAAACGGCGCTGGCTTCATCGGGCAAACCGATGAGTTGTGTCCGGCGGATAAAAAACTCTATGCCCTGCGCGATGTCACCGCCACCGTCGAATCAATCCCGTTGATCGCTGCCAGTATCATGGCTAAAAAACTGGCTGAAGATATTGACGGACTGGTTCTGGACATTAAAACCGGCACCGGTGCATTTATGCGCCGACTCCGAGATGCCCGACAGCTGGCCCGGCTGATGATCGCCATTGGTGCCGATACGGGAAAAAGGGTAGTAGCGGTTATCACCGGAATGTGGCAGCCCCTGGGCAAAGCGGTAGGAAACTCTCTGGAAGTAATTGAGGCAATTGAAGCACTAAAGGGAAACTGGTCGTCTGACCTCCAGGAAGTAACCCTCACCTTGGGCGAAGAAATGCTCTTGCTTGCCGGTAAAGCTCAAAAAAGAACGCAGGCACGCAGGCAGTTGCTACGGGCAATCACCACCGGAAATGCGCTGACCAAATTCCGGGAAATAATAATCGCCCAAGGGGGCAACCCGAAGATAATTGATGACTACACGCTGCTTCCTTCCGCACGCTACACAAAAGACGTCTCTGCCCCAAATTCAGGATACGTAAAAACAATCAACGCCTATCAGGTAGGTCTCCTGGGTCTGGAAATCGGTGTGGGCAGAAAGTCGCTTGATGATAAAATTGACTTCGGAGCCGGTTTTCTCTTTCACCGGAAAATCGGCGACCAAGTGAAAAAGGGGGAACCGGTAGCCACGGTGCTTGCCAACGACAAAAAGGTGCTGGAAACGGTAGCCCAGCGACTCACGGGGTTTTTTTCCTATTCCGACAAACCAATTAAACCGGACCGGATTATCGTTGATCGGCTCACCACTCCGGCGACAAAGGCGCAGCGATCACACCGAAAACGGAGGGGACATTGAACACCACCAAATTCGTTGGACCGGACCCGACAATTCAAACTCGACTCACGGAAATGCTAAAACCGGAATTATACGGAAAAAGCAAAATACGGGTCCGCTTAATTCAAACCCATACCTCCTGGGTATTTATCGCCGGAGAATTTGCCTATAAAGTAAAAAAACCGGTAAACTTCGGCTTTTTGGATTACACTACGCTTTCCGCACGAAAATTCTTTTGCAATGAGGAATTCCGCCTCAACCGACTCCTTTCTCCGGAACTTTACATCGGGGTTCTTCCAATCACCGACCGCCGTGGCCGACTTTACATCAACGGCCCGGGACAGATTATTGACTACTGTGTAAAGATGCGCGCTCTTCCCCAATCGGCACTGATGACTAACCTCCTCGAGAAAGAACTGGTAACGTTTGAACAGATTGACGAAATCGCCCGGAAAACCGCCGAGTTTCATCGGCAAACAGAGCGAAGTCCGGAAATCGCCCGTTACGGCAGTTCCGAAATAGTCCGCTTGAACTGGGACGAAAACTTTGCCCAGACAATGGAGTTCCGGGGAAAAACCATCACTACAAAGGAATTCAACGATATTAAAAAAAGGGTGGAGCGGTTTATCGTCCGAAACCGAGCGCTCTTTCGGAAACGCCGGGAACAAGGGTTTGTCCGGCGCTGTCATGGTGATCTGCACTCCAAGAACATCTTTATCACCGACCGGATATACATCTTTGACTGCATTGAGTTCAACCCCCGTTTTTCCTGTTGTGATGTCGCCTCGGAAGTTGCCTTTATGGCAATGGATTTAGATTATTTCAATCGGCACGACCTAGCGAATTTCTTTGTTGAACGGTATCTGATTTACAGCGGCGACGAAGATTTTCTCCGGCTGCTTAACTTTTATCGTTGCTATCGTGCCTATGTCCGGGGTAAAGTCATCAGTTTTCAGCTAAACGACAAAACAATTTCTCAGAAAGCAAGGACAGTGGCAAAAGCCACGGCAAGAAAGTATTTTCACCTCGCGTGGCGTTATGCTCAACTGCTAGAAGAAAAACCCTGGCTGATGGTGATGTTTGGGCTACCTGGGACCGGTAAAACCTATCTGGCGCAGCGATTGGCTGATGCCCGATTGGTGATGCATTTAATTTCCGATTCAATTCGCAAACAGATTATGGGAATAAATGTTACCGAGCACCGGTTTGAAGGATACGGCAAGGGAATCTACTCTTCCCTTGTCAGCCGGCGAACTTACGAAGAAATGCTGCGTCGGGGGCAGATATTCCTCCGGGCGGGGCAACCGGTTATCCTTGACGCCACATTTCTCACCGAAGCCACCCGAAACCAATGCCGGGAAATGGCCGCCAGACTCAAAACGCCAACGATCTTTGTCTGGTCTTACTGCCCGGAAAAAACAGTTCTAGAACGATTGCGCCGACGGCGGCAGACCACCAGTTTCTCTGATGCCAAAATTGAAATTTACCGGATGATGCAACATAAATTCCAACCGCCACGATTAACCCGCGGGGTAATAAAAATTGACACCCGCCAACCAATAAAAGGTTCCCTCCGTAAAATTGAGCGCGCACTACTTCATCTCTGATACCCATCTCGGAAACAATAAATCCGAGGGTGAAGAAAAACTGAAGGACTTTCTATCGCATATTTCCGGACGAGCTGACTCGCTTTATATCCTTGGCGACCTGTTTGAATTCTGGTTTGAGTTCCGGCAGGTGATACCCAAAAACGGCATCAATATCATTGACAATCTGAAGCGATTGCGCCGATCGGGCACCAATATATTTCTTTTCCGCGGCAATCACGACATCTGGTTCAACGGTTGGGTGGAACGAGAACTACAGATTGAAACGGTCTGTGATCAACTGGCGACCACAATTGACGGCCGGCGTGTTTTTCTCACCCACGGCGACGCCTTAGACAAAAGTTTTGTACCCCGATTGTTTAGAAAGTTAATGCGCAGCCGACTCAATGCGAGACTCTTCTCATTGGTCCACCCGGACATTGGTATCTCATTGGCAAAAAACATTGCCGCCCGCAGCCGCCAGGAGATGCTTAAAAGAAATAAAACCCAAAACCTCCAGAAGGCAATGACCGATTTTGCCCACAAAAAACTAGCCGCGGGGTTTGACCTGGTAATTCTGGGACACTCTCACGTACCAGAAATAGTCCACTTTGAACAGGGAGTCTACCTCAACTCCGGCGATTGGGTCCAAAATTTTACCTACGGACTTATTCAAAACGGAGAACCGTTTCTTAAATGGTGGCGATAAATCCGCTGCGGACAATCCGGACCGGCGCGCTGAACGGGGTCCGGGCGTTCCTGAAACTCATGGTGATAGTTGCCCCGGTATATACCTTTGTCACCATTATTAAATACACACCTTTGCTTGCCACATTTGCTCGCCTGATGGCACCATTTATGCGTTTCTTTCGGTTACCCGGCGAAGCGGCAATGGCTATAATCCTCGGGAATTTTATCAATATCTACGCCGCCCTTGGCGCCATCACCGCGCTAAAAATCAACGGCGCCCAGTTCACGGTGTTAAGCTTGATGATTCTCATCTCTCACTCCCAGATTCTTGAAACTGCGGTCTTCTTTAAAATCAAGGCAATGTGGTGGCTCCTCTGGATTATCCGCTTAATCGTCTCATTCGCCATTGGCGCTGCACTCGCAGCACTCATCGTTCCACCGGGAAATTACACTACGGGCAGCGCAGATTTCACCGCTTTACAGCAACGTTTTACTTTTATGCCCGCCCTCAAAAACTGGGCAGTGGGACTCACCAACACCGCCAGTAAAATGCTTTTGGTGCTTATCGGGATATTCATCATCCTGGAACTGACAAAAAGTTACGGCATCCTGGAGAAGATTCTCCGGGGAGTTAAAAAAACCATCGGCTTTATGGGCTACAACGAAACCGCAGGAATGCCCTGGCTTGCCGGCAATGTCTTTGGCATTGTCTTTGGCGCCGGCTTAATTGTCCAATCGGTCAAAGAAGGCGCGCTTTCCTCGCGTCAGGTAACTCTGGTGGCCACATTTCTTGCTCTTTGCCATGGTTTGTTTGAAGACACCGCCATTTTTGTCGTCCTTGGTGCCAATCTGTTCTGGATTGTTGTTCCCCGAGTTGTCCTGGCGGTTGCCATCACCTGGTTGTTAAGCCGATTAATCAAAGAAGACGTTGTCATAAAGGAGGAAAAAAAATGAAGGCAACTCTGCTTGTCAAAAACAACTGGACCGATAAAGTGGTCGCCGTTTTGATGTTTGAATCGGAGGAAAAACCTCTGGGAATGGACCAAAAAACCTATAACCAAATTAAACCGCTGCTCAAATTCCAGCGCTTCAACGGTAAATTCCGCACTACCGCCATCCTATCCACCGAAGAGGGAATAATAATCCTTTCCGGCCTTGGCAAACGTCAGGAGTTTGAACCCGACCGGTTAAGGGTAGCGGTTGCCCGGACGGTAAAACGTACCGAAGAAATCAACACCAGCAAACTGGGCATCCTATTGCCGGCAGAAAAAGAATGGCCAACGGGCATAGAAAAATTCCTCACCTGGGCAACTGAAGGCGGCCTTTTGGCCAGCTACCGATATCACCGTCATCGTCAACCCAAACCCGAAGAACCGGAAGGGCTCAATGAACTAACGTTCATCAGCCCCAAACCTCCCTCCCCGACAATGCAGCAGGCACTGACCGAAACCCAGGACCGCGTCGCCGCAGTCTACTACACCCGCGACCTGATTAACGAGCCGGCGGGCAACAAATTTCCCCTCCTTTTAGCGAAACGAGCAGCAGAACTGACGGTAAACGACAAAATCACCGTTCAAATAATAAAAAAATCAGCACTGGAAAAAATGGGAATGGGCGGAATCGTCGCTGTTGGCAAAGGATCAGCAACCCCACCCTGTCTCCTCCACCTTACCTATACCCCCCGAATCAAACCCCGACGCACCCTGGTGATTGTCGGCAAAGGTGTTACCTTTGACTCTGGTGGTCTCTCTCTCAAAACCGCCGACCAGATGGAAACGATGAAAGACGATATGGCCGGTGCAGCAGTTGTGCTCGGACTCTTCCACTACCTCACCCGGAAAAATCTACCTGTTCTAGTCCACGGCCTGGCTCCGCTCGCGGAAAACCTGCCCAGTGGGACCGCCCAAAAACCCGGCGATATCATTCGGCATTACAACGGAAAAACGGTTGAAGTAATTAACACCGATGCGGAAGGCAGGCTGTTACTTGCCGATGCACTCGCCTACGGCGCCACCCTTAAACCCGACCTAATGATTGACATCGCCACCCTGACCGGTGCCTGTGTTATTGCCCTCGGCGACGAAATCTCCGGAATCATGGGCAATAGTCAGCAGGCAATTGATAAAATTATCGCCCTGGGCCAAGAACAGGGAGAACTTTTCTGGCAACTACCGTTAACTGAACGCTACCGCAGTCATCTTAAAAGCCCTGTTGCTGACATAAAAAATACTGGTAAACCTCGGGTAGCAGGCACAATCATTGCCGGACTATTCCTGTCCGAATTTGTCCCGCAGAAAATCAACTGGGTACACATTGATATCGCGGGCACCGCGTTCAGCAAAGAAGAACGAGACTACTATCCGCCCGGTGCAACGGGAATTCCATTACGCACCATTATTGCGCTCATCGCAAACGAAAAAATTTGACAAAGGAGTCATTTTTAATTCCGACCAACCCGATATGATATAAATAATAAAACATTACAATAACACATTATTAAATAGCAACTTAACTCACTACTGTTATCCGGTTATTGTGCTACAACTCAACACCCTCCCCTGCCCCCTGCTGCCCGGTTTCTCCCTGACGTTGCTGTGCATAAAGATGTCTTTTGTCTCAACACCATCGCCCCCAATCTAATTCCCGCTGCCGAATCTCAGTCTCTAAAACCAGGGGGACGATTCCGCTGTTGGCTTCGGATATCATCTCAAAACATTACCGTTTAAAATACTATCCGGAATTTCTTGACTGTTTTAAAAAACAAAATACACTTCCTTGTCGTGCTTACTATTCAGATTCTACTTGTCGCCCTCATGCCCCCTGGTGCAGTACGGGCATGTGACGCACCCAATGATGAAGGAGGAAAAATTAACATCACCTGGCAACGGTCGCCCGACACTACAATTATCGGCTACCGAATTCTCCGCCAGCAACAAGGAACAGAAAACTGGGATACAATTGCATTTACCGGCAGGCTTGCCAACCGTTACACCGATGACGAAGTTAAAAACCGGGTATTGTATCGCTATCAAATTCTCGCTGTCTCCGAAACCGAAACCGCCTCCTCTGAACCGTCAGAATATGTTTCCGCCACCCCCCAGTGGTTTGACAGCACTACAATTCCGGCACTTGTTGGAACATTTATCTTAAGTTTCCTCTTTGTCTACTTCATCAACCGCGCTAAAAAGGACCACAATTTATTCATCCGCCGCATTGCTGGACTGGATGCAGTAGAAGAGGCGCTGGGACGGGCGACCGAAATGGGAAGGGCAACACTCTATGTTCCGGGTCTTTCATCAATGGCGGATGTCGCCACTATCGCCTCCCTCAACATCCTCGGCGAGGTGGCAAAAAAGACCGCCCAGTTTGGAACCCCCTTGATCGTTCCCACTAGTGACCCGATCGTATATACTGTAGCGCGCGAGGTCGTTAAGGAATCTTATACTACCGCTGGCAGACCCGATGCTTTTCACCAAGATATCGTTTTCTTTGTCACCGACCAGCAATTTGCCTTTGCCGCGGCAGTGGACGGAATTATGACCCGGGAAAAACCTGCCACCAATTTTCTCATTGGCATGTTCTGGGCGGAATCGCTGATTCTCGCCGAAACCGGTGCCGCCACCGGTGCCATCCAGATCGCCGGCACCGATGCAGTCGCCCAGTTACCATTCTTTATCACCGCCTGCGATTATACACTGATCGGTGAAGAACTTTACGCCGCCAGCGCCTACATCTCCCGCGAACCTTTGCTTCTGGGCGCAATCAAAGCCCAGGACTACTCCAAAGCGGTTATTACCACCATAATCATCTTATTTTCTCTACTGGCGCTGGGATTTAATCTGCCGGTGATTAAATTGCTATAGGAGTAGCAACCAATGCAAAGAAGAATCCCCCTGTTCCTTGTTTTGATAACCGGTATTTTCGGTGCCGCGGCATTTTTCGTCCCCTATCCCGCTATTCGTAGTGCCGATGAAATAATGCGTAACGATGTCCAGCGCATCATCACCGCCTTCAGCCTTGTCCTCGGTGTCGGCTCAATTGTTCAGCATCACCTGTTAAAAATCCGCCGCAAGGCACAACACTGGCCATACAGTTACATCACCATTATCGCCCTGGTTATCACCGCCATTATTGGCGTGTTTGGCGGCATTGATGTTACCCGCCCCGGGATTTTACCCACCCGCATCGGTACTTTTTCCTTTCACATTCAGACCGTCTATTCAAATATTATGGTCCCGCTGGCAGCAACGATGTTCTCTTTATTGGCTTTTTTTATGTCCTCAGCTGCCTATCGCGCCTTCCGTGCCCGGAACCTGGAGGCTACCCTGCTCCTCCTCGCCGCTTTTGTTTTGATGCTCGGCGCCGTACCACTAGGCAGACTCATCCATCGGCAACTACCCGCCTTTGCCGAATGGATCCTGGCGGTCCCCAACACCGCATCAAAACGGGGCATTCTCTTCGGCGTAGAACTGGGTATTTTTGCCACTTCCTTGAAAATTATTCTCGGCATTGAACGGGGGTGGTTGGGCGGAGGTGGCAAATGAGCACTAACACCTCCCGGGAAAATATCTTTGTCCGGTTGCAGCGGATTGACCGCCGTTGGATTTACTTGGTCCTGTGGTTGGTGGTGATGATCCCCCTTCTCTTCCCCTTCAAAATTCAACCCCAGCCCACGCTCCCTGTCCAGAAACTCTTCAACTACATTGACACGATGCCGGAAAACAAAGCGCTGGCAATATCGGTAGACTTCACCCCCGATACCCGGGCAGAACTCCAGCCGATGGTGGTCGCCATGCTGCGGCACGCATTCGCAATCAAACGCCGGGTAGGGATTCTCGCCATATCGGTTTACGGTCTGGGACTGGGTGAAGAGGCAATCCAACAGGTTACCGCCGAATTTAATGCTCACGCCCGGACTCATGAAGATTCGGTCATCTACGGAGAAGATTATGTCTTCTGGGGTTGGACGACACCCGTCCTCACCGTGATGCTCGGAATGGGAGAACGTATTACCAACGTCTTTCCGGTTGACTATTACGGTAACAAAACCGAAAGTCTGCCAATAATGCGGCACATCAAAAACTACGACGACATCGGCATACTGGTTACCGTTGCCGCCTCCGCGATCCCTCGTTCCTGGATTAACTACGCCCAGACCCAATTTGGCGTCAACCTCAGCTGTGGCATCACCGCCGTCTCAGCTGCCGACTTCTATCCCTATGTCAACTCTGGCCAGTTTATTGGTATGCTTGCTGGCATGAAAGGTGCAGCGGAATACGAACAACTGGTCGCCCAGCGAATGGCGAAAAACGGAATGGACTGGACTCTCCGCAACCGCGGTACCGAAGCGATGTCCTCTCAAACCGCCGCCCATCTTGCCATCATGGCGTTTATCGTCATCGGCAACATCGCCTTTTTTGTCACCCGCAGGAGGAAAGAAAAATGAACCTCTCTACTGACCCATGGGTCTGGATTGCCGCCATTCTGACCTTGGCGATATTCTCATTCCTTTATAAGGAAAACCCCTTCTATCGTTTTGCCGAGCACCTTTATGTCGGCATCGCCAATGGCTATGCAATAACCTTTTACTGGCACCGGGTTCTCGTCCCCAGTCTGTTTGACCGCGTCGGAGCAACGACAACACCACTATCCACTAAAATCTGGCTCATTGCCATCGCCATAATCGGTGCCCTCTACTTCACCCGTTTTATTCCCAAAATCTCCTGGCTCGTCCGCATTCCCATCGCAATTGTCCTCGGTTATGCCTCCGGCGCCTCTATCCCCCGAGCGGTTGACGCCGAAATCATCCGGCAGGCGAAAGCAACCATCATCACCCGGGCAAGTTTTGCTGACTGGCAGACCGGACTCTGGGCGGTGGTCATCCTTCTTGGCGTAATTGCTACCATCAGTTACTTCTTCTTCTCCACCGAACGCAAGGGTGCGCTCAAACCGCTGAGCTATACCGGCATTATCTTCATCATGATTGGTTTTGGCGCCTCCTTCGGATACACCGTAATGGCGCGCATCTCCCTGTTCATTGGCAGACTCCAGTTCCTCCTCTCCGACTGGCTTGGTCTAATAAAATAACCGCTAGTTGATAGTTCTCGACCATTATCTATTTTACAGATTCGTGACACCCCGTTAAAATAAAACCAAACGGTAAAGGAAGATGTGCGCGTTTTGTAACTGTTGGCGTTTTGGTCATTATTAGCCAAGTCAGCTTAGCTTAGGCGCTAATAACATCTAAAAACCAAATCGTCGTGTCCGGGTAGTACTGACCGCTTCAAAATAGCGGGGTGGTCAAAATCTTGACTGGACGGGTTAATGTGTTTAATATCATCCCCGATGAAAGAAGAAGGACAGATAAAAGCAATACCTTGTAAATCGGACAACTTCTCCGAATGGTACACTGCGGTGGTTTTGAAAGCAGAACTCGCCGACTACGCCCCGGTACGTGGCTGTATGGTCATCCGTCCCTATGGCTATGCCCTCTGGGAAAACATGCAGGCGCTGCTGGATGTCCGATTTAAAACCACCGGCCATGTAAACGCTTACTTCCCAACCCTGATTCCGGAAAGCTTCCTGAAGAAAGAGGCTGAGCACGTCAAAGGCTTTTCGCCCCAGGTCGCCTGGGTCACCCGAGGAGGCGACTCCGACCTAACCGAACCACTGGCCCTCCGCCCGACCAGCGAGGCAATAATCAACTGGATGTACGCCAAATGGGTTAAAAGTTACCGCGACCTGCCGGTTCTAATTAACCAGTGGTGCAACATTTTCCGCTGGGAAAAAACCACCCGGTTGTTCTTACGCACCCTAGAGTTTCTCTGGCAAGAAGGACATACTCTGCACCGCACTCAGGAAGAGGCACAGGAAGAAGCACTAAGAATTTTAAATATTTATGTTGATTTTGTAGAAAATGAATTAGCAGTCCCGGTTATCGCGGGAATGAAGCCGGAAAGCGAAAAATTTCCGGGTGCCATTGCCACCTACTCTATTGAAGCATTGATGCCAGACGGACAGGCGCTTCAGGCGGGTACCTCGCACAACCTTGGGCAGAACTTCACTCAGGCGTTTGACATCCGTTATCTTGATGAAGACAATGCCGAAAAACACCCTTGGGGTACCTCCTGGGGTGTCTCCAGCCGGCTTATCGGAGCAGTAATAATGACGCACGGTGATGACCGCGGGCTGTTCCTCCCTCCCCGGATCGCCCCCTATCAGGCGGTCATTGTCCCTATTCTTTACGGAAAAGACGATGAAATGGTTATCAACCGCTGTAAGCAGCTAAAGGAAACGCTCAATTCCCTTCGGATCCACCTGGATGACCGAACCCAGTTCACTGCGGGCTGGAAGTTCAATGAGTATGAGATGCGCGGTGTTCCCCTGCGAATTGAAGTAGGCCCCCGGGATGTAAAGAACAACCAAGCCGTTTTGGTCCCAAGGGATGGTTCGGGTAAATTGGCCGTTCCGATTGAAAGACTAAGCGAGGAAACAACCCGCATCCTTGCCGAAATTCAAAAAAATATGCTTCAGCGTGCCCGTCACTGGGTTCAAAGTGTCACAACCAGCGCCACCAGTTTAGCAGAATTCAAAAGAAACATCGCGGAGAAACCGGGGTTTGTAAAAATTCACTGGTGTGGTTCTCAAGAGTGTGAAAACAAAATTATTGACGAAACAAAAACTACCCCTCGTAACATGCCACTCAATGAACAGAACACCCTGGGTAAGTGCATCATCTGTGCAAGAGAAACAAAAACCTTAATTTACTACGCCCGCACTTATTAATGCCTCTCCTTTGTTTGGATACTGTTTTAGCGCACCGTAATCAGATTCTTAATTTTTTCAAATTTTTTCGGACCGATACCCCGCACATTCGTTATCTCTTCTATTGATTTGAACCTGCCCATCATCTTGCGATATTCAATTATCCTTTCGGCGGTTTTCGGGCCAATTCCCGGCAACTGGCACAATAGTTCAACATCAGCGGTGTTGATGTTAATTAACCCTTCTGCCGGTTTAACAACCAGACCTGGCGTAGCGGGATAAAACCGAGGAAAATCAATTGGGCTCACCTTCCCTGTTTTTTCTCCGAATCGCAACCACATTTCAGTAAGATTCTCGGGCAACACCCGCCCCTTTTCCTGAATACCGATTTTTTCCAACCACCCCTCGGTTGTTACCACTCGGTAGTTTCCGCTCTTTCTTTCTCTCAACCGCAACCGCGCCACCTCAACCAGCCGGGGCCAGTAATTAACTTCACCGGTAACAAAAAAATCCGCCCCCGCCACTGCCGGACAAAGGTAATTACCGTCAATTCCGACGGGCATCAGCAACCGAACTAATAGACTCTCGGGAAGCGCCACTATCCGAAGCCGCTCCCGGTAAGGAACCACATTAAACAAATCCCGGCGGGTAATTTCTCCCCTCTCCAGACCCATTTCCAGTGCATCCAATGGGAGAATGGCGATATCGGTCTTGGTCAACCAGCGAATTCCCTCAGCCACCACCAGCCCCAATTTTACCTTTCCTCTTTCGTCAGGAGAAAACTCCTCTTCACTCCGGGCAACGATCGTCCCCATATCACCGAGAATATACCGCTCCGGTGAAACGCCAATTGCCGTTTCCGCCTCGGTTTTGGGCATC